>OGJR01002339.1_pt1 | contig 9660 bp, 10 predicted proteins | sample 1572301 | NCBI WGS metagenome assembly OGJR01 (sample SAMEA2582083, study PRJEB24529) | metagenome | biome: Human gut stool | place: China | collected 2011 | reverse complement strand
AATATATGGAAGAAAGAGATATAATAGAAATAAATAGAGGGAGAGAACAATGAAAATTTCAAAAAAAGATGCGTTGCTGTGGTTTTCCTTTTTTGCACAGTTGGACGAGGAGGAAGAGCTGCTGCCGAAGCAGATGGAACTGGTTTATGCGACCTTTGCGCAGATTGAGGATGCCATTGATGCGAGAAATGAAAAGCTGATGGCGGAAATCAAGGGGCTGAAATCCATTGGCGGCAGAACCTATTTTGTCGGTCCGGAGGAAAAATTCGCCAAGGGCTGCCGTTCCTGCATGACGGGGACAGGCTTGACTGCCATTCGTAAGACGAACAAATGCAACATCCAGTGCAAATTTTGCTATAACTACGGCGAGCTGGAGGACTGTATGCCCATCGGAGAGGGGCTTTGGGAAATCGGCGGCACGAAGTTTTACGAACGGGATTTAGACCTGTTGCTTTCCATTCAGGAGAAGCCGACAGGGATTTCCTATGTTTACTTAGAGCCATTTATGGAGATTGAAAAATACTATGGCATCATCCGAAAATTCCACGAAGCAGGGATTCATCAGCACATGTATACCAACGGCACGCTGGCGACAGAAGAAAATCTGAAGGCATTAGGTGAGGCAGGTCTGGATGAGCTGCGGTTCAATCTGGGGGCAAGCAATGCTTCCGATAAGGTAATTGAAGCGATTGCGACAGCAAAGAAATATATCAGATATGTCGGGATTGAAACGCCTATGACACCCGAATATTTTGAAGCATTTATGCAGAAAAAGGATAAGATTCTGGCAACAGGCGTGGATTTCATGAACTGTGCGGAGCTGCATCTGAACAACAACAACATCTGGAATTACGAAGGAGAAAACATGTACGTCTATCGACAGGGGTATGTTTCTCCCATCCGGAGCAGAGAGCTGACCTTCAAGCTGATGAAGCTGGCGGACGAGGAAGGCTGGAATGTTGCGGTGCATGACTGCTCCAACCGCACGAAATTTGCCCGTGGGCTGAATCTGAAGGGCAAGGAAGGCGGTTGGTTCGGCGCAAGCAGCTACGGCTCTGAATTCAGCAGACCACCCTTTGCAGCGTTCCTGCCGATTTTGCAGGACGAAAATTTCCAATTTTTAGAGGAGGAGGAGCTGCCCGAAGGCTACAGACCGGGCGAATTGTTCTTCTAAAAAAGCAAATAAAAAAGCACTTGAATTCGTGTTTTTGGATACGGGTTTCAAGTGCTTTTCTTAATTGTATAATTTGACAAAATGTGATAAACTTTAGTTAAATATTTTATTGGACAGGGGGAGTTATTATGGCGAAGGAATGTCTGATTTGTGGCAAGTCCATGGGGATTTTTGTTAATAAGGTCGCAATAGCTGATGGTTCTATTTGCATGGACTGCTGGAAAAAATCGGGTATGGAAAGTTCTATGGATACGTTAATGTCTTCGGGGCAGTATAACAGTGCTACTATTAAGGAAATGATTACTCTCAGAGAAAGAAATGAGTCATTGATTTCTAATTTTAAGCCGACCAAGAAGGTTGGAATGCTTTCATTTAATGACGATACGCAAGCTTTTATTATTACAAAATCCAAAAAAAATCAGGACTTGTATTATTATGAGCAAATCGTTGATTTTGAATTGCTCGAAGATGGTGAAACAATAACGAAAGGTGGGTTAGGACGAGCTGTTGCTGGTGGTTTGTTACTAGGCGGAGTAGGAGCTATTGTTGGCGGAATTACAGGGGGAAAGAAATCTAAAGGGGTATGCAATTCTTTGCAGATTAAGATTACTTTTAGAAATAATCCTAGACAGACTGAATATGTATCCTTCATTTCGTCTGAAACGAAAAAAGACGGATTTTTTTACAGAACAGCATATCAATTAGCGCAAGATACTTTATCAGCATTACAGATTGCTGTTGATAAAGTGGATAATGGTACAGCTACTGAAGTTCCAGTGCAGCAGGTTTTTTCTGGTGCTGATGAAATTTTAAAATATAAGGGGCTTCTGGACGCTGGTATTATTACTAAAGAGGAGTTTGAGGCTAAAAAAGCTCAAATTTTGAACTTATAAGCAAAAAAGCACTTGAATTTGTATTTTTGGATACGGGTTTCAAGTGCTTTCTTTTTGTTTTTTTATTCTGCGGAAACGGTTTTCCAAAGCAGAAGGGCATCTTCTACATAGCATTCCAGCTTTCCTTGGTCAACCAAATAGGAAAGATAGGAACGAATCGTGCTGCCAATGAGGACATATTGGCTATAATCCATCGTTAATGCAAACCGTTCGAACACTCGCTTGAGAATCAGCTCAAAGTGCAGCGGCTCTCTGCAGATTTCCAGAAGTGCATCCAGAATTTCCTGCATCTTTTTACGGTTTGCGTCTGCCAAAGGCTTGATATTCTCCGTCGGCTCCGCATGCGCAGGGATGAACAGCCTGCCCTCCAGCTTTTCTATCATATCCAGCGTGTCAAGCTGTGCCGCAATATCATAGAAAAAGGAGATATGATATTTTTCAAGGATATTTTCTCCAAACACGCAGTCTGCCATAAAATAAACATCATCGGGTGTTTTCACGCCGATCATGTCCCAGAAATGCCCCGGCAGGCGGAAATATTCCATGCCCGCAGGCAAAGGCGCATCGGCGATATCCTGCCCCTTGGAGGGTGTTGCCATGAGGAATTTATTCCGCAGCTTTTTGAAGGGATAGCCGCCGTAAAGGAAGGATGGCTCAAGCATCGGGTGCTCCACAATCGCCAGTTCCATGGGTGTGGTATAGACGGCGCAGTTAAGCCGATTCTGCAGCAGGGTATTGCCGCCGTCATGGTCGGCGTTGGAATGGGTGTTGATGATTGCGGTTAGCTTCCAGCCCTGTGCATCCAGAATTTTCTGGATTTTTCTGCCGGCATCCTTATCGTTTCCGCTGTCGATCAGCCAGATATCGTCATCGCTTACGCGATAAACGCCGATTTTGGAAGGGGCATTGATGTAATAGGTATTTTCTGCGACCTGCACCAGTTCATACATGGGCAAAACCTCCTTTACTTTTGTTTCTGTGGGACTCTGTCCCACGCCCTGCAAGGGGATAATCCCCTTGACCTTATTTGCAAAAACTGCGTTTTTGCGAGGAATTATTGAAATTTCCCACACAAAACGCAGTTTTGTGTCAGTATAGGGTTCTTAGGGGATTATCCCCTAAGTGGGGTTTGGGGCAAAGCCCCAAGGTGTTTAATGGTTATCAGTTCATGGAATCTGTAGAGCCGATGACATTTTTGATTTTGTCCTCAACCAGCTCCTGAATCAGCGCTCTGCCTGCGCCCAGATAGCCGCGAGGGTCAAATGCCGCAGGCTCATCCCCGAAGGATTTGCGAACAGCAGCAGTCATTGCCAGTCTCAGGTCAGTATCCATGTTGATTTTGCAGACAGCCATGGAAGATGCCTTGCGCAGCATTTCCGCAGGAATCCCTTTTGCGCCCGCAATGTTTCCGCCGTATTCGTTGCACATTGCAACACATCTCTGGTCAACAGAGGATGCACCGTGCAGAACGATGGGGTAGTTATGGAAGCCTGCCGCCTCCAGCTTTTCTGTGATGGTTGCCAGTCTGTCAAAGTCCAGCTTTGCCTCGCCCTTGAATTTATAAGCACCATGGCTTGTGCCGATGGCAATTGCGAGGGAATCCACGCCGGTGCGTTTTACGAAATCAACTGCCTGATCGGGATCAGTGTAGGTTGCGTGTGCCGCATCTACGTTAACCTCATCCTCAACACCTGCCAGCTTGCCCAGCTCTGCCTCAACCACGATGCCTCTTTCGTGGGCGTATTCTACGATTTTCTTTGTCTGTGCCACGTTTTCCTCATACTCCAGATGGGAACCGTCAAACATGACAGATGTGAAACCGTATTCGATACAGTCTTTACATACTTCAAAATCGGAGCCATGATCCAGATGCAGTGCAATATCCAGACCGGTTTCTTCGATTGCGGCATCCACCATTGCCTTCAGATATTTGGGATGTGCATACTTTAGCGCAGATTTGGAAACCTGCAGGATGACAGCGGAATTCTGCGCCTTTGCCGCAGCTACGACACCTTGGATGATTTCCATGTTATTGATGTTGAACGCACCGATGGCATAGCCGCCCTCAAATGCCTTTTCAAACATTTTTTTTGTTGTTACCAAAGCCATATAAAGACACCTCTCTTGAATTATTTTGGGTTTGCATTTAGCATTGCCTTATATTAGAATTATAATACGGTAATAGATTTGTGACAAGGCATTTGCACGGAAAAGATTGGGGGCATGGAAAAATGAAAGCAATTCTGGCGATTCTGGCAGTTCTGGGGATAGACCTTTCCTCGAAGGAGTGGGCAGAGAAAAACCTGCCGCTCAATAAAAAACGGGAAATTGTCAAAGATCACCTCTATTTCTGGCACATAAAGAACAAAGGCATAGCATATAATAGATTCAGCGGAAGAAGAAAGGGAATTCTTCTTGCCACGGGCGCGCTGCTTGCCTTTTACGGCGGTCTGCTGGTGCGGATTTTACGCGGCAAAGGAGAAAGACGGCTTGCCCTTCCGCTTGCCCTGACTCTGGGCGGCGGTGCGGCAAATTTCTGGGAGCGGCTCAGAAAAGGGCGCGTGACGGATTTTTTATTCATCCCCGTGAAGGGGAAAAATGCCCCGATTTTCAACATTGCGGATGCTTCGATTGTCGTTGGTGCGCTCTGGATGACAGTGATTCCGTTTCTCAAAAATAAGAAAAATTGATTTTACTGTTGCCTAACATGGGCGATTGTAGTATAATCAGTACAGAAATCCTGAAATGCACGACAACTTGCTATATTTGAACCTACATTACTGACTCGGGATTCCTATAAACAGCGGATATGTCAGGCCCCAAGATAATTCCCTTTGGGCGGGGGAAGGCAGATTCCGAGGTTGCGGAAACCCACCTGGCTTAGGCTAGGTGTCAAGGGGCAAGACCGGCATTTCGGGGTTATTTTTTTACACTAAAACAGAAATAGAGCATCAGCAGAGAATAGCCGCCGGAAGGCGGTTCTTTTTTTGCCGGGAATGTATATACTTGTACCGATAAGGAGTTGGTACAATGAAAAAATACATATTACTGGGCGGTCTGCTGCTGCTTTCCCTTTCCGCATGCGGTACGGAGCGGTCGTCAGAGCGCGCAAAGGTGGGGCAGATTGGTGCAGAGAGCTCCGTCAGTCGGGAGATGGCGGCGAAAACGATTGCCTTAGCGTTTTATACGAATCAGGAATTGGATGAAATGGAAACGAAGCTGGATTTTTCCGACCTTTCAGAGGAGGACTGGGCGTATCCTTATATTCAGGGCTGTGTGGAGCAGGGCTTTTTCGCGGGCAGTGAGGAAGGCACCTTTCGTCCGCAGGCGGATTTGACGCTTTGGGAGGCACAGGCATTGATGGACAGGCTTGCGCCCGATTATAACAGCCGCATTGTGCTGACGGCGGAGAATAAAAACATGGCGGTTTCCTATGAGCTTTGGGTGCAGCTTTTGGAAACGGTGCTTAAGGCAAGGCGCGGAGAGGACAGCCTTTATTCCTATGGGATTCAAACGGAAAATGCGGTGGTTCTGGATGCGGATGGGCTTTGCGATACGGGCAGATTCACCGCGGCAGGCATAGATTTAACGCCCTATGCCGCAAGCCGCATCACCTTTCTGGAAAAGGATGGGGAAATCCTTGCGCTGCTGACGGTAGAAGCCGCTTCGCCTGTGGTAAAAAATATCTATTGCAGGCAGGAAAAAGGTGCGCTTTCTCTGGAAACGGGGGAGGGGGCGACGATGCTTGCCTATGGAAAGGCGTTTGATGAGGGGATTTATGATGTAAAACTGGAAAACGGTAAGGTCGCAGAGGTGACGGCAGTGGAATCTGTCGGAGGCTGCACCGTGAAGCGCGTGGACGGAGAAACGCTGTATCTGGCGGAGCGGGGCGAACTGCCTTGGGCAGAAGCGGCAAGGGTTTATGATGCGGCAGGAGAAGAAATCGCAAAGGCGGATTTTACCGATTTGATTTGCGGCACGGACTGCGGCGAATTTTTTGAAAAGAACGGGGAAATCTGCGCGGCGGTGATTCGTATCCCTGCGGTTTTGGAACGGATGCGCGTCTTTTTGAAGGGGGCGGAGCAGAAAACCGTAACCCTTTCCGCGGAGAATGGCTTTACGCTTTCCAATGGAACAAACGAGAAGCATTTTTTGCCCGAAGCAAAGGCGGTTCTGACAGCCGATTTGCCTTGGTTTTCGCATGGCATTGTGACGGCAACGGCGGAAACACCGATTCGTGTGGCATTTGCAGACGGAACAGCGTATCAATATGAAGGCACGATTGAATTGGAACGGCGCGGCGCAGACAGCCTTGCTGTTATCAATGAACTGCCATTGGAACGGTATCTGCTCGGCGTTGTGCCGCATGAAATGCCGACCTCCTTCGGACAGACGGCATTGGAGGCGCAGGCAATTACGGCACGCAGCTATGCCTATAATCAGTTTTATGCGAATACCTATTGTGCGTATGGCGCGCATGTAACCGATACCACCGCCAGTCAGGTGTATCTGGGCTATGCTGAAAATGAAACGGCGGCACAGGCGGTGAAAGCGACCGAGGGGATGTGTGCCGTAACGAAAACAGGTGCGGTGGCGCAGACCTATTTTTATTCCACCTCCTGTGGCTTCGGGGCAGGCAGTCAGGAGGTCTGGTCGAAGGACGGCAGCTTTTCCGGCAGGGAAAAATCCTATTTGCAGGCGCAGACCTACGGGGATTTCGCGCCGCCGCAGACAGAGGAGGAATGGCTTGCCTTCTGGCAGGATTGGAAGAAACAGGGATATGATATGAATTCACCGTGGTATCGCTGGAAGGTGTATTTCAGCTGTGGACAGCTGACAGAAATTTTGCAAAAAACCCTAGCGGAAAGCGCGAATTGCAGGATAGAAGGAAATCAAAATGATTTGGGCAGGCTGACAGGCATTGCGGTGATACGCAGAGGACAGGGTGGACTCGCAATGGAATTGCAGTTGACCTTTGAAAAGGGGATGGCAACGGTGAAAACGGAAAATGCTATCCGTAAGGCGCTTTCGCCAACAAAAAGAACCCTTGGTGAGCCGATTTATCTGCAACGGAAGGGCGCAGAAGCCGTGACGGGAAATGCCATGCTGCCAAGTGGATTTTTCGCAGTGAAGGAAATGAAAAATGCGGAAGGAAAGCTGACGGGCGTGGCGCTTTACGGCGGTGGAAACGGGCATGGCGTGGGACTGAGCCAGTATGGCGCGAAATATCTTGCGGAGCAGGGGAAAACAGCCGCAGAGATTGTTGCGTGCTATTTCCCGGGGACGAAGGTGGAGAAGGTGCTGTAGGGGGAAGTTTTTCGATTGAAATTCAAGTTCTCGAAAGGGCGAGTGTCTGATGGCTGGCTCATGCGAGCAAAAGCGTGGTTGGAGAATCCTGCCGTTCGCCCACCCCTAAGAAGTGCATTGGCAAAAGCAAAAGACATTCCCCAACTTTTTTTGAAAAAAAGTTGCAAAAAACTTGGAACCTTTTCGGATAGGTTCCAAACCTCCCAACGAACCAAGGGAAACAGGGTTTCCCTTGGTAATCCCTTCCCAACAGACCCGAAAGGGCAGTATAAAGAGCCCTTCGGGCAAAAAAATCAAAAAAGCCCCTTTTGGAGGCTTTTTATTGTTCTTCGGCTTCTTTCAGCAGTTCATCATAGGTAGTTTTCAGAACATCGCGAATACCTTTTAATTGGGATGCGTAAATATGTTGGATGCCACGTTCAATTTTAACGAGAGATTCTCTTGTTATATCAATTCCTTTCAGCTGCAGCAGACGTACAAGTTCTGTCTGCCCAATGCCTTTGGCTTGGCGTAGGTTACGGATATTTTGCCCGATAGGGATTGTTTTTGTCTGCTTGATTTTGGAATCCATAAGCCCCTCCTAAACTGGACTGAAATTAGTTCTTTTTCTTTATTTTAAGAATAGGATGTGCTATAATGGGACTGATATTAGTCCAGTTTTGGAGCGTGACCATAATGACTGATTTTGCTGAAAATTTAAGAAAATTTCGGAAAATTAAAAAATATTCTCAAGCGGAGCTGGGCAGAAAGCTGCACTACGGTTCGACAACGATTGCAAACTATGAAAGCGGCAGAAATGAACCTTCTTTTCGTGATTTAATTCGTCTGGCAGAGGTGTTGGATGTTACACCGAATGAATTATTAGGTATAGAAAGGAATCCGAAAGGAGTTATGGAAAAATTTCAAAAATTAGGGGAGAGAGAACAAAAAATTGTAATTGGATTGATAGATAGTTTGCAGGAATGATACATAAAAAGCAGACCTTTTGGTCTGCTCATTTATTGGCGAAAAACAAAATTTATGATATGATTGGTACATGGAAACCGTGATGGGTGGCTGGCCTCCTTTAACTAAGGAGGAGGTGAGGCGTATGACAGTATATGAATCCATGATGATCATGTTGACATTTGGTTTATTTCTGGTTGCCTTGCTCTCTTATCTACATAAGAAATAAGAGCAATAAAAAAGCTACCCTCATAAGTATCTTGCCGGATTCTTAGGGTAGCCTAAACCGATGAGGTCAACCACCAATGCACAGGGGGGATGAACCCTGCCGCCGTAGGCGGCTTTGCAAAGCAAAGTGCTGATTCGTGGCGGTTTCCTACTTAGTTTTATTATAGCATTCGCAGGAGAAGAAAGCAACCACGAAGTGGGTGCTTTTTTATCGCTTTTATCGCAGAGAAACGTAGGTTTTAATGACCTCAACGATTTTATCCAGATCCATTCTGGAGGTGTTGAGGATAAGGTCATAATTTTCTGCCTTTCCCCATTTGCCGCCTGTGAAGTAGTTGTAATAATTCGCACGGCGCTTATCGGTTTTAATCACCATGGATTCTGCGCCCTGAGGGTCGTGGTGATAGGTATGGATGGCACGCTCCACGCGGTCGGGCAAATCCGCCTGCAGGAAAATATTGATGCAGTTGGGGTTTTCGGACAGCACATAGTTTGCGGAACGCCCAACAATAACACAGGGACCCTCCTCTGCCACCTCTTTGATGACCTGAGACTGCACCAGAAAGATTTTTTCATTCAGCGGCAGACCGACAGAATCAATGCTGGGGGTCAGAGAGGTCAGAGAGAAAAACAGATTGCCGACAGAGGTTTTTTCCGCATCCTTGAAGCATTCAACGGAAAGTCCGGTTTTTTCCGCTGCCATGGTAATCAGTTCGTTATCATAAAAGGGAATCCCAAGGGTTTCCGCCAGTTTTTTGCCGACAATGCGACCGCCGCTGCCATATTGGCGGCTGATGGTGATGATTTTATTCTGGTTCATGGTAACAACTCCTTATTGTTCAGAAATGCAATTTCTGTAAAATTTATTTTTCATATTTTTTCATTATACCGCTTTTTCCAAAAAGTGACAAGCGGAGATTTTTTCGGTGAAAAAACAGCTTTTTCCGCTTGGAAACTTTACTTTTTCAAGAAAAGTGTTTATGATATTAAGGATGGACTACTATGACAGTAGAAAACAGAAATAGATAAAAGAGTAAGGAGATAGTGACATGGGTGAAGCTTTAACAGGTTTAAAAAGAAGCTGCATGTGCTGCGATGTAAACGAAAGCATGA
>OGJR01002330.1_pt1 | contig 9696 bp, 10 predicted proteins | sample 1572301 | NCBI WGS metagenome assembly OGJR01 (sample SAMEA2582083, study PRJEB24529) | metagenome | biome: Human gut stool | place: China | collected 2011 | reverse complement strand
ACGACCCAGACGGCCAACAACGCCCATCATATCGGGAGTTGCTACTGCAACGTCGAAACCGAACCAGTTTTCATTCTGAATCTTAGGAATCAGATCCTCTGCGCCTACGAAATCCGCACCTGCTGCAAGTGCTTCTTCAGCCTTTGCACCCTTTGCGAATACCAATACACGAACTGTTTTACCTGTACCGTGAGGAAGAACTACGGCACCACGAACCTGCTGATCAGCATGTCTGCTGTCAACACCCAAACGAATATGTGCTTCTACTGTAGCGTCAAATTTTGTAGTAGATGTTTTCTGTACCAGATCGATTGCATCTGCTGCATCATACAGCATTGTGCTATCTACGAGCTTAGCTGCCTCGCTATATTTTTTACCTCTTTTCACTTTCGTGACCTCCTTATGTGGTAGTATCGGGAGAATTCCCTCCCACTCTATACGCCGTAATTTATCTGTTTAAAAATTCGGCTTATTCTTCAACAACGATACCCATGCTTCTAGCTGTGCCACAGATCATGCTGTAAGCTGCTTCAACGTTAGCTGCGTTCAGGTCGGGCATTTTCATTTCAGCGATTTCCATTACCTTTGCCTTGGGCAGTTTTGCAACCTTTGTTTTGTTAGGTGTGCCGGATGCTGCTTCAATGCCGGCTGCCTTTTTCAGCAGAACTGCTGCGGGGGGTGTTTTTGTAACGAAAGAATAGCTTCTGTCCTGATATACTGTAATAACTACAGGGATAATCAGACCAGCCTGAGATGCTGTTTTTTCATTGAATTCCTTGCAGAAGCCCATGATGTTCACACCATGCTGACCCAGTGCGGGACCAACAGGAGGAGCGGGTGTTGCCTTCGCTGCGGGGATCTGTAATTTAATATAACCTGTTACTTTCTTTGCCATGATGGCACCTCCTATAAATGTGGTAATTAGCGGGGATTTTCCCTCCCACTCGGCAGAATTTTCTGCCGTTTAACAAACAATTAACTAAAAAATGTGTAAGCTGTTACAGCTTATCAATCTGAGCGAAATCAAGCTCTACCGGTGTCTCTCTGCCAAAGATGGAAAGACTTACGACCAATGTCTTCTTATTGGCATTGATCTCCTGGATCTGGCCAACAGATTCCGCAAAAGGACCTGTAGCAACGCGAACAGTGTCGCCAACTTCTACATCCAGATTTTCCACCTCGCCGCCGATGCCCATTGCACGCACTTCCGCGTCTGTCAGGGGCACGGGTTTGGAGCCCGGACCAACGAAGCTTGTTACGCCTCTTGTGTTACGAACGACATACCATGTCTCGTCATTCATGATCATATTCAGCAGTACATAACCGGGGAAAACTTTACGCTGTACGGTTTTCTTACGGCCATCCTTCATCTCAACAACGTCCTGCAGGGGTACGCTGACCTCAAAAATCTGATCCTGCATCCCTCTGTTTTCCACTGTCTTTTCGATGTTGGCCTTAACCTTGTTTTCGTAGCCGCTGTAGGTATGCACAACATACCATCTTGCCTCGTCGGAAATCATTCTGGTTTCTTCTGCTGCAAGGCTTTCTTCTTCGACTTTTGTTTCCTCTGCTTTATTGATTTCTTCAGACATTCTAAACCATCCTTTTTCTATTTGTTTTCCTTATTAACCTAAAAGACCGATGATTGCACTGTAGCCGGCTGTAAACACCGTGTCCATGCAGAAAATAATAACGCCAATGATAAAGGATGTGACAATAACAGTTGCTGTTTTCTTCACAACTTCAATGCGTGTAGGCCACACGATCTTTTTGAACTCTGCTTTGTAATCCGCAAAAGTATCTTTGTCATTGTCTTTCTTTTTTGCTTTTGCCTGAGGAGCTGGCTTTGTTTGCTTCACTTCGTTCGTTTGGTTTGTGATGTTTTTTTCTTCCAATACGTTCACTCCTTAACTACGGAATGTCTCCACACCTCAATTATTTTGTTTCTTTGTGCAGTGTGTGAGATTTGCAGAATTTACAATACTTTTTGATTTCCATTCTGTCAGGCATAACTTTTTTGTCCTTTGTTGTGCTGTAGTTTCTCTGTTTGCACTCTGTGCAAGCCAAGGTAATTCTTGTTCTCAAGGTTTTCACCTCCGTCTCTGATGATGTGTTGTTTGCTTAAAATTCTGTCTGCCGAAAATTTTCTCAGCACACAAAAAAAAGACCTGCGTCTTCTCATAAAGAATAACACAAGGTCCTCCTCTTGTCAACCGAAAATCCGGAAAAGCCCGTTATTTTCAGGCTTTTTACTGTTTTTTCCGGTCTGATTTATCATTTTTCGGGAATTTTTTACTGATTTTTCATAAAATCCTCCAGTGCCAGTGCCAGCTGGTCGGGGCAGCTTGTGGTTCTTCTGCCGCAGGTAATGCCCTTCAGCTTCTTTGCCACCTCCTCAGGCTTTTGTCCCTCTACAAGTGCCGCAATGCCCTTGTGGTTGCCGTCACAGCCGCCTAAAAATGCAATGTTTTTCACTACGCCGTCCTCCACATCAAATTCAATGCGAACCGCGCAGGTGCCCTTTGTGTTATATTTTACATGCATCCCTTTCTTCCTCCTTCTCTCTTATCCAAAAGAAAATACCACATTTTTCGCCTCATTTCAACTTTATTTTCGGCTTTTCCCAATCAGATAGGTAAGAAAGAACAGTACCGCCGCCGTCAGCACCATCGTTGCCCCCGCAGAGGTGCTGCAGGAATAGGAAATCCATAAGCCCACAACGGAAGAAAGCAATCCAAACACAGTCGCAGTCCAATGATAGCTTCCGGCAGAGGAGGTAACATTTCTTGCTGCCGCCGCAGGCAGAATCAGAAGCGAGTTAATCATCAGTATTCCCACCCAGCGAATGGAAACCATAACCGCAACCGCAACCATTATCACAAATATATTTTCCACCAGCATCACGCGCACACCGCGGCTTGCCGCCAGAGAACGGTTCACGCTCAGCAGCAGCAGCTGATTATACAGCAATGCCCACAGCGCATACGCCGCAACAAGCACAATCCCTATCGTCCATAAATCCTTCCGCCCGACTGTCAGAATATCCCCAATCAAATAGGAGGAATATTTTGCGAAGCCGCCGCTGACAGAAAGAATCACAATCCCCAACGCCATTGCCGCCGAGGAAAATACACTGATAACCGTATCCGAGGAAACCATATTTGCGGATTTCACCTTTGTAATCACCAAGCCTAGGAAAATCCCGAAGGCAAGCATCGCAAGCAGAGGCTCCCGCATCCCCAGCAAAACCCCAAGCCCTATGCCCGTAAAGGCACTATGCCCCAGTGCATCCGAGAAAAACGCCATTTTGTTGTTAACCGCCATCGTCCCAAGCAGGGCAAACAGCGGCGCAATCAAAACCGCCGCCAGAAAGGCGTGCCTCATAAAGTCATATTGAAGCATCGGAAATATCGTCAAAAGCTGCATCATTTCGCCACCTCCTCAAAGGAAAACCCAAATGCCTCCCGAAATGCGTCTGTTGCAAAAACCTTGTTCGCATCCCCCTGCGCCACAACGGTTTTATCCAGCAGCACCACACGGTCGGCATATTTGCGAATCAATCCCAAGTCGTGCGAAACCAGAAGAATTGCCATGTGCTGCTTATCCCTCAGCTCTGTCACTCTTTTGTAAAACAGGTCAAGCCCTGCCATATCCACACCCGAAACAGGCTCGTCCAAAACCAGTAAATCGGGAACCGGATCGGTTGCCAGTGCCAGAAGCACCCGCTGCAGCTCACCGCCGCTCAGTGCCCCCAGTCTGCGCTCCGCCAGATACCCACATTCCATGTTCTCCAGAATCTCTCGGATATGCGCCTGCATTTTTTTCTGCTTGCCAAGCCAGACAGGGCTGCCGCCCTTCGCCGCCGCAATAAAATCCGAAACGGAAATCGGCATGCTCTTGTCAAAATCCAGATGCTGCGGCACATAGCCAATCCGCGGCATCGGCAGCACAACGCCATGGTGGTCTGTAAAGGAAATGCTCCCTTTATAGTGCCGTTCTCCCAGAAGGGTACGCAGCAGTGTGGTTTTCCCTGCGCCGTTTTTCCCGATTAGGGCTGTCAGCTCACCGCAGTGAAACGTCAGATTGATGTTGTCAAGCAATATATCCTCACCGCTCGTCACGCTGATATTTTTCATTTCGATGCTGCAAAGTCCGCAGCTGTTATGGTTGCTCATGCCGCCGCCTCCTTCCAATGCTGTGCAACAGCCTGTATATTTCTTCTCATTCGCTCAATATAAGAGGGGTTTCCTTCCGCCGCCGTTGTCAGTGGGTCTAAGAGCGTAATCGTTTCGCCCGTTTCCTGCGCCAGTGTTTCGGCATAAATCCTGCCGTCATCTGCCGCCGTCAGAAAGAATCGGATGTTGTGCTCCCTCGCTTCATCTGCCGCTTCGGTCAGCTCCTTCGCAGAAGGTACCTGATATTCGTCCACAAAAATACCGCTTGCAATTTCCATCCCAAACAGCTCCGCAAAGTATGCAAAGCCCTCATGGAATACCTCTGCTTCCGTGCCTTCCGGCAAATTCAGTTGCGCCGCCTCCTGCAAAAGCGCATCCGTTTCCTCCTTGAACCTCGCTGCATTTTCCGCAAAAACAGCCGCATCCGCCTGATCCATCTCGCTTAACGCCGCCGCAATGCTTTCTGCCTGCTGCGCCGCCCTTGCAGGAGAAAGCCAGATGTGGGAATTGCCCTCATGCTCATGCTCATGTTCATGCGCTTCCGCTTCTTCCTCCTCATCATGGTGATGATGCGCTTCTTCCTCTAACAAAGCAATTCCCTCCGAGGTATCCACCACCGTCAGTTCGGGATATCGTTCCAGCGCCTGCTCCAGAAAGCTTTCCATGCCGCCGCCGTTGATGATGAATATATCCGCCGTTTCCAGCAGCTTCATATCCGAAATGGATAATTCATAATCATGCAGACAGCCCGTCTGCGGCTGTGCCATATTTTCCAATCTGATTCCCTCTGCTCCCTGCACAATCTCCTGCGCCAGCAGATAAACGGGATAAAAGCTAGTCACAACCGTCAATTTATCTGTTTCTCCGGTTTTATTTTTTTCCGTGCCGCATGCTGTAAAAAGCAAGGCTGACAGCAAGAACAGCACAAGTCCCTTCTTTTTCATATTCTCTCCGCCATTTCACCTAAATTTCTTGTTGCAAATCATTTGCAATTAGATATGATAGCATTGTATACAATCATCTTTCTCTTGTCAAGCGTCCACTTTCCCGATATGATGAGAATAGCATTTATTTTTTCTTTTGAAAGGAGCTCGCACATGATTCGTAAATATAAAAACCTAATTCCCAAAATCCCCGTAAGCTGTTTCATTTTCCCTACCGCAGAAATCATCGGCAGTGTGGAGCTGGGCGAGGATGTCATTGTCTATCCCGGTACGGTCGTGCGTGCAGGCTATGGAAAAATCACTATCGGCAACAAAACAAATTTACAGGAAAATGTCACCTTCCATGTAGAAACGGGTTACGATATCCATGTCGGCGCAGGTGTCACCATCGGGCATAACGCCATCATCCATGGCTGCACCATTCATGATAACGTCCTCATCGGCATGGGCGCAATCATTCAGGAGGGCGCAGTCATCGAGGAGAACTGCTTCATCGGCGCAGGCGCGATCGTCAAGCGCGGTATGCACATCCCCAAGGGGCACATGGCGTATGGTGTCCCCTGCCGCATCGTCCGCCCCATCACGCAGGCGGAATATGATGAAATCCGCATTTCCACGCAGGAATATCAGGAATATAAGGCAGAATACAAAAGACAGGAGCAGGAAAATGACAGACTTCTGTAAGAAGAAACCCTCCTTTTCCTTTCCAAAAAAACCATGACTTTCCGCCTTTTAATAGCTTTTTCTCATAAAAACATGAAATACACCTTGCAAATTACATTGTTCTGCGATAAAATAGGCATGTAAAAAGATGAAGGAGGTGTTTCCAATGGCTCATAAAATCGGTCCCGAATGCATCGGTTGTGGCGCTTGCGCAGGCGGCTGCCCTACAGGTTGCATCCATGAAGACGGCGGTGTTTACGTTATCAACGCTGCTGAATGCATCGACTGCGGTACTTGTGCAGGCAACTGTCCCACAGGCGCAATCAAAGCTGAATAATTTTTACTTAAAGCGAAAAAGTGAGCCGTCAGGCTCACTTTTTTTGTCTTTTTTTGTCTGAATAAATCAAAAATCCGTTTTCGTCTTACTTGAGTATGCTTCCTTTTCCTCTTATGTCAAAAGAATTGCCTTCCCCATCGCAAAGGAATAGAGATAGGTCTCCCGAATAGAAATCCCCATTGCCCGCTCCAATGCCGTCCGGTACAGCTCCAGCTGGATGCGATATCGTGCTTTCAGTTCTTCTTCATCGTAAATGCGGTCGCTTTTATAGTCAATCAGAATCCCGACATTTTTTTCCGTAAAGTAGCAGTCAATAATCCCGTTTACCAGAATTTCGTCCGTCACCTCTCGATATTCCTCCCCGAAGAATACTTCCTTCGGCTGCATCAGCACAGAAAACGGGCGTTCCTTTTCTATGGTATCCGCCAAACGCAGCCGTTCCGCCAGTTCGGACTCGAAAAATTGCAGAAGCTCCCTTCTCCGAAGATATTTTCCTTCTTCCTCCGTCAGTCTGCCTCTCTGCACCAGCTCCGCCGTCAGGCTGTCAATTTCCTCCTTCGTATATTTCTTCCGAAAATCCGCTTCTTCCATAAAGGTGTGCATCGCCGTACCCATTTCGGCACTGCTCAGCTTCCGCTTTTCCGCAAAATCGGGCAGTCTGATTTCCTGATGTGCCGGCGTAATGATTTCGCCTGTCATTTCCTCCTGATATTTCCGCTTGATTTCCGAAATGGAAAGCTTCGCAGGCAGCTTTGTCTCCTTCCCATGGGGATATTGCCAGCTTAAAATGCGGAAAACCGCCTGCCGCTCCTCCGTCATTTCCGCAGGGCTTTCCCATGCCGCAAAGAAATCACGCTGTTCCTCGGCAGTCTTCTGCTCCTGCGCCGTTTCCTGCAAGGCCTCATCCTTTGTCACGCAGGAAAGCCTCCATGCCGATTCCTCCGCAGAAAAAACGCACTGCTTCGGCAATCCGTCCTCCCATTCTGCCGCAAGCCGCTCTCTCGCAGGATGACGCAGATAGGCAGGCATCACCCAGTCCAGATAGCTTTTCGCACGCCGCAGACGGGATGCAGACAGAACCTCCGTATCGCAGTCCGCCGTACTGCCCCATTTCAGAAACGCCTTTTCAAAATCCTTCACCGTTCCCGTCAGAATCAGCTTTTCCTTTGCGCGCGTCAGTGCCACATAAAGCACGCGCAGCTCCTCTGCAAGGTTTTCCTCCCTGATTGCCTCTGCCAGCGCACGCTTTGCCAGTGTGCGGTAGGAAACCCGTTTTTCGATATCCGTATAATCCATACCGCAGCCCCATTTCTGGTGCAGCAGCACCGCACTGCGGATATCCAGCTCATTAAAGCTTTTCCCCATATCCGCCACGAAAACCACAGGAAATTCCAGACCCTTGCTCTTGTGAATCGTCATCACCTGCATCCGATCCTCGCCCTCGGTCGGCAGCTTTGCGGAAGATGTCTCCGCCTCCGCCGTTTTCATATCCTCCACATAGCGGATGAAATAAAACAGTCCCCTGTGGCTGCCCTTCTCGTATTGCTCCGCCTTTTCCAGCAAAAGCCGCAGGTTCGCCTGCCTGAGCGTCCCCCCTGCCGTCACACTCAGATAATCATAATACCCCGTTTCGCGGTACAGCAGCCGCAGCAGCTCATGCAGAGAAAAATTCCGCACCTCGTTCCGCCAATGCGTTAAATCTGCAAGAAAAGCCGAAATCCGCGCGCGCAGTGCCGCATCCTCGCCCTCCTGCAAATAGCACCGCAGGCAGTCATAATACAATCCCTTGCCGCCCTGCAAGCGAATCTGCATCAGCGCATCCGCAGAAAAATCATAAATCGGCGAATGTAAAATCGAAAGCAGGGGAATATCCTGTCTGGGGTTATCCAACAGCCGCAGCAAATGCAGCATGGTTTCCACCTCCGGCACCTCAAAATAGCCCTCTGCCGTTTCCGCATAATAGGGCATCCCCACCTTGCCGAATACATCATCCAGCACACTGCTCCAATTCTTCATGGAGCGCAGCAAAATCGCAATATCCCCATACCGCAGGGGGCGATATGCGCCTGTTTTCTTATCCACAACCTGATAGCCGCTTTCCATCAGCGCGCGAATCCTTGCGGCAATCGCGGTCGCCTCCACCTGCCGTCTGTCCAGCTCCCTGAGCTCCTCCGAAAGCTCGGAATCCTCTGCCTCCGCTGTCGCAATCAGAAGAATCTCATTCTCGCCGCCGTGCGGTTCTGCGCAGTCGGGGAACGTCATTCCTGCATATAACGCTGCCGCATCATCGTATGCAATGTCCCCGAATTCCTTCTGCATGATCTGGCGGAAAATAAAATTCACGCCATCCAATATATTTTTACGGCTGCGGAAGTTTTTGGAAAGCACGATTTTCCGTTCCTTCTGCCCCTCCTCCGCAGGATACCGCTGATATTTCTCATTGAATAATTCGGGCATCGCCTGACGAAAGCGATAAATGCTCTGCTTCACATCGCCCACCATAAACCGATTATTCTCTCCGATGCTTTCGCCCGAAACTGCCGCCAGAATCGTTTCCTGCACTAAGTTACTGTCCTGATATTCGTCAATCATGATTTCATCATACCGCTGCCGCAGCTCTGCCGCCGCTTCTGTCGGCGTACCATCCTCGTTCACCAGAATTTGCAGCGCAAAATGCTCATAATCATGAAAATCTATCATATTCTTTTCCCGCTTTGCCGCCGCAAGGGCATCCAGAAACAGCTTCGTCAGCCGCGCAAGCCCCTGCGCAACGGGATACATCCGCCGCACCAGGTCTGCCTGCATTTCGGGGCTGTAGGCGAAGATGGCTTCCTGCAATTTCTTGATGGTATCCTTCGCTTCGTTTCGCAGTGCCTTAATGCGCTCCGCCGTTTCCTTTTCCTCGCCACGGTAGGCAGGCAGGCGCGCAAAATCAATCGCAAGATACGCCAGCCGCCAGTCGGCATACTTCTTCTGCAATGCCGCCGCAAAATTCTCCACCATCGCGACCTCGTTCGTCAAAAGCTTATGATAGCCGCCAAATTCGCCCTCATCTGCCATCTGCCATGCCTTTTTCAGCTGATAGCGCGCATAGTCCAGAGCAGTCTCCACGCTCTGCCGAATCAGCAAAAACCAGCCGCAGGCATCTACCGTTTCCCCCTCCGCAAGGAAAAGGCTCTCCGCCAGCTGCTCTAACTGCCGCTTCGGGTTCGGGCTGCCCTCCGCAAAGGTATACAGCTGCAAAACCAACTCCTGCAAGGGCGTATCCTTCGTAGAGGAGGAAAAGGTTTCCAGCAAATCAAAAAACCACTGGCTGTCCTCCGCCGCATAAAGCGTCTCGAATAGCTCCTCCAGCACCTCCTTCTGCAGCAGCTTGATTTCCGCAGGGTCGGCAGTGCGCACCTTCGGGTCAAGCTCCAGCAAATGATAATATTCCCGAATCACCTGCAAACAGAAGGCATGGATGGTCTTGATATCTGCCCTTGGCAAAAACGCCATCTGGTTTTGCAAATGGATATCCTCCGGCGTTTCCTCCAGCTGCTTCGCAATCGCCACGCCAATCCTCTGCCGCATTTCG
>OGJR01002325.1_pt1 | contig 9709 bp, 8 predicted proteins | sample 1572301 | NCBI WGS metagenome assembly OGJR01 (sample SAMEA2582083, study PRJEB24529) | metagenome | biome: Human gut stool | place: China | collected 2011 | reverse complement strand
CATCTGGGGGAATACAAGTATTTTAGGAAATGTTGCGCCGGGCTCTGTATTTGCCGAGGTATATGCCTGTATTCCGGGACAGCCGATGTTGGTTACAGTGTCTGCTGCGGAAGATACCTCGGTGTTGTTTATGAATGTAGGCCGTGTCCTGACTGCCTGCACAAATGCCTGCCCTTTTCATACAAATCTTGCGCGAAATTTACTGACAGTCTGTGCTCACAAAAGTCTGCAGCTTTCGCAAAAAATCTTGCATACCGGTTCCAAATCCATACGGGGACGATTGATGTCTTATTTTTCGGAATGTGCAAAACATGCCGGTAGCAATTCTTTTCTGATCCCATATAATCGTCAGTAGCTAGCAGATTATCTGAATGTTGATCGCAGTACTATGTGCAATGAGCTTTCTAAAATGCGGAAAGATGGCATAATTGAATACAAAAAAAATTGTATTTTGCTCAAGAACTAAGAGAAGCGTCAGTGTACAAGGCGTATTTCCTATTGTACACTGACGCTTATGTTAGAATAGAGCTTTCTTATTTTTCTTTGTTCTCTTTTTCTTTTTTGAATCTTGCAAAGAAACCTTTCTTTTTCTGAGGTGTCTCGAGCGGTCCGCGTACACCTTTGACTCCGGTTATGTAAATGCCGCTTACGACAGCCTTTACTTCTTTTTTGACCGGGATCAGCGGGAATACTTTTTCGTCGCACATCAGTGTCATGATCTTTGGTCCGACTTTGGCTTTGACAACTGCGACTTTCGTTCTGCGCAGATACTTCGGTGTGTTCTCGACAACAACAGATGGAAGACCAGCTTCTTTTAATTTCATACGCTTCTTATCAATGATCAGCATGTTCATCGTCTGAGCCATCGCATCCATCTGTGCTTTCTGCTCAGCCTGTTTCTTTTCCGTCTTCTTCCCGAAAAAATAAAGCGCGACAAGCGCTGCAATCAGGATGATCAGGACGACAATTAATACAATTGTTCCAGTACTCACGGTAAATCCTCCTAAAATCCTCTAAATTCCGCAATTAAGCTTCTAGTATTGTATCATTGTTTTTGGGGAAGTGCAAGAGATTTGAGATTTTAGGGTTACTTTTCCGAATGAAACCGAGTATACTATATCTACAATGGATCCGGCAAAAACTGTCGGAATGTCACATGAGAGAGAAAGGAAGTTATATGGCGGAAACGATTTGGAATACACTTGTAGAAATTTATGATTTCTTGATGAACAATCTGGTTGTGATCAATATTATACTTGCGTTGGCGATCATTTTCTTTCAGAGAAGATCCCCGCAGACCGTCTGGACATGGCTTCTGCTTTTGTATTTTATTCCGATTTTAGGATTTATTTTATATCTGGTGATCGGACAGGATTTCCATAAAAGCAGGATGTTCAAGGCGAAAGAAATCGAGGGCGATCTTAAGTATGCGGTCCGCAGGCAGGAGGAAAATATATATCGGAAGCGGCTGCGGCTGGCGAATCCTGAGATGGCAAGATTTAAAGATCTGATCCTTTACAATCTGGAAGCCGGACAGGCAGTCCTGACGGACAATAACGACGTTCGGATTTATACGGACGGGCGCGAGAAATTTCAGGCTCTTCTTACGGAAATGGAGCAGGCGGAACGTTACATTCATATGCAGTATTACATTATCAAAAACGATGAACTGTGGCAGGCGATCGAACCGGTGCTGAAACGGAAAGTCAAGGAGGGCGTTGCGGTCCGTATTTTATTTGACAGTATGGGATGCCGTACGATGAAGAACCGGGATTGGGAGCGTCTGGAAAGGGCAGGAATCGAGGTCGCGGAATTCTTTCCGGCGCTGCTTGGAAATCTTCAGCTGCGTATCAATTATCGGAATCATCGTAAAATCGTAGTGATCGACGGCAGAATCGGATTTGTCGGAGGGTTTAATGTCGGGCGTGAATATATCGGATTGGATGAGAAATTCGGATATTGGCGCGATACACATCTTTGCATAGAGGGGGCGGCGGTCACATCTTTGGCGGTGCGGTTCGTATTGGACTGGAATTATGCGGCAAAAGAAAATCTGTTTTTGGACGACCAGCTGTTTGAAATACCCCACTATGTACGGAACGGGCATGATCCGGTACAGATCATTTCCAGTGGACCGGACTCACAGATCAAGATGATCCATGATAACTATCTGCATTTGATACACAGTGCAAAACATCATGTGTACATACAGACGCCGTATTTTATTCCGGATGATTCGATTTTGGATGCGCTGAAAATCGCGAGCCGCTCGGGAATTGATGTGCGGATCATGGTGCCTTGCAAACCCGATCACCCATTTGTTTATTGGGCGACATATTCTTATATCGGAGAAATGGTCGAGGCAGGTGCGAAGTGTTATGTTTATGACAATGGATTTCTGCATGCGAAGACATTGAGCGTAGACGGAATGGTGGCGTGTGTCGGAACTGCTAATATGGATATCAGAAGTTTTGGATTGAACTTTGAGGTAAATGCGGTCATTTACAGCGAACGGACCGTACAGCGGCTGGAGCGTGCTTTTGAAAATGATATGACGAAATGTACACATGTGACCCGGAAAGTGTACGATCAACGAGGACTTGTGATCAAAGCCAAAGAACAGTTTTCACGATTACTCTCTCCGCTGCTGTAACGGAAAATCATTATTTTTGAAATTTTATGAAATAACCGTGAATTTTCCCCAATCCCTTTTTTTCCACAGTTATATAAGGTATAATGTGCGGAAAGGGCAGAGCCGAGGAAAATGCGGAGCATTTAGCGAGGCTGCGTCAGAGAGTTGTTCAGGTTGGCGATTCGGCGAGCGAAGCGAGCCGAAGGAAAATGCGAAGCATTTAGCGAGGCTGCGTCAGAGTGGGCAGTTTCAGGAAAAGAAAGACAGGAAAGAATAGGAGAAAAAGAAATGAGAAAGAAATGGATTGCAGCAGGAATTGGAATGATCATGGCAGTGTCCCTGACGGGATGCAGCGGAAAATTATCCAATGACTATGTGACGATCAATCAGTATAAAGGATTGGAAGTATCGAAAGTAGAAAAGACAGAAGTTACCGATGAGATGGTAGAGAACACGATCAACAGTTATCTCACAGCGGATCAGACAAAGACAGAGATCACCGATCGGGCGGCGGAACTTGGCGATACGGTTGACATTGATTATACAGGTACAATGGACGGAGTAGCGTTTGACGGCGGAAGCGCTACCGGGGCAATGTTGGAACTGGGATCCGGTTCCTTTATCGGGGCAACGGATTCATACAAAGGATTCGAAGAGCAGATCGTAGGACACAACTCAGGAGAGACATTTACGATCACGGTACAGTTCCCGTCTGATTATCCGAAAGCAGATTTTTCAGATAAGGTGGCGGACTTTGAGATCAAACTGAATAAGATTTATGAGGTGAAGACGCCGGAGCTTACAGATGAGTGGGTACAGACAATGAGCGAAGAATCTAAAACTGTGGAAGAGTTCAAAAAAGAGATCCGTGAGAAAATGGAGAAAAATGCTCAGTCAAGTGTTGACGGGCAGCTTCAGCAGGCGGTCATGGAGGCATTTTTGGAGAAGACCGAGGTAAAGAAACTTCCGCAGGAGCAGGTGGACGAGCAGTATAAGAGTATCGAGGAAACTTATCAGAAAATGGCGGAAGCTTATGGTGTAGAGTTTGCAGAATTTTTATCCGGTTATATGAACATGACGGAAGAGCAGTTTAAAGAACAGGCACAGGAAGTGGCAGAGACTGCAGTAAAACGTGATCTTGCATGCAAGCTTTTAGCAGAGAAAAAGAACCTGGAACCGTCGGATAAAGAATACGAAGAGATGGCAGAGACTTATGCAAAACAGTCAAATTACGAGGACGTGGAAACCTTTAAAAAAGAAGTCGGAGAAGATGTGGTCAAAAGCGCGGTATTACAGCAGAAAGTCGTGGAATATCTGGCAGACAACTGCGTGCAGGTAGAGCCGAGCGATTCTGAAAAATAATATGGAGGATAAATCGTCACAGGGGAGGAAAAGCCATGAAACTGGAAAATGAGTTTTTGTATGCGGAGATTTCGGAGATGGGTGCGGAAGTTATCCGCATTTATGACAAAGAAAATCAGCGTGATATTTTGTGGGAGGGAGATCCGAAGTATTGGAAACGTCACTCTCCGGTGTTGTTTCCGAACGTAGGAAAAACCTATCGAAATACCGTACGGATCGGAGGGATCCAGTATCCGACAAGTCAGCATGGATTTGCAAGAGATACGATGTTTACATGCATCAAATCATCCAAGGACAATGCTTCGTTTATGATCCTGTCCAACGAAGAAATGAAAGAAGTCTATCCGTATGATTTTGAACTTCACATCAGTTATCAATTGCGTGGGAAAGAACTGGAAGTCGAGTGGCAAGTCAAGAACCGGACGGCAGAGACGATGTATTTTACGATCGGCGGGCATCCGGCATTTCGGTTTGCCGAAGCAGGCGAAAAAAAAGAAGATTATTTTCTGAAATTTCCGGGCAAAACGGAATTGAATTATATTCTCGTGGATCCGGCAAGCGGAACCGGTGTGCCGGATCAGAGTTATCCGTTGGAATTAGAGCAGGAAATGTATCCGGTATCTGAGGAAATGTTTGAGAAAGATGCGTTGATCTTTGACGGGCAGCTGGAAGAAGTATGGCTGTGCCGAAAAGACAGAACTCCATATGTGGGACTTCGGTGTAAAGGATTTCCGAATTTCGGGATCTGGTCCGTAAAGGATGCTCCGTTCGTATGTCTGGAGCCGTGGGTCGGACGTTGTGATAACGTAGGGTTCGAGGGAGATATTTCCGAGAAACCGGGGATCACACAGTTGGAAGCCGGAGAAAAATTTGTAAAAGCTTATCAGATCATAGTTGCGTAGAGCACTTACAGAGAAAAATCAGTATAGAAAGAAAAAGTTCAGCAAAGGACAGTGGCGATGTGTGCCAGTCTGTCCGGCTGAACTTTTTTTTATGATCTGCTTCTAAATGAGCATGCTGTTCCGGCGTTTCAAAAGATAAGATCTGCCAGCCGTTTGTATACCGTTTCACAGCGCAGAATGTCTTTGATTGCCACCCATTCGTCCGGCTGGTGCGCACATTCGAGATTGCCGGGACCGTAGGACATGCAGTTTGTGTTGTGCAGAGTTCCGGCGATGACCGCGGTGTCGGTATAGCCCGGAAAGCAGCTCACGATCGTTTCGACGCCGGTCGTCCGGCAGCAGATTTTATGCAAATGTCTTAATAATGGAGAATGTTCGTCTTTTTCCACATAGGGGCGGTTTCCGGTGATCTTGTAGGAAGCATGGATTCCGGGTACAGTGGTTTGTGTGTTTTCGATCGCCTGTTGGACGATCCGGTTGGTCTGTTCGGTACAAAGTGGCGGAACAAGGCGCATATCGATCCACAACTTGCATTGATCCGGAACGACATACGGACGATAACCGCCCTCGATCTGCCCAAATGTGACCGTAGACTGACCGAGATCCGGATGTGTCGGCGCGTTTTGGATCGCGGTACGGATCTCATGAATGATCTCCGCCATGGCGGCAACAGCGTCTGCCCCTTTCCATGGCGTACTGGCATGAGCCGTGTGCCCGGTGACTGTGATCTCGTACCAGGTCCGTCCTTTGTGGGCAACCTGGATCTGCCCGTTGGTCGGTTCGGCATCCAGAATCCAGTCTTCTTTTGTGACCCAGCCGGATTGGATACAGCGTTCGCTTCCACGCATAAAATCTTCTTCGTCTACGGTACAGATCAGTTTTAATGTGCGCCGCGGCGGGGTGCTTATTGATTTTTGTGCTGCATAAGAAAATGCAGACAGACAGCAGGCAAGACCGGATTTCATATCACAAGCTCCTCTGCCGTAAATTTTGCCGTCACGTTCCAAAGCAGAAAAAGGTGGAACAGTCCAGCCGTTTCCGACAACGACCGTATCCATATGGCAGATCCAGACAAGAGCCGGAAGATCCGGATCCGTTCCCGGAAGTTCTGCCATCAGATTGAATCGGTTGGGAAGCACTTCGTCCTGATAAAGGCGGACATCAGCGTGTAAAGCCGAGATCAGCCAGCTACAGATCCAGTCTTTGATCGTCAGCTCATAAGTTCCCGGATCGGTGCTTTCGATTTGGATGAGCTGACGGGTCAGCTCTGTGGCAAGTGAATGTTCCATAAAAAATCCCTCCTCAGATAAAAAGTTGAAAATCATATAGAGCAGGCTGCAAAGAAACAAAAAGTGTACGCCCGGAAAGAACAGGGCGTACACTTTGAAATGGGCTGCTGTCAGTAGACTTCTGCACCGAACGGCATCAGTGCCAGTTTGGCAATCTTAAAATGCTGCAGACCAAATGGTATTCCGACGATCGTAATGCACATCAGTATGCCGAACAGGGCGGATTCCAGAGCCAGCGGAATTCCGGAGATGATCATCCATAAAATATTTAATAAAAGAGATCCCGCTCCTCCGCCGTAGGTCACTTCTTTTCCAAATGGAAAGAAGCTGAGCGCGGCAAATTTGAAACACTGCATTCCGATCGGAATCCCAACGATCGTGATGCACCAGAGACAGCCGCTTAAGCACCAGCTGAGACCGCTTAAAAATCCGCCGCAGATAAACCATAACACATTTCCGAGACATCCCATGATCAATACGCTCCTTTCTCAAGCATATACTGTTTTTCATAATTTTGCAAATCCGTGATCGTTGTAGATACATAATAAATGGCATTGTCGATCTCTTCTCTTGCCTCTTTTAATCTGGACTGCACGAGCCAGTCGGCGATGAGTCCGTCAAAGAAGAAATCGGCGAATGTCAGGAAACCGTCGACGCGGATATGGATTTCATATGGGAGCACCACGTCGCTGAGTTCCTGCTGGAAAACCTGTATGTGCTGTTTGGCGGATTCCAGTTTTTGGGAGGCGTCCTCCAGTTTGGAATGTTTGATCATATTGATAAAAAATCCTCCGCCGACCAGATCGGCAATCCCCCAGTCCGAAGCGCATTTTAAACTTTGCCTTGCCTCTTTGAGCGCGGAAAGCGCGCGCTTCCCGGCGATGATCGCCTCGTTGATCTCTACTACTGTTTCTTTCTCATTCTCTTTACACATAAATAACTCCTTTCTGTTTGCTGCGGCAAGCTGTTCCTGCAGCAGATGTGAGAAGTATTTGTGCTGTCAGAAAAGAATATAAAAAAAGACTCCTATCCATGACACATCTGCCACAATAAAAGTCTTGCACATCTCATTTGATACGGGTATCTCTCGATACCGGGTGACGATTTCAAATCCACCGTAAGGTGTTCGGCTACTCCCTTTTATTTGCCTGACATCAAAATAGCACATATGCGGAAATGTGTCAAGAGGCGGGAACAATATTTGCATTGTATAAATAAAGAAATATTTGTACCAGACATGCTGTTTGATATCGGAGTATATTTTGCCGGAATTCTTTATAGTATAGTAAATTTGAAACAGACCCGGCAGGGAAGAGAAAGAAAAAGGAAAGGATCAAACAGGATGAAAAAAAGACATATTTTAGGTCTTTTTGCGGCGGCTCTGATCGGTTTATCGTCAGTGGCACAGCCGACGGCGCTGACTGTGAATGCACAGGAGCTTGTTCCGCCGACCGCAAACGAGACGGGGATTTCTATTCTGGAATTTACCAGTCAGGAATTAAAAATCCCACGACTGGGAGAACCCGTAACGGAGAACTTTACGGTTTCTTCCAAAGACGGAAAGACGCGCGTGGATCATGCGCAGGATGTTTTTTTAAGCTGGAGGAAAAAACAGAAAGACGGTTCCTGGGGATACGCGTCGAATGACCGGGTATTTACGGAGGGGGAGTACCGGCTCAGATTTGATATTCAGGGCTTGGAAACTGCGGACGGTTATATGTTTTTAGAAAATACACAGCCGGCGATCAGAGTGAATGGAAATGACTTCTCCGTCGTAACCAATGATGGGATCATAGATTCGTATTGGGTGCGGGAGAATGAGCATAGCGGAACATTTGCGGTGTATTCCGAGGTGTACAGGGTGAATGCGGCAGGTCAGCCGGATGCGGCTCAAAATGTGACGCTTAGATTTATACAAACAGATGTGTTAAATATGGGATTTGTTGGATCTTATACCGGCGAATTTCAGGTTGCCAAGGATAAGACGCTGGCAGAACAGGGCATCAGCTTTCCGCGTGTCGGAAACGAACTGACGGCAGGTCAGGGATATAAACCGGTGTTCAAATATAAAGGCGCGGTGATCACAGATCTGAACTTCAAAATTGACGCAGATGCAGAAATCAGAGTGGAAGCGGTCAAGGAGGGGACGACAGATCCGGATGAAGTCTATTATGCATTCTATGAATTTGAAAGTATGACAAAAGGGAAAAATCTGCCACAGGAGGTGGTAGAGACGCTTCCGGAAGATGACACGGAATATCAAAACGGCGACGTTGTTCATGCGATCCTGCCGAATTCGACAGAAGTGGCAGTGGCGGATGGCACATGGGTATTTAAAGGGTATGATGTCACGCCGTATATGGTGCATGTGGATGATGTTACGTTCCGTGGAAAATGGGTATTTACAACGAAAGCTGCCACGATCAATCAGGCGCCGACTATCAAGGCAGGTAACCGGGTGCTGACGGTGGGAGATGCGTTTGATCCATTAGAGGGAGTCACGGCAGAAGACGCGGAAGAGGGGACGATCCCGATGACGGAAAAGAATATCAAAGAACAGAATGTTGACCGAACAACGGTGGGGGAGTATTTTGCGATTTTTGTCGTATCCGATAAACAGGGCGCGATGACGGAAAAGAGAATTGAGGTAACCGTGAAAGAGAAAGAGGACGCGGGTCAGGAGAATACGAAGCCAAATGACCCTCCGGCAGAGAACCCGAAACCGAATGACCCTCCGGCAGAGAACCTGAAGCCGAATGATCATCCGGCAGAGAATCCGAAGCCGAATGACCCACCGGCAGAAAATCCGAAGCCGAATAAACCATCAGAAGAGAAGCCGATGCCGGGCAGACCGCAGGCAGAGAAACCGAACAATTCTCAGATGAACCAGCCGTCTCAGAATGGAACTTCAAAACAGGAATCACAGGCAGGTAAGACGGAGAAGAATGAAGTGCGGAAGCAGGAGCAGGTGAAACAAGACAGTGCATCATCTGCGGTAAAGACACCGAAAACCGGAGACCGGACGCCGATCGGTCTGTTGGCAGGGGCGGCAATTATTTCACTCATAAGCCTGACAGTAATTTTGGTGAGAAAGAGCGTAAAAAATAAATCAAAATAATATGAGCAAAAGAGGCGCACAGTGGGAAAAGAGAAGTATCACACACCGGAAACGGAAGTGTGGTGCTTTTCTTTTTTTGAACCGACATATGTGATATACTTGTAATATTGAGACCACCTTGTACAAGAGATGGACGAAGTGATCGATAAGCCATTTGGATATTACGGCGGGGAAATGTTTTGGCGAAAAAGGGAGGGTAAAAATGGACAGAAAAGATGTGAGAAAAAGAGCACGAAAACAGGCGGAAGAATTGGTGGATCAGATGACTTTGATGGAGAAAGCGAGCCAGCTGCGTTATGATGCACCGGCGATCCCAAGGCTCCATATACCGGCATATAATTGGTGGAACGAGTCGCTTCACGGCGTTGCAAGAGGCGGCTCTGCAACGGTATTTCCGCAGGCGATC
>OGJR01002321.1_pt1 | contig 9723 bp, 11 predicted proteins | sample 1572301 | NCBI WGS metagenome assembly OGJR01 (sample SAMEA2582083, study PRJEB24529) | metagenome | biome: Human gut stool | place: China | collected 2011 | reverse complement strand
TGTTTTTTTGAATATCATAAGTGGCAAATTTTTGAAACATTCTCTACCATCAGAAGCCTTGCTGACAAGCAGCGAAAATGCTATTATATTTCTAATAAGAGTTTTATAAACACAAGACAAGCATAGCTTTGTCTTGTGTTTATAATTTCCATGAAGGCATCTGACATCAAGGAGTTACAAAGTATGAGAAAAACCTTATTATATTACGATCAGAATGTAAGTACCTTTATCCGTGAAACGAGGGATGTTGATTTCAGCGATATTCAGAATCTGTTTTTAAGCAAGCTTGAAAGAGGTGCATTGATTTTAGATTTTGGCTGTGGTTCGGGGCGTGATACGAAGTGCTTCTTAGATAGAGGCTATTCCGTTGAGGCGGTGGACGGTTCTGCTGAAATATGTCATGCAGCAAGTCAATATACTGGTATTGAAGTGAAGCAGATGCTGTTCCAGGAACTGGATGCACATGAAAAATATGATGGCATCTGGGCGTGTGCTTCGATTCTTCATTTAACCCGTAATGAGCTAAAAACTGTGCTGAAAAAAATATTCCTTGCACTGAAAAAAGAGGGTGTTGCCTATCTGTCTTTTAAATACGGAACATTTGAAGGAGAGAGAAATGGGCGATATTTTATAGATATGACAGAAAAAACATTTGCCGAAATATTAAATGAAACAGGCGGCTTTGATATAGAAGAGGAATGGATTACCGGTGATGTTCGACCGGAAAGAGGAGACGAACGGTGGCTGAATCTGATTCTGAAAAAACGGAATGAAGGGTGATTGCAATGATAGTAAATTCGTGGACAAGAAGTGAGTATTACCGAATCAAAGCAGCGCTGCACGGAAAAGTTCCGACAAGAATGGAACTTTTTAGAATGATGAAGGAGCCCCAATACTTATCCTGCATAGAAAAATCCAAAGAGAATATTTTCAGACAGTACCTTGATGCGTTGGAGGAACTAGGTGAGTTGTGTCTGGAAGAACGGGAGTTGAAAAACAGTATCGGCGGAGAATTCCTGCACGTTTTAGAAACAACTGTTATGCAGAAATCCTACAAAATGGTTATTCTGAAAGCCTTTTTTCATGACGGCAATATCAGAATGGCATTAACGGAAAAGGATGTTTTGGATACGTGGAAGGAATTTTTTTCGGAGGGAGAAAAATGGAAAGACCTTGGCGTGGAATCCTATCCGGAGTTTCTGGATATTACGGATGAACAGCATCTGGCGAATGCGAGAAAAAATCCAATCAAATTTCTTCTTGCTTCCGGAAAGGGATTCTTTGTAGAAAGACCCGGGTATGAGCTGGCATTGTCAGAGGAACTGAAGGATGGCATAACATCAGAGGTGCTGATTCAGCATTTTGGAGATATTGTGGAATATCGTGTGAATGAATACTTTAGGAAAAAGAATGGTTAATCTATGAGAATCGAAAAGGGTAAATATAACATGAAAATGATGGATCATAAAAATAGATTTAAGCCTTTGAAGAATCCAGTCTGGTTTGTGCTGCTTATGATACTTCTTGTATTTATCTGTGTTGGCTGTGAGGCGAATCCGTATGATAAATTCGAGAGAAGTATAGAGTCAGCAGATTATGCAGCGGCAGTTGAAATCTATAATCGGGAGCTTTTGCATACAGAAGAGCAGGAAAAGGCAGATGAATCGCTTATTTCGCATATAGATACGTTGATACAGTCGTATGAAAGCGGTGAGCTTACATACGAGAAGGTAACGGAGCGGTTACAGCCGATGCTTGAAATTGAAAACGATATAATTGTTGCAAAAATCAACGAATTTATATATGAAAGTGAAACAATTCAGACGGCGGAGCGTTTATATGATGATGGGATGTTTGAAGAATCCTTTGCGATTCTCGCAATCGGATTGCAGGAATATCCGGAGAATGAAAGACTTTCTTCTGTACTGGTTGATTTTTGTGACCACTATGTGATTACCATTACACAGCAGGTGCAAACCTTATGTGAAGAAGAAAAATACAAAGAAGCAATCAATGTTCTGGAAAAAGCGCTTGATGCGTATGAATGTGATGAATTCAGCTATCTGCTTGAATCCACGAAGGAGCAGAAAAGCAAGCTTTATAAGCTGAAAAACGGCCTTGTGGATAAGGTAAAATCTCTGACTGACGGCTGGACGGCGGAAGAATTTGATGTAAAGCAGGCGGCAAATGACACAGGAGCGTATATTCTGAAAAGCGGAAAAAAGTTGATGCTTGGTGATTACACAGAAGATGAGATTACCGTTCTTTCTTTAACGGGGAATGTGGCATCTTCGATAGCCGGCGTTGATTTATTATTCGACCTCAGAGACCTTTCGTATGATATCACGCATTGGGGAGAAGAAGAGTACTTCGTTGCTTATCTGGCGGCGGATGTAGTTGCTTTGATACCGGTCATTGGTGCTGTAAAATATTTTGACCATTTTAAAGATACAACTAAAGTTGTGGAGTCTGTTACAGATCTCGAAAAAAATAAAGCAAAAGCAGAAGATATGATTGATGCAGCGGCAGAGGCGAAGAAGGCGGCAGGAAAATCCTCTGATTTTGTGAAGAAGAAGGACAAGGCTGAGAATATCGCAGATGCGGCGAAATATCTTTCAAAAGCAGATAATCTTGCAAAGGATTGTGATACAGCGTTTACGGCGAAAAAATATCTGAAAAATATCACAAAGCAGTATGAGCCTGTGACGACTTCTGGACAGAAGTATCTTGGAACGGTCAATAGAGACGGCGTAAAATATAAATTAGTGAAAGTAACATATTCCGATGGCAGAAAAATACAGGGAGTATTCCCTCAGTTTAAATCCTTTTTTGATGTGCAATTAGAGGATGATTTCATCAAGGCTTCTTTTGATAGGCAAAAACAGTACTGCATGGAAATGCTGCAGAAGGATACAAAATCGATTTTCAGCAAAACAAAAAAGATTTTTAATGAGCAGCAATTAGCTGATATTGCAAATGGTAACTTGCCGGAGAACTATGTCTGGCATCACAATGAGCAGGAAGGTCTTATGCAGCTCGTAGATAGGGAAACTCATGTACATAATGTACATACCGGTGGAATGAATTTGTGGGGCATAAAATATAATCACTGAGGATTGTCAGACTGATTCCTGGATAAATGCTACTAAGCCTTTCTTTTATACCCACTTTAATCACAGAAGGAAGAAGGGTGAACTTATTCTATACAGGTTTTTGCGGTAGTATGTTATAATAGACCAAATATATATTGTGCATTTGTTATGTTCGAATAAACGATATAGGATAAAGGATATACTTGAGTATACTATCTGGAAAGATAAAGGCAGGAGGGACTGCAGGATGTATCTGGAACGGTTAGAATTAAGCAATTTCAGGCGATTTGAGAAATTAAATCTGGATTTTCATAAACAACTGACTGTTTTAGTCGGAAATAACGGTGCAGGTAAAACGGCAGCGTTAGAGGCTGCTGCTATTGCGATTGGCACGCTTTTTCATAAAATGGAGAATGCTTCTGGGCTAAAATTTAAAAATACAGATGCTACATTAAAAGCTTTTTCCCTTGGTAGTACAGAGGATGTTCAGTCACAATATCCGGTATCGATTTCGGCAACGGGAATAATTGGTGAAAAAAGAGGTACATGGACACGCAGTTTGAATGGTAAGGAAAAAAATACTACGATTAAAGAGGCTAAGTTTATAACTTCTATTTCAGAGGAGTACCAGATGCGATTGCAAAAAGGGGACGCTTCTCTTACTCTGCCGATGATTGCTTATTATGGGACAAGCAGATTATGGGATTATCACAGAGAGAAGAAAGCGGATACTTTTGAAACAAATACCAGAACGAATGGCTATGTTGATTGCCTGGATGGTACAGCAAATATTAAGCTGATGATGAAATGGTTCAGCAAAATGACAGTGAAAAAATATCAGCGACAGGAAGAAAACCTTGGTCTGATTCCGGAATTGGATGTTGTCTATTCTGCAATGGAGCAGTGTTTTGCATCTGTGACGGAATACACAGATGTTAAAATTAGCTTTAATTTAGATACAGGTAATCTGGATGTTTATTATACCAATCAGGATGGCACAAGGATGAAAATGCCTTTAAGTCAGATGAGTGATGGTTATAAAAGTACAATCAGCCTGATTGCGGATATAGCTTATCGCATGGCAGTATTAAATCCGCAGTTACTTGGTGATGTTCTGACAGAAACAGATGGGATTATTTTGATTGATGAAATTGATCAGCACTTGCATCCAGCCTGGCAACAAAGGATTCTTAAAGACTTAACACGTATCTTTCCTAAAGTTCAGTTTATCGTTAGTACCCATGCGCCCGCTGTTATAAATTCTGTAAAAAGTGAAAATTTATTAATTCTAAAGGATAATCAGGCTGGGAAAACTGCTCAACAGGTCTATGGTAAAGATGTGAACTCTGTTTTGGGGGAGATTATGGGTGTTTCGGAACGTCCGAAGGAAGTTGCAGAATTATTTGATGAGTTTTATAAACAGATGGGGGCAAAAATGTTTGATAAAGCTGAAAGTGTATTGAATCAGATTGATGAGCTTCGTGATTATCATGATGCGGAGGCTGCCGGATGCAGAGTGAAATTAAAACTGGAGCGGATGAGGGGTGGCAGGTCATGATTCCGATTAAGATATGTTGGCATTTTAATTTGGTATTTGCAAACAATGATTGATTCTTTCAATGGTGAGTCAGCATAAATACCATTACGATACATACACGAATAGCGGATGGCAGAAAAACAAACTTACCACTGCCTTACCACCAACTTACCACCAAAACCAGAATTTTTATGTAGAATAGTGGTAAATTCTGAAAGCACTATTTTTCTGAAAAAGCCTGGAAAAACAGGGTTTTGCGGCATTTTGCAGGAATCCGGGAAAGACGGTTTTTCTCTTCCCGACCATGAAGCCTCTGGACGCTGATAAGAAGGCATCCAAGACTTCCGAAGCAGCGCCTGCAGCAAAGGTCGCTGAGAGGGTTGATTTCTCCAACGTGAAGATTGAGCCGATTTTTGAAGAAACGGTAGATTTTGATACATTTGCAAAATCCGATTTCCGTGCGGTTAAGATTTTGGCTTGTGAGGCAGTTGCAAAATCCAAAAAGCTGCTGAAGTTTGTGCTGGATGACGGCGAACGTAAGGATCGCGTGATTTTAAGCGGTATTCACGATTATTATGAGCCTGAGGATCTGGTTGGTAAGACAGCAATCGCTATCGTGAACCTGCCCCCCAGAAAAATGATGGGCATTGATTCCGAGGGTATGCTGATTTCGGCAGTACATGAGGAAGACGGTCACGAAGGACTGAACCTTCTGATGGTTGATGACAGAATTCCGGCAGGGGCTAAGCTGTACTAATTTTATAGAGAGAAAAAAATGAGGACTTCCCGCAGGGGAAGTCCTGTTTTTATGTGGGTATCGGCAGAAGGCTTGCTGAGAGACGGTGAAGATGATATTATGCTTTAAGAGCCTATTGGATATGAGGGAGTTAAAGTATGAGAAAAACCTTGTTATATTATGAACAAAATGCAGAAAATTTTATCCGTGAAACAAGAAATGTCGATTTTAGTGAGGTACAAGAGCTTTTTTTGAGCAAGCTGGAAAAGGGTGCTTTGATTTTAGATTTTGGCTGTGGTTCGGGGCGCGACACGAAATACTTTTCAGATAGAGGCTATCTCGTTGAGGCGGCAGATGGTTCTGCCGAGATGTGTCGGGCGGCAAGTCGATATACGGGTATTGAAGTGAAGCAAATGTTATTTCAGGAATTGGAGGAATATGAAAAGTATGATGGGATTTGGGCGTGTGCGTCCATTCTTCATTTAACCCATAATGAATTAAAAGAGGTGCTGAAAAAAATATTGCTTGCACTCAAGAAAGAGGGGATTGCCTATCTTTCATTCAAATATGGGACTTTTGAGGGAGAGCGCAGGGGAAGATATTTTCTTGATATGACAGAAGAAGCATTTGCGGAACTGTTAAATGAAACAGGCGGCTTTGACATAGAGGAGAAATGGATTACCGGCGATGTTCGACCGGAAAGAGGAGACGAACGGTGGCTGAATCTGATTCTGAGAAAACGAAATGAAGGGTGATTGCAATGATAGTAAATTCGTGGACAAGAAGTGAGTATTATCGAATAAAGACAGCCTTGCACGGAAAAGTTCCGACAAGAATGGAGCTTTTCAGAATGATGAAGGAGCCACAATATTTATCCTGCATAGAAAAATCTAAAGAGAATATTTTCAGACAGTACCTTGCTGCACTGGAGGAAATGGGCGAGTCGAGTGCAGAAGATGAAGAATTGAAAATGAGTAGGCTACAAAAAAACAGGACTTCTGAAAAGAAGTCCTGTTTTTTTGCTAAAGCTCCTGCAGGCACAGCCTTTTTATCCAATACCTTTTCTGAATCGCATCCAGCCATTGCCGTTGGAATATTCGTCCGTTTCGCCGCAGGTCGTGAGGTCGTGGCTGTCGCGATACTTATAGATGGCGTTGCTGCAGGTATTCCCCTCATCAAATGCCTTACCGAAGGGGGTATATGCGCCATGAAATTCCCAATCGAGAAAGCGTTCCATGATATCGCGCAGGTCGATGCCGTTCCTTTCGTTGATGCTCGCGAGGGTTGCAAGTGCCATGCTGCTGTCATCCGTCCATGTGCCGGGGGGCATGTTATAGGTGCCGTAGCCCTCCATTTCGGTGACGGCTCCACGCTCCCGAAGCTCCTCTCTGCCGAGAAACTGAACGGGACACCCCAATGCGTCTCCGACCACCAGTCCCATCATGCCGTCTAAGACCATCTTTCTGTCGTTCATGTGCATGCTCCTTTCTGCATACCGTTCTTACCAATCCTCCCAGTAATCCTCTGCATTACTGCCATCCGGCATATAGCCGTCCCAGTCATCCATGAAATCCTCATAGCCTTCATAATCGTCGCAATCGGGCAGTTCGGGCTTCTTCTGCGATTTGGGGGCGGTGTATACGGGGGTGGGAGTTGTTTTGGCAGGCTGATTCTGCTCGGAAGGTTTACTCTGTTCGGAGGGTTTATTCCGCGCAGCAGGCTGATTCTGACCGGAAACAGGCTTGCGCTTCGCACCTCTGTCGGAGGAAGCAAGCTGTTCTTCTCGACGAAAGACATGCTTATGCTGATCAAACAGAGAGCCATTAAGCGAAACAAACAGCGTTTCCTTTTGTGCCGTGGTGTCCAGTGTAAGCGTCAGCGCACCGCGCTGCGGATGCCATTTCGTGATGGTATAAGAAAATACTGCGCCGTTTTCATAGGTTTGTATTGCGGTATCGCCATGGATGCTCCATGCCTGCCGTTCCCCTCTCGCGGTGTAATATACAAAGGTATCCTGTAGGGCGGACTGCATTTCCTCCTGTGAGGAATAAAGCGTTCTTTCTGCAAGATTGTTGCGGTCGGTAATCAAGCATGCGATACTGAGAATAAAAATGACCGCGACCCAGATAATTAAGGATTTCTGACGGGACAGGGGGGAGAAGAAGCAGATTTCCGCATCGGAGCAGCTTAGAAAATTCTGCCGACGGCATGCAGAGGCGATTGACGACGAAAATCTTGAATTTATGCGGATGTTCGCATATACTGGAGATAGTATTTCAGACAGAGGACATCCTTTTGCGGCGCAATGCCTTTCTGTGCTGAGGGGATGCGGTGGAAAGGAAGTGAACGGCATGGCGATGGATGAGGAGCTTTACAGGCGATATCTTTGCGGCGATGAAGCGGGGCTTGTGGCATTGATGAAAAAATACGGCAATCCGCTGACCTTATATATCAACGGCTATCTGCATGACGTTCACGAAGCGGAGGATTTGATGATCGAAGTCTTTTCCTATTTATTTACGAAAAAGCCACGCATTCGAGACGGCGGCTTAAAGGCCTATCTGTATAAAGCGGCACGGCACATGGCTTTACGCGGCAAAAGCAGACGGCGGCTTTTCTTCAGTCTGGATAACCTGACCGAGGAGCCGGACGGACAGACGCTGGTGGAGGAGGTTGTCCGCACAAAGGAGCGGGATCGGATTCTGCATTTCTGCATGGCTGCGTTAAATCCGGATTATCGAGAGGCGCTTTATCTGGTCTATTTTGAGGGCATGAGCTATTTGCAGGCTGCTGATGTCATGGGGAAAAGCGAGAAGCAGATTACCAATATGGTGTATCGGGGCAAGGGCCGTCTGCGCGGATTACTGGAACGGGAGGGAATCACAAATGCGGAGTCATGAGGAACGAATTGCAGAGGTAAAACGGCGGATTGCGGAAAAGGAGCGTCGGAGAAGGCAGCGGCAGGAACGGATCGCTGCCCTTTTCGGCGTGGCGGCGTGCCTTGCGGTAATCGTTGGGGTTTCCCTTTTTATGCCCGATATGGTCAATCGAATGGAGCCGGGTATATCCTCCGGCTTTGGAACAGCGGCAACAATGCTGGGCGGCAGTGCTGCGCTTGGATATATCGTGACCGGACTGCTCGCCTTTGTCCTTGGTGTGTGTGTGACAATCGCGTGCTTCCGTATCTGTCTGCTGCATAAGGACGAACAGTCGGAGGAGCAAAAGGGGGACAATACGAATGGAACTTGCCGATAACTTTGTGCAATTCTCTGTTACCCTGCTGGGCTTTTGCCTGAGCGGGATGCGATATCTGAAGGGCAGAAAGCAGGCGTATTTTCTGCTGACCTGCTTTTATGGCTGTTTTGCGCTCGGCTCCCTGTACTGGACGCTGTATCTGTTTCTGTTCTCAAAAACGCCGCAGGTTTTTTATGTATCGGAGTTTGGCTGGGTGGCAAGCGTTATTTTTCTTTCTATTTTGCAATACTCCCTTTCCTCTGCGGAGGAAAGAGGCTTTGTGTGCCGAAGGGCGCGGATTGCTTTTCTGATAGGCGTTCCCTTATGTATATTTTACTGCACCTTTGGGGATGTTCTCTCGAATCTGCTTTGGTGCGGCATGATGATTGCTGTTTCCTATCATGCGATACGGGGGCTTACTTACGCGCGAACGCAGACGGGAGCGGCACGGCAGCTGCGATATTTCCATATCGGGGTGCTGTGCTATGTGGCGGCGGAATATATCCTTTGGACTTCCGGTTGCTTCCGGCAGGGGGATTCGGCTTCCTTCCTCTATTACGGGTTTGATGTTCTGCTGACGGGCTGCATATTCGCGCTGCTGCCTGCCACGGGAAGGGCGGTGCAGGCATGACATATATGGAAAATATTTTTATCTGTATGGCATCGCCTCTGCTGATTGCCGCCCTGTGCATGGGAAAACGGCATACAGGGGCTTTTCTGTTCTGCTTTGCGGGAATGGGCATGTGCCTGCTTTCTGCATATCTCAATACCTTTCTCGCCGCGCTGTATGGGGCGGATGCCTTTGCCGCCACTGTGGAGATTGCGCCTGTGGTGGAGGAGGGGATGAAGCTGCTGCCGCTGCTCTTTTATCTTTTGGTATTTGAGCCGAAGGCGCGGCAGATTGGGATTGCCGCAGTGATTACTGCGCTTTCCTTTGCTACCTTTGAAAATATCTGCTATCTGATTCAAAACGGAGCCGCGCATTTCTCCTTTATTTTCTTCCGTGGCATCGGAACGGGAGCAATGCATGTCATTTGCGGAGCCATCGTCGGCGGCGGGCTTGCGTATGTGTGGCGGCGGACGTGGCTGAAAATTGCCGGAACCTGCGGACTGCTTGGGGCGGC
>OGJR01002307.1_pt1 | contig 9821 bp, 6 predicted proteins | sample 1572301 | NCBI WGS metagenome assembly OGJR01 (sample SAMEA2582083, study PRJEB24529) | metagenome | biome: Human gut stool | place: China | collected 2011 | reverse complement strand
TTCAGGCATGCGTGCAGGAGGGACATGTGGAGGCGGTGATGGGCGCGTACAATTGCGTGAACGGGGAACCGTGCTGCGGAAGTAAGACACTGCTGAAAAAAATCCTGCGGGAAGAATGGGGATTTGACGGGCATGTTGTATCGGACTGCTGGGCGATCAAAGATTTCCATGAAAATCATCTGGTAACGGGAACTCCGGTCCAGTCGGCGGCACTGGCGATGGAAGCCGGATGTGATCTGAACTGCGGCGTGACGTATCTGCATTTGGTGCATGCCTGTCAGGAGGGACTTGTGACGGAAGCGCAGATCACGGAAGCGGCGGTACGGCTGTTTACAACAAGATTCCTGCTTGGGATGTTTGACGGAAGCGAGTATGATTCCGTTCCCTATACGGTTGTGGAGTGTAAAGAACATCGCGATCTTTCAGAACGGGCGGCAAGAGAGTCTATTGTACTTTTGAAAAATAACGGCATACTTCCGCTTGACAGGGAGAAACTAAAAACGATCGGTATCATCGGTCCGAATGCGGACAGCCGAAAGGCGCTGATCGGAAATTATCACGGCACATCCTCGGAATATATTACTGTGCTTGAGGGAGTGCGCAGATCGGTTGGGGATGAAGTTCGTATCCTATATTCGGACGGATGCCATTTGTATGAAAATAAAACGGAAAATCTGGCAAGAGAACAGGATCGATTGTCTGAGGCAAGGATCGTGGCGCGGGAAAGCGACGTTGTGATCCTGTGTCTGGGACTGGATGAGACATTGGAGGGAGAAGAGGGAGATACCGGAAACAGCTACGCTTCTGGTGATAAGGTGGATCTCCGGCTTCCAAAATCCCAGCGTATGTTGATGGAAGCAGTGGCAATGGAAAAGAAACCGACCGTTCTCTGTTTGATGGCAGGCAGCGACATCGATCTTTCTTTTGCCGAGGAACATTTTGATGCGATCGTGGATCTGTGGTATCCGGGGGCATACGGCGGCGCGGCGGCAGCAGATATTCTGTTCGGAAAATGTTCCCCATCCGGAAAACTTCCGATTACATTTTATGAATCGCTGGAAGTGCTTCCGTCATTTGAAGATTATTCCATGCGCGGAAGAACATACCGGTATTTGGAACAGAAAGCACAGTACCCATTTGGCTATGGACTGACGTATACGAAAATGAAGATACGGAATGTATGGCTGGAAAATGCGGAAAAAGACATGAAAGAAGTAACGGACGGAGAAAATGCGGAATCGGCAGTGATCGTCTGGGCAGAAGTCGAGAGCTGTGGGGGGATGGACAGTCAGGAAGTGCTGCAGATTTATATCCGCGATACGGAGTCGGAGCACGAAACGCCGCATCCGCATCTGGCAGGATTTGAACGTATCTTTGTAGAAAAAGGGGCGAAGAGGGATATGAGAATCCCTGTGAGTAAATCGGCATTCACCGTTGTAGATGAATCGGGAAGACGGTTCACGGACAGTGGGAAATATGAAATATTTGCCGGATTTTCCCAGGCGGATCTAAGAAGCGTGGAGCTGACGGGGGAACGTCCGGTGAGAGTGGAGTATGAGGTGCGGCGATAAGGAGGTGAAACAATGTCGGAGATGCAGCGTAGTTATATCGCCATTGATCTGAAATCATTTTATGCCTCAGTCGAATGTATGGAGCGGGGCTTGAATCCGATGACGACCAATCTCGTTGTGGCGGACAAAAGCCGGACGGAAAAGACGATCTGTCTTGCCGTGTCTCCGGCATTGAAATCCTACGGGATCCCGGGGCGGGCACGTCTGTTTGAAGTGATACAGAAAGTGAATCTGGTCAATGCGAAGCGCAGAAGAGAAGCGCCGGGCGGTGAATTTGCCGGGAAATCCGTGAACGACACAGTGCTTTGCCGTTCCCCGGAATACGCGGTGGATTATCTTGTCGCTCCGCCGAGGATGGCAAAATATATGGAGATCAGCACGCAGATTTATCAGGTCTATCTGAAATACATTGCGCCGGAAGACATTCATGTGTATTCGATCGATGAAGTGATGATCGACGCGACATCTTATCTTCATACCTATCAGATGAATGCCAAGGAACTTGCGCGGGCAATGATCAAGGATGTATATGATACGACCGGGATCACTGCGACAGCCGGAATCGGAGATAATCTGTATCTTTGCAAGGTTGCAATGGATATCGTGGCAAAACATATCGAACCTGACGAGAACGGTGTGCGGATCGCCGTTCTGGATGAAATGTCTTATCGGCGGTTATTATGGGGACACCGTCCGCTGACGGATTTCTGGAGAGTCGGAACGGGATATGCGAAGAAATTAGAAGAAGTCGGACTCTATACGATGGGGGATGTGGCGAGGTGTTCGCTGGGCGGTCCCGACGCGTATTACAATGAAGAGCTTCTTTATAAAATGTTCGGCATCAATGCGGAGCTCCTGATCGACCACGCATGGGGCTGGGAGCCTTGCCGGATGTCTGATATCAAAGCCTATAAACCGAGCACGAACAGTCTTGGTGCGGGGCAGGTTTTTCAATGTCCGTATACTTATGAAAAGGCGCGGGTTGTTGTGCGGGAGATGGCGGATGCTTTGGCGTTGGATCTGGTGGAAAAATGTCTTGTCACAGATCAGCTTGTGCTGACTGTCGGATATGATATTGAAAATCTGACGGACAGTGAACGACGGAAGCATTATCGTGGAGAAATAAAGAGAGACCGCTATGGGCGGGATATTCCGAAGCATGCGCACGGCACGGAAAATCTGGATGTGCAGACCTCTTCTTCGGCAATGCTTGTAGATGCTGTCACCCGTTTGTATGACCGGATCGTCGATGATGGGATGTTGATCCGGCGCGTCAATCTGTCGGCAAACCGTGTGATAGATGAAAGTCAGGCGGGAAAGAAGACGGAATTTGAGCAGATGGATCTTTTCACGGATTATCAGGCATTGGAGCAGGAAAAAGAAGAAGAAAAAGCAGCCAGAGAGCGGGAACGCAGGATACAGGAAGCGATGCTTGATATTAAGAAAAAATATGGAAAGAACGCGATCTTAAAAGGACTGAGCTATCAGGAGGGGGCAACGGGAAAAGAGAGAAACCGACAGATCGGGGGACATAAAGCATAAATGCGACAGCAGATCGGGAGGGAAAATAAGATGGCGGAAAAGATGCAGATCACAAATCGGTACGATGACATTATCTCACTGCCGCATCATCAGTCGAAAACAAGACCACATATGCCGCTCATAGACCGGGCGGCACAATTTTCGCCGTTTGCTGCGCTCACCGGATACGACGATGCGGTGAAAGAGATGGCGCGGCAGACGGACAGAAAGGCAGAACTGTCGGAAGAAATGCAGGCATGTCTGCAGGAAAAGCTGCAGATTTTACAGGCGCGAATCCGGACGGATCCGGAGGCGGTACTGACTTATTTTGAAGCCGATGAAAAGAAAGCAGGAGGCACATACCGGACGATACGGGGACGAGTCCGGAGGATCGACGAATACAGACGCGTGATCGTGCTGCTGGAAGAGGAACGCGAGCGGGGAAACGGTGTTCCGGAGATAGAAAGACGAAAAGAGATCCCGCTGGAAGATTTATGCGGGATCGAGATTTTGTGAGTGGTTATTGTGCATAACTTACAAAAATAAGAATATACTCCTATGGAATACTAACAAATCAGATGAAGCACAACACTTTTTTATTGAAAAGAAAGATGTGTTGTGCTATTCTGTAAATAGAAATTGGAAACGTTACCGGTAACGTTTCTTTAAATCGAAAAAGGAGGAAGAAAAAGTGAAAGCAAAAAAAGTAATGGCTGCATTGTTGGCAATGGTCATGGTTGTCGGTGGAGTGACCGGATGCGGAAGTAAGAAAAGCGATTCCGATGATGGTAAGGGAAGTGTTTATTTCCTAAACTTTAAACCGGAAGTCGCAGAGGTGTGGGAAGAAATCGCAAAAGAGTACACCGATGAGACGGGTGTGGAAGTGAAAGTACAGACGGCAGCATCAGGAACGTATGAGCAGACATTGAAATCCGAGATGGCGAAAAATGATGCGCCGACTTTGTTCCAGATCAATGGTCAGATCGGCTACCAGAACTGGGCACAGTATTGTGCAGACTGGTCAGACACAGAGATTTATAGTCATCTGGTGAACAAAGATCTGGCGATCAAAGGGGAAGACGGCGGCGTGTATGGACTTCCATATGTAGTAGAGGGATATGGAATTTTATATAATGACGCGATCATGCAGAAATATTTTGCACTTCCGGATAAAGCGGTTGATATTTCCTCGGCAGAAGAAATCAAAAACTTTGATACATTGAAAGCTGTTGTTGAAGACATGCAGGCGAAAAAAGATGTGCTTGGAATTCAGGGCGTGTTTGCTTCCACATCTCTGAAAGCCGGTGAAGATTGGAGATGGCAGACACATACAATGAATGTTCCGGTTTATTATGAATACAAAGATGATGACGTGACAGATAAAGAAAAACTGGAATTTACACATTCTGATGAGTATAAAAATATCTTCGATCTGTATCTGAACAATTCTTGTACAGATCCTAAGATGCTCGGATCCAAATCCGTTGATGATTCTATGGCAGAATTTGCACTTGGTAATGTGGCGATGGTTCAGAATGGAAACTGGGCTTGGAATCAGATTAAAGGTGTAGACGGAAATACAGTTACGGAAGAAAACATCAAATATCTTCCTGTTTATACAGGAGCAGACGGCGAGGAGTCCCAGGGACTCTGCATCGGAACAGAGGGATTCTGGTGTGTAAACAGCAAAGCAAGCGAAGAAGATCAGAAAGCAACATTGGATTTCATTAACTGGGTATTCACATCAGATGCAGGAAAAGATCATGTGGTAAATGACCTTGGATTTATCGCTCCGTTTGATACATTTGGAGAAGACGAAGTACCGAACGATCCGCTTGCAAAAATCGTTATGCAGTATATGAACGATCCGGAGCTTGAAAATCCGGGATGGGTATATACAACATTCCCAAGCCAGACATGGAAAGACGATTTTGGAGCAGCTCTTCTTGAGTATGCGCAGGGTACAAAAACATGGGATGAAGTAAAGAGCGGTGCCGTAGAAGAGTGGGCAACCGAAAAAGAAGCGATTCAGTAATCCGGCAGCCTGTTGCCGAGGGCGAAAAGGAAGAGTATCCCCTCTTCCTTTTCTTTCCTTAGAGAGGAGACGTTATGCAAAAAACAATTAAAAAATATTTTCCTGTATTTGCACTGCCGACACTTGTGGCATTTTTTATCTCATTTTTGCTTCCATTTCTTGTCGGATGTTACTTGTCTTTCTGTGAATTTACGACAGTGACAGACGCACAATTCATTGGAGTAGAGAATTATGTCAAAGCATTTGCAAACGAGGATTTTATCAATGCACTTGCATTTACCGTAAAGTTTACGATTGTTTCTGTTCTGACTGTTAATGTGCTTGCGTTTCTTTTAGCACTTGCATTAACAAAGGGGATCAAAGGAACAAATCTGTTCCGAACTGTATTTTTTATGCCGAATCTGATCGGAGGCATCGTATTAGGTTATATTTGGCAGTTGATTTTGAATGGAGTTCTTTCTAAATTTGGTGCAACACTGTCCTTGGATGCGAAATATGGGTTCTGGGGATTGGTCATTCTGATGAACTGGCAGTTGATCGGCTATATGATGATCATTTATGTGGCGGGAATCCAGAATATCCCGACAGACGTGATCGAAGCGGCGAAGATCGATGGCGCTTCCAAAGTGACGACATTATTTAAAGTGACCATTCCGCTTGTTATGCCGTCCTTTACAATCTGCCTGTTCCTTTGTCTGACAAATTCGTTTAAATTATTCGATCAGAACCTTGCGTTGACAGCCGGAGCGCCGGGACGGAAATCTTCGATGCTTGCATTGGATATTTATAATACGTTCTATGGAAGAATGGGATGGGAAGGTGTTGCACAGGCGAAAGCAGTTGTATTCTTCTTGATCGTTGCGGTAATCGCGATGGCACAGTTATGGTTGACAAGAAGAAAGGAGGTTGAGAACTGATGAAAGCAGGAAAACAGGCGAAAAAAGAAAGTATGGTACTTCGGGAAGTAAGTACCGGTACTGAAAAAATCATGATCCTGGTATTGACGATTCTGGCATTGATCTTTATTATGCCGATCGCAGTGGTAGTTATGAACTCTTTTAAGGGAAAACTGTATATCAGTTCCGCACCTTTTGAACTCCCGACGGCAGAGACGTTTGCCGGACTTGAAAATTACATGAACGGAATTGCCAAAACAGGGCTTCCGAGTGCTTTTGGATATTCTGTTTTTATTACGGTATGTTCTGTACTTGTGATCGTGATCTTTACCTCAATGACGGCATGGTATATTACAAGGGTGAAAACATGGTGGACGAAGATGCTCTATTTTATGTTCGCATTTGCGATGATCGTTCCGTTTCAGATGGTTATGTTCCCAATGTCGAAAATTGTCAATATGCTGGGATTGGATAACCCGATCGGGATCATTATCGTATATCTTGGATTTGGGGCGGGACTTTCGGTTTTCATGTTCTGTGGATTTGTAAAAGCAGTTCCGATGGAAATGGAAGAGGCTGCAATGATTGATGGCTGCAATGCAATTCAGATTTTTTTCCGGATTGTATTTCCAATCTTAAAACCAACAGCGATTACCGTTGCAATCTTAAATGCAATGTGGATCTGGAATGATTATCTGCTTCCGTATCTTCTTTTAGGAACTGATTATATGACGATTCCGATCGCAATTCAGTATTTGCAGGGCGGATATGGCTCGATCGATATGGGAGCGATGATGGCGATGCTTGTGCTTGCGATGATCCCGATCATTATTTTCTATCTGACTTGTCAGAAATATATCATCAAAGGCGTAGCGGCAGGAGCTGTAAAAGGGTGACGGAGACAGAAGATTTATTGCATTTCAAAAATAAAACTGATATGATTGATTAATGGCGAAAAAAACAATGTTTTGACGAAATATGTAAATGAAACGTTGAGACAGGGGCGAGGAGAAACAGATATGGGAGAAGTGACAATCAAAGATATTGCCCGCATTTGCGGGGTGGGGGTCAGCACCGTCTCCCGAGCAATGAATAATCATCCCGATATTAATGAAGAGACAAAGTTAAAAGTACAAAAAGCAATCGAAGAATATCATTATATACCGAATAACAGTGCAAGAAATTTAAAAAGACAGGAGTCGAATACGATCGCCGTTCTCGTGCAGGGAATGCATAATGCATTTGCAGGAGATATGCTGACCGCAGGAGAGTTATATGTCAAAAAAATCGGTTATTCTCTGTATCTGCAGCAGGTGGAAGAAGAGGAAGACGTTATGGCTGTTGCAGCGGAACTTGTAAAAGAAAAGAGGCTGAAAGGTCTGGTGTTTCTGGGGGGACGTTTCCAGAATTTAAAAGAGAGATGGAAACATCTGGGGGTTCCGTTTGTGATTTTGACATCATTGACAGAAGAACCTTGCTCGTGTGTCTATGTAGATGATGTGGAAGAAAGCCGCAAAATGGTCAATTATCTAATACAAAAAGGGCATCGGAAGATTGCTCTTGTGACAACGCCGGATCATCTGAGAGATATTGGAAAATTGCGAAAAGACGGATATTTAAAAGCACTCCGGGAAAATGGAATTGAGCCAAAAGAAGAACTGATCCGCAGGATGGATAAAGAAGAAAAAGAATTCTCGATCTCCAGTGGTTATGATGTAGTCAGTAGATTGTTGAAAGACGGCGTTGATTTTACTGCGGTGTATGCCTGCTCGGATTATGCTGCGATCGGTGCGTGTAAGGCGATTTTCGATGCAGGGAAGAGTGTTCCGGAAGATTATTCGGTTGCAGGTTATGATGGATTGGAAATAGGGAGGTATTATCATCCGGAGATCGCTACGATCAGTCAGCCAATTCACAGCATGATTGAAAAGGGACTGGATCTTTTGATTCAGGAGATCAAAGGTGAAAAGAAATATCAGAAAGTGATCTTTGACGGAGAACTTTTAGAGGGCGGATCTGTCAGAAATATCAGTTGATAATAAAGAAAATGCGATAAACTGTTTCCGGATTTGCGATAAAATTTGGAGGTGGTTTTATGAAATTTACAAATGGTTACTGGCTTACCCGTGATGAGATCGAACCGATTTATGCAGTTGAATACGGGTATCACAGAGTGGATGGAGATGTGCTTCAAGTATATGCACCGAGTATGCATATCAGTCGGAGAGGCGATTGTGTGAATATCCCGATGCTGACGATCACATTTTCCAGTCCTATGGAAGATGTGATAAAGGTTTCGGTAGAACATTTTCGCGGGAAAGTGAGAAAAGGACCTTTTTTTGAAAAAAAAGAGTCGGATGTGAATGTGCGGATTATAGAGGATGAAAAATGTATCCGATATGAATCAGGGCGGCTTTGCGCGGTGATCGGAAAAGAAGAAAGCGCATGGAAAGTTTCTTTTTACAGGGACGGCAAATTTCTGACGGAGAGCAGTTACCGTAATATGGCGCGGATGTTCAACCGGGATACAGGAAAGAGTTATATAACGGAACAGCTGCTTTTGGATGTCGGCGAACAGATTTATGGACTTGGTGAGCGGTTTACACCATTCGTGAAAAATGGACAGATTGTCGATATGTGGAACGAAGACGGCGGAACTGCAAGTGAACAGACATATAAAAATATTCCGTTTTATTTAAGTAGTAAGGGATATGGTGTGTTTGTGGATGACGCGGGCGATGTGTCCTATGAGATCGGCAGTGAGAAAGTAGAACGTGTGCAGTTTTCTGTGGAGGGGGAAAGACTGGATTATTATCTGATCGGCGGTGCAGATCTAAAAGACAGTATACGGTTATACACAGATCTTACAGGAAAACCGGCATTGCCGCCGGCATGGACATTTGGGCTTTGGCTGACGACTTCTTTTTCAACAGATTATAATGAAGAAATCGTCACATCTTTTTTGGATGGGATGAAAGAACGTGACATTCCGCTTAGAGTATTCCACTTTGACAGCTTTTGGATGCGTGCATTTGAATGGTGCAATTTTGAATGGGACAGCACGGTGTTTGATCATCCGGAAGAAATTTTAAAACGGTATCATGAACGGGGATTGAAATTGTGTGTATGGATCAATCCGTATATTGCGCAAAATTCCGCATTGTTTGATGAGGCGGCGGAAAAAGGATATCTGATCCGTACGGCAGACGGAAGCATATGGCAGACAGATTTGTGGCAGTCCGGAATGGGAGAAGTTGATTTTACAAACCCGGATGCGGCAAAATGGTATCAAAGTAAGCTGGAACGGCTTATAGACAGTGGAGTAGATAGTTTTAAAACAGATTTTGGCGAACGGATTCCGGTGAAGAATATTGTGTATCATGATGGTTCGGATCCGGTTAAGATGCATAATTACTATTCTTATCTTTATAATAAAACTGTGTTCGAATTGCTGGAAAGAAAGTTCGGGAAGAATAAGGCGGCGGTGTTTGCGAGGGCGGCAACGACCGGGGGACAGCAATTTCCGGTACATTGGGGCGGAGACTGCAGTGCATCCTATCCGTCAATGGCTGAAACATTGCGTGGAGGACTTTCTCTTGGAATGGGAGGATTTGGATTTTGGAGTCATGACATCAGCGGATTTGAACAATGTGCAACTCCGGACATCTACAAACGTTGGTGTGCATTCGGTCTTTTGTCTTCTCATAGCAGACTTCATGGAGGTACAACATATCGTGTGCCGTGGTTGTTTGATGAGGAGTCCTGTGATGTACTTCGATTCTTTGTAAAATTGAAATG
>OGJR01002298.1_pt1 | contig 9857 bp, 7 predicted proteins | sample 1572301 | NCBI WGS metagenome assembly OGJR01 (sample SAMEA2582083, study PRJEB24529) | metagenome | biome: Human gut stool | place: China | collected 2011 | reverse complement strand
ATTTCTGATTCTTCATATTCGAAATGGATTTTAGTTTGACATAAGGCCGGCAGATCCCCGCTATGAAAGAGAGAAGCCGGCTTCGGGGCGGGATATTCAGCGACGGCACGGACAAGGCAAATTTTTGAGGGGCGATACGACCCGAAGGGTGGAGATCGTGCCGCAAAAATTTGACGCCGGAACGTGTCCGGCGCTATCTTGCCCCGAGGCCGGCGTTCACAAAGGGATTTTTAATTATTATTCGCGCTGTCTCAAAACAAAAAGAGACTGCTGCGGATGCAGTCAGTCCCTTTCAGCACGAACGGATCAGCGCACCTCGAACTGCGGTATCCGGGAGAGGGTCTTCCGCAACTTCCGGCGGTAGAAGTGTTCCGTAAGCGCGATCAGCTCGTAGGCATCGTAGAACATCTGTCCGTTGACGGCACGGGCGCGGATCATCCGCTTTTTACGGCATTGTTCGAGTTGGTGGCAATCCATACCCAGCACCTCGCAGACCTTGCGGGCCGAGAGGAACATCGGGCGGTCACTGTGGCTCAACAGGTGTTCGAAGAGCAGCGTGGATTGTGTCAGCATGAAATGCGTGCGGAGCAGTTTCTCGAAATACATGGACTCCACCAGATAATAAGATCTTTCTGTTGTTTCAGACATAGTATTATGTGTTAAAGATTATGGATAGCTTTTCTCAAAGACTTTTTCTGCTTATGTTCCATTTCAACACGCTCTATGAAGCGGTTGATTTCAGCCGTCGAAAACATTAGACGACGACCGAAATGGAAACCGACAAGCTGACCCGAAGTGCGATAACGGCGCAGTTGACGATCGCTCATCTTCAAAAGGTCGCATACTTCGTCGACTTCCAGAATAGGCATCCCGCAAAGCATATTACGGTGGCGTTTCATAAAGGAGACATCCTCGCGGATTTCTCGCACGATTTCCAGAATTTCTTCCATGCGGTCCATAGCAGTAACTATCACGAATGATTCTGACGCAAAGATGCCACAAAGGCACGGGTAATTAACACACGTAAATAATTACATATCAACATTTTAACACCATGGCTTGATTTTCAGAAAGGTCTTATCGGGCTTGATAAAGATGATATTTGGAAATATGAAAAATTAATCGTATCTTTGTCTATGTAGTATAGGTGTGCATTGAGGCGTTAAACATTCACTACTAAATAGTGACCTCAAAAGCGAACTTGCATTATAAGAGATTGATATACAACAAATAAGGAATAAGGGTTCGAGCCCCATCTTCCACCCGTAGAAGCAGTTGAAAATCACTGCAACAAAGTGCAAAAACCTCATATATCGTTGATATATGAGGTTTTTTCGTTTTACCGCACCCCTCCTACTCTTCTCACATTTCTCCCAAGCCATCGAAACCCGGCAGCCAATGACTGCCGATGTCTATTCCCTCCGCCCCGGCATCCGCTCTCAGCACCACCAGCCGCTGCAGCCGCCGCACCGGACGGACGGCAAAAAAATGGGGAGGGACCTTTATCAGGCCCCTCCCTCCGCAGTAAGTTGCGTCACTGCTCTCGCATCAGCGAGGATTCTTTTCACTGCATGCAGGTAGACACAGGCAGCCGATCGGGTGAAACTGCCGGATGGTTTCACCCCGGATATTCCGATTGCTTCATGACGGCGCGTCTTTTGAAATCGCTCCTCAAAAAAAGATGCGCGGAACCTGACTCTGGCAATAGTAGAATAATCCCCATTATTCAAATATGTAACTGGTCAGGAACCGCGCATATCGCGTCCTGACTGTTCATCAGTCACATTCGAATGGGGATTATTTTGCCAGAATAAACAGCCGAGCTGTATTTCCTATCCCAAATATAGAAAAATTAATCGTTTTCATCAAAAAATTTATACAATATTTAGTATTTTTTATTTTAATCGGACTCTGCGCGCACTAATCCCCGACATACATGTCGAAGATTTCATGCCGGTCGAAATCGAGCCAGTACCGCAGCGCCAGCGCTCTCACGTACTGCCAGTAAGGTTCTGTCAAGTCGCCGTATAGTTCGATCCCCCGCTTCACATCCCTGCGGATACGGTCGGCATACCGGGGTTTCAGGACCAACCGTATCGTCTTGTCCTTGAAGGTGAAACGCGCTTCGGGCCGCGGCGTGTCGATTTCCGCAACGGTAATCAGCCCATGTCCGACGGAGGCCCCCGTTCCGACCTGCAGGCCGTCGTTCATACAGCTCACAGGCGGTTTATGGCCTGCATAAGTCGTGACGAGAATGTCGTCCACGCCGATATTGAAATACTCGCGGGCACGGATTCCCATTTTGACGCCGATCGTGGCGTAAATCCCCAGATGGCCGTGCAGTTCGTTGGTCAGCACGCCCGCCCGCCATTCGCTCAATCCGTGACGGGCAACCGCCGAGTCGATGATCGGAACGACATCCGCCGCATAGAGTGCGCCGCCGACCGGAAAGCCGTAAAACACCCGGCTTTCGCTGTCGGGCTTGCCCCGGAGAATCGCCGTCAGTCGTGTCTGCGCCTCCGCCGCCGCGCTCTTGTCCGACAGTTCGCACGCCCGAACCGTCCCATTCAGTTCCCGGATGGAAAACAGCTCCGGAGCGAACAGATAAACCGCGACCAGATCGTCCCAAGCTTCCAGATGACGCTCCCCGACCAGTTTTGCCAGCGGAGGCGTACGGTGTGTCGCGGCGATCTTCCGGGCGTAGACGTTCGGCACGGCCGCCACCGAATCGATCAGGGCGGGCGTAACGACGACCGGACATACCGGGTTTGCCGACACGACAGTTACGGGCACGCCGCTCGCCAGCACATAACGGGCGGCGACGCTGTCCGTTTCGAAATTGGCTCCGGAGAGCGGTTCGGCCCGGCTGTTGTACCAGACGATCCGGTCGATCCGGTCGCCGGAGGCGGGATTTTCCCGCAGAACGTCGTATAGATTCGTCAAAGCACCGAGGGCGATGAAAACGACCTTCTCCTCCTCTTCTCCGAGGGTTTCGGCGATCAATGCCGACGCCGCGGGGAAGCCGGCTCCGGAGGTTGCGGTTGCGGCATCGCCCCAGTCTACGGTTCCGGAATGGGCGCGCCACGCAGGCGCGGGGGCATTCACCGCACGTCCCGCACCGACCGGAACGCCTTCGTGGTAGAAGGAATCGAGAAGCGCACGCACACGTACGGCGGCGCTGTCGGGAAGCAGCGCCCCTTCCGAAGTCGTGACGGCGAGCACCTCCACTTCGCGGTTGCCCAGCAGCATGCAGAGGGTGCGCAGATCGTCGGCGGCGCCGTCGGTGTCGACGACGGCATGGAAACGGGCTTTGCCCGAATGCGCATGGCAGGGAGCAAGGAACGCTGACAGTATGACCGCCAACAGGCCCCGGCAGAAAAAGCACTGACGAATTGTCATGGTCTCGGATCGTATTAAAAATTAACATTCATACCGCCCAGCGCCGTTGCTTTCGGCATGGGAAACCCGTCGTTGATCTCATAACGCTGCGCCAGCAGGTTCTCTCCCCGCACGAACAGATCGAGCCACCGGGTCGCGCGGAAAGTGACGCTGGCGTTCCACAGCACGAAATTATCCTTCGCTACGGGTTTGACCGAAGTGTAAAGTCCGTGAACATACTGCACGCCCGTCGATGCCTTCCAACGTCTGCGCGAAAAATCGACCCCGGCGTAGAGCTTGTGTTCGGGAGCCGCAACCACCGGGTAGGCCATATGGAGGTAGCTGTAGTTGGCCGAGACAGCCCACACGGGGTTTATGCGGCAGGCCGCGTCGCCCTCGACGCCCCAGTTCTCGATCCGGCCCGTATTGATGTTTTTCGGGCGTCCGTCCACCGGGACGGTCTGGATCATGTTGTCGCCGTCGATATAGTAGACGCTGACTCCGTACGAAAGCGCCCCGCCCGAAACGCGCTGCGTGAACGAAAGTTCGTAGTTCATCAGTTTTTCGGGTTTCAGATCGGGATTCTGCGGCGGAAACATATACATTTCGCGGATCGTCGGGAAACGGAATCCTTTGCTGACCATCGCCTTGATCTGGGCGTTGTGCGGCAGCAGGAACGACAGTCCGCCCTGCGGCACCCACTCCGTACCCGCATGCGAATGGTGATCGAGGCGCAGTCCGGCATCGAGCGTCAGCCAGTGCGTCAGGCTCTGGCGGAAATCGACATAGCCGGCCGCTTCGTCCATCGTCTTGTCGGCCGTGGTTTTATCCGGAGCCCCGTCGGTAAAGGCGTTCCACGCCTTGCCGCCGAAATGCTGCCAGTCGACGCCCACGGTCAGGCGGTTGCCCCTGAAAAGCGCGACGCTCTGATACCACGATACGCCCAGCATCCTGTCGCGGGAGTTGAAACGGTAGTTCAGCGGCTCTTCGCCGGGCGAGTGGCCGTCGTTGATCCTATGTCGTCCCCAGTTGTAGAAGAAGCTCAGGGTTCCGGAAGTCCAGCCGTAATCGTTGCGCAGTGCGAACGACGTCATGCCGCGGGTAATACGCTGCCTGTTGTCCAGAATGGGCTCCGAAACGGAGCCCGGATTCCGGGCGTTGAAATGCGTGAGGTTCACGTCGGCGTAGAGATCCCACGCTTGGGCAATCCGGTAACCCAGCTTGGCGTAACCGCCGTACTGCTCGAAGCCCATGTTCCTGCGATGCCCGTCGGTGCGGTTGTAAGAGCCAGTCACCGTACTCGTAAAACGTCCTGCCCGAACCTGATTCGTAACCTCGGTTTCGAGCGTATTGTAGGACCCGTAACCGGCATGGAGGTCGGTTTTCACCCCGTCCTCGTGCATCCTGCGCGTCACGATATTGATGACACCACCCATGGCGTTCGAGCCGTACAGCACCGAAGCGGGGCCGCGCACGACCTCGACCCGGTCGGCCAGCATCGACTGGCAGGCATCGGCGATCGGATGCCCCATCAGCCCCATGTACTGGGGATGGCCGTCGATCAGCACCAGCAGACCCGTTGTGGGACCTCCGCCGACACCGCGCAGCGTCATCTGCCCGGCAGCCCCGCCCGAAACGCCGTACCCCATGATGCCGCGTCCCGTAACGAACAGTCCCGGAATCTGCTCGGTCAGCGTCGGCAGCAGCGACGGCTGGAATCCCTCGGCGATCTTCTGCCGTCCGACGACGGAAATGGTCATCGGCAGATGCCGGACGTCGGTTTCATGCCGGGTTCCGGTGACCACGACCTCCCCGATCGGGTAGGTTTTCCCGTTACGCAGGCTGTCGGCGGTCTCGGACCGCAGGGCGCACACGGGGACGATACCGCCCAACAGCAGCAGGACAAACAGTTTAGACTTCATCTTCTCGCATTATGTTTTACTTGGACATTTGTTTTATCTTCTTGCAGCGCATCCTCCCCCTTCACCAATTCTTGTTCCAAAATCCCCCGGCGGAGCGAAGAAAGTGCAAATCCCGGAAACGCTCCGGATCGGACGGACGGCGTCCCTTTCGGCGCGTTTCTTGTTCTGAGCCGGATAAACGCTCATTATGGAAAACACCCGGCAACCGATCCCGTTACGGATCCGGCAGCACCTGCGCGATGCCGTCGGACGCATGCACCCTTCCGTCTCGTTCGTCTCCTGCATCGGTGTGCTGCTGGCCTATCTGACGGGCGTCTACATAACGGGATCGCTCCACGAGGCGTCGCGCTGGATGGGGGCCATGCTGGCCTGCACGTCGCTGGTAGTCGTCCTGCAATCGCACAACTACAAGGATTCGCTGCGCGCCGGATGGACCCGGGTGCTGGGAACCTTCCTCGGAGCGCTCGTCGCCTACATATACCTCAAGATATGGCCCTTTTCGATCGTCGGGATGCTCGCCTCGGTCTTCGTGCTGGAGATGCTCTGCATGCTGGTCGGAATCTACCAGAACAACCGCATCGCCACCATCACGCTGCTCATCATCCTGCTCGTCTCGCAGATGACGCCCCACGTCTCGCCGGCCGTAAACTGCCTGCTGCGCTTTACCGAATCGGTCGTCGGCGTGGGAGTGGGCGTTGCGCTGCTGTGGGTGCTCGAACGGTGGAAACGATGGCTCGAACCGCAGGAGGGTGCAGACACATCTACCGATAAAAATATGAACATGGACACGATGCCCCTGCGTTGGGGCCACTTCAGAGTGCTTATCGTCGCTTCGCTCGGACAGATCACCGGAGCAGGGCTGGCGACGCTGGTCGGCGTCATACTGCCGATGATCCAGATTTTCCGGCATCCCGGACTTACCTCCCTGCAGCAGGGACTCGTGGCGGCGACCAGCCTCGTCGGCATCATGGTCGGCTCGGTGCTGTTCGGAGCGTGGAGCGATAAAAAGGGATACCTGTTTTTCTTCCGGTTCTGCCCCGCACTCATCCTCGCGGCCTCGCTGTTCACCTTTTTCACGGCCGACCTCTTCGGGCTGATCACGGGGCTGTTTTTTATGGGACTGGGCATCGGCGGCGGTTACAGCCTCGATTCGGACTACATCTCCGAGATCATGCCCCGGCGGTGGAAACTGCTGATGGTCGGTGTAGCGAAAGCCGCTTCGTCGTTGGGCAGCATCGCAGCGGCGGCCATCTGTTTTTCCCTGCTGCGGGAGTGGCACGATCCGCACCTGTGGAACCGGCTGCTGCTGCTCGTCGCAGTCATGGCGGTCGTCATGCTGCTCTGCCGCATACGTTTCGAACAAAGTCCCGGATGGCTCATCGCCCACGGGCGCATATCCGAAGCCGAAAAGGCCGTGCGCTATTTTCTGGGCCCCGACGTGGAGATCGGCGAAATCCGCAACCACCCGAATAAAACGCAGATGCCGAAGGTGGCTTGGAGCGACCTTTTCAAACCCGGTCAGATGAAGAAAGTGATTTTCAGCGGCATTCCGTGGGCCTGCGAGGGATTGGGCGTCTACGGCATCGGGGTATTCCTGCCCGTGCTGGTCATGGCGCTGGGGCTGGAAACGGGGACCGAGTCGGCCTTTTCACGAATCACCGATTCGGTGTTGCTGACCACATGGATCAACCTCTGCATCCTGCCGGGATTCGTACTGGGTCTGCTGCTCGTGAACCGCTGGTACCACGTGCGGACCCAGACGTGGGGATTTATCCTCTGCGCCGCGGGCATGGGCATCCTGCTGGCGGCCTACGAATTCCACTGGCCGGTCTGGATCGCCGTATCCGGGTTCATGCTCTTCGAACTGTTCCTCAATGCGGGCCCCCACCTGATGACGTTCATCATTCCGCCCCAAATCTATTCCGTCGCCGAGCGCGGCGCGGGTGCGGGACTTGCCGCGGCCTTCGGCAAACTGGGCGCCGTCGCCGGCGTCGTCGTCATTCCGATACTGCTCAAATGGGGCGGCGCTTCGCTGGTGCTTTGGGTGACGATCGGCGGGCTGCTCGCCGGGGCGCTGGTTACGGCCGTCGTCGGCCGGGAGGTGCTTCCCGACAAGGGGCGGTCCGTTCGTCCCGAAATCCGGCGCGACTGACCGTCAAAGGGCGTACTCCCTTTTCAACGCACGTTTCATCCGCAGTTCGCAAGGTTGCTCCAGCCCGCACTCTTCGAGCAGAGCCAGATCGCCGAACACGTGCCGCGTACTGCCGTCGGCCACGATCCGTCCCTGCTTCATTACGATCGTACGGTCGCAAAGGTCGAGCACCATTTCCATATCGTGCGTAGCGATCAGCGTCGTATGGCCGAAACGGCGTATCAGGTCTATGATCTGCCGCCGGGCGCGGGGGTCGAGATTCGAGGTCGGCTCGTCCATGACGAGCACCGACGGCTCCATCGAAAGGACCGTCGCTATCGCAACGCGCTTCTTCTGTCCGCCCGAAAGCCGGAAGGGCGACGCCCCGCGCAGATGCAGCGCGCCGACGGCATCGAGGGCTTCCGTGACGCGGCGGCGTATCTCTTCGGGTTCGAGACGCATGTTCGAAGGTCCGAAGGCCACGTCTTCTTCGACCGTGGGCATGAAGAGCTGGTTGTCCGAATCCTGAAACACAAGCCCCACCGACTGCCGCACCAACGGCAGCGTCCTGCGCGTGAGCTTGATCCCGCCCATGACCACCACCCCCTGCGAGGGCGTCAGCAGTCCGTTGGTGTGCAGCAGCAGGGTCGATTTCCCGGCTCCGTTCGCCCCCACCAAGGCGACCTTCTCCCCGTGCGTGATGCAGAACGAGACGCCGCAGAGCGCTTCATAGCCGTTGGGATAACGGTAATGCACATCGTCGAACCGGAGGTAGTGGTGGCTCATCTCAAAGGTTGTTTATCAGCATCGAAAGGTTTTCGGCCGGACGGCACAAGCGCAGCAGGACGAACGCCGAGCACCACACGGCGAGAAACAGGGTGTCGCGCATTTTCCATGCCGGGCGTTCGAACACCCCCTCTGGGATGCGCCCCGAAAATCCCCGTGCCAGCATCGCCCGGCTGATCTGCTCGGCCCGGTCGAAAGTGCGGATCAGCAGCTGCCCGACGAGCGTTCCCCAAATCTTCAGCGGATAGGATCTGCGCCCGAAACTCCTCGCGTCGCGGGCCTGCTGCATGGCCGCGGCCTCTTCGATCAAGACATAAAGGTAACGGTAGACGAAAAGCAGCTGCGTGGTGAAAACAGCCGGCACCCCCAGCCGCTGCATGCTCCGGCAGAGACCGTAGTAGCCGGTGCTTCCGATCAGCACGAGCAGCGCCTGCACCGACAGCAGTCCGCGCAGTACGATCGAAAGGAACGAGACCCACCCTGCGGTGACCGCCAGCGTCCCGATACGGAAAACCGGCTCGCGGTCGTAGAACAGGTTGAAAACGCCGATGAAGACGACGAAGGGCAGCACGACAAGCGACCGCCGGAAAATCGTTCCGTAACTCAGGCCGCCCATCGCGCAGGTAACGATCGGAAAGACGAAAAACAGCAGCAGTTCCGGAAGCCTGCAGAGCGGCACGGAGAGCATCGTCACGAGAAAAACCACCGTGACGAGCAGTTTGGACCGGGCGTCCGTTGGAGCGGACTCTGCATCCGCGCCGTCCGCTCCATCGCATCCAATGCGCAAAGTACGTGCTGCAATCTGTTTTTCATCCCTGCTTTTGTCCGGCGCGGAACAGACAGGAGGCGCCGAATACGGCCAGCAGAATGGCTCCGCTCCCTACGATTCCCGCAAATGTCGTGTTGTAATCGGGTATCACGGCCGTCTTCTCCTGAATGGCGGCGGCTCTGCGGTGCAGGCCGTCGGACGCAGGTTCCAATTCGGCCCGTCCCGCCGTCTTTTCGATCGACCACTCCAGTCCGTCGGGATCGGACGAAGCGATCCACGAGAACGACCCGGCGATCAACAGCGCCAAGAGCGCGATCGCCGCAAGGGCCTTTCCGAATCTCCGTCTTCCGGAGGCGCGTTCCCGGCGGATACCGTACAGCAGTTCGGGCTTATAACGCTGCACGCCGCAGATCACCGCCGCCGTAGCCAGCCCCTCGCCGATACCTATAAACAGATGGATCGGGAGCATGAACAGCAGAAACCGCCCCATCGGCAACGCGGTGATGCCCGACGCTTCGGTTTCGATCGTCACGGCCAATGCGCCCAGTTCGAGTCCGACCACCGAGGCGAGCAGCGACGCGGCGATGATCCGTCCCGGCGATGCGCCGCGTTTGATCAGCGGCCGGAACAACAGCGGATAGGCCACCAGACACGACAATACCGCCATATTGAGGATATTGGCGCCCAAAGCCATGAAACCGCCGTCGGCGAAAACTAGGCACTGGATCACCAGCACCGAAGCCAGCGTAAGCAACGCCGCCCATGGGCCCAGTATCGCCGAAAGCAGGATACCGCCGACCAGATGGCCGCTCGAACCCGTTCCCGGAATAGAGAAATTTATCATCTGGGCGGCAAAGACGAAGGCGCCCAG
>OGJR01002292.1_pt1 | contig 9894 bp, 10 predicted proteins | sample 1572301 | NCBI WGS metagenome assembly OGJR01 (sample SAMEA2582083, study PRJEB24529) | metagenome | biome: Human gut stool | place: China | collected 2011 | reverse complement strand
AAGAGGATATGCTGTATTAGCCGAAGATTGATGATATGAATCCTGTATTGATAATCAATAAATTGGAGCGTACTACCGGAAATTTTATTTGGGCGTTTTGGAAACCAGACTAATTATCGATTGCTTACTTTTGATCTCATTTTGCACTATAATGGCGTAATGTTGATATAATATATTTTTTATTTAAAAATATTATCGTTTGAATTTGGAATATTGAAAAATATTTTTAAATTTGTATAACTCTGTGTTGAGTGTATAATAGTTTAATTAAATTCAAGTAGAATGAAAACACAAATGTTTTTGAAGGGTGCAATGGTAGCCATTGTGCTTTTCGTGGGTGCCGCTCTTTTTGCAGGTACCTCGGGGGTTAAATGTGAAGGAAGTGTGGTAGATCAGTATGGGGGAGGGAATCGTGGGGATCACGGTTACGACGACGTCCGGTCCGTCGGTTTCGGCAACGACCAACAGTCTGGGCCGTTTTTCAATGTCGGGAATCCAGGCGGGATCGGCTGTCAGGGTGATTGTGCCTGCCGGATTCAGTGCTGTCGGTAATACCGAAAGTGAACCGCTGACCCAGGCTGAAAATGTGGTTAACTTCACTTTACACGACGACAGTTACTGATTTTTGTCAGCTGTATCGTCGGCGTTCTTTTATTTCTCGCAATTTTCTTGGTTGGTAAATTCGCACCTTGCCTTTCAGTAGAACAGGAATAATACGGGTCATCCAGTTCGTGGGATTATTTTGTATTAAAAGTTCTACAGGTATTGCGAAGCCTCCAGCCTTTTGATCCGGTAATCCCACATTTTTTTCATTCTACTTTGAAATTTGTAAAGCAATAGGGATGTTTCTGCCAGAAACCGGATAAAGAGATACAGACAGGAGGGTGCTGGAAGGGCACCCTTTTTTCTTATCCTGTTCCGGGGATGGGTATGGGATGGTTCGGCCTTGCGACGTATCCGGGACGATACAGGGTCGGTTCAGGTACGCTGACCGGTGTCGGGATAGCGTCGCAGTATCGTCTTTGAACCGAAGCTGATGTAGCGAATCCCCGGCCAATGGTATGACAAGATGTTGTTGAAAGCTTTTGATAAATATGTAGCGGAATTAATGTATGCCGAGGCGTATATCTCTTCGGGCGGAGTTAAAACATTGTGCCGGTTCAATCATTTCAGGAGCCGTCAACAATTTCTGTTTTTCTGTTCCCATTCTTTGCATTCGGTTTGGGAGGAATGGAATAAGGACGGATCACTTTCGGATTACCATAAGTATATCTCCTTTAAATTACAGGAAGCGGGAAGATTGTTTATTTTCGAAGGCGGGGAGGTCGTTTCCCACCGTAACCTATTGGTTTATCAGAATGAAATTCTCGTTTCCCCCGATATCCTGAATGGTTCTTCCCGCCATATGCTCGGTTCTTTTTTACAAATACAGTATTCCTCCTGGCTGGAGTTGTGCAGGCTTTGCGAGTCTTTCTTTTCTGTTTATCCGGGGTATTACATATGGACCGGAAAAGAAATCGAATTACTGGAACTGGGGGATGCCCTTTGGACAACCGGATATATCCGCCCCCTGGCAAAGGAAAAAACGAAAAGGTTATATTTCCGGCGCTTGTTCGGATTCTTTAACCTTCCGGTTCCGGACGATCCCTGTCATCGGCTCGGGGAACTCGGTTTGAGGGGGCGTCCTGATATCTTTCTTGCCTGGTTACGGGATAAATACCTTTCTTATTGGGAGGACCGTGAAGATTAAAGTTGTTCGTTTTTCTGTTATTTTCCCAAAAACGATTATTATTATGTATCGGTTGCCGGTATGTAGATGGGTGTAAGGTTCTCAAGTATAAATGGTTGTATAGGTCATACTGTTTTTTTTAGACGTTTATGCCAGGCGTATGGCCTGGTAGGGGGGATAGGAATGTAATTTGCCGTCATAAATCATCCCGGGAAAAATGAACTTTAAAATTCAAAACAGTTATGAAATTATTATCCGGTTTAGTAAGTGAAATCAGCTCGGTAGTCGATACCCTGGCGGTTTCATCTAAGGAGAAAAAACAGATCGAAGCTGATTTGGTCGCGGCAATTGCCCGGCAGGAAGAGGCTTTGAGTCAGAGCCAGTCTTCCATTATTCAGGCAGAGGCTCAGGGCAATTGGCTGCAACGTTCGTGGCGGCCTATCATCATGCTTGTCTTTGCAACCATTGTCCTGATCGGCACTTTTTTCGATTTGCCTATTCTTTCCGATACTTCCCGTTTCTGGGATTTACTGGAAATCGGAATCGGCGGTTACGTGATCGGGCGGAGTGCGGAAAAAATCACCGGTCGTTTGAAAGGAGGCAAGTCATGAAAATCGAAGCCCACCAATTGGTCGGTTCGTGCGTGGAATATCTGCGCTGTACCAAATGCAGCCGTTTGCTGGAAACCATCGACACCGTTGTGTTGCACTCTACCGATGGGGCCAATGCCATGTCGTCGGCCCATTACCTGGCGCGTAACGACACTTCGGTATCCGCCCATCTGGTGGTGGCCCGCAGTGGGCGGGTGATCCAGTTGTTACCCTTTAATGTCCGGGCCTGGCATGCCGGGGTGAGTGAGTACGAGGGACGGAAGCAGTTGAATGATTTTTCGGTCGGTATCGAGATCGACAATGCCGGACGGCTTCACCGCCGGGGCAACAGTTTCTTTTCCTGGTTCAACCGGGAATATCCTCCGGGGGAGGTGTTCACGACTGTCGAAAACGGACATGCTGCTTATTATCATGGCTATACCCGTGAACAGATCGGGCGTGTGGCGGAAATTTGCGCCTTGCTGAAAGCCCGCTACCTGATCCGCCGGTTGTTGCGCCATTCCGATATTACGGTGCGAAAGACCGATCCGGGACCGGCTTTCCCGTTCGACGAAGTAAAAGGTATTGCAGGATTTTAAAACTGGGGATTATGGCATCTGTAAAAAATGGTTTAAGCGAAAATATAAAAGGGCGTTTAGGGAATGTAATTTTTTATTCCCGTCTGGGCCGTACTTATGCCCGCCTGCGCCCGCCGAAAGGGCATGATCCGTGTACCGTCCTGCAACAGCAGCAGCGCAGCCGGATGAAGGACGTCACGCTGTTTTATAAGGTTGTGCGCCAAAGCCCTTTGGCCGGTATTTGGCGGCAGGCCGCTTATGCGCAGGGGATGACCGGGATAAATCTTTTTGTAAAATCGAATATCGCTGCTTTTTCAGGTAATGGCCGGGTAACCGATTATGAAAAGCTGCATTTCAGCTTCGGGGGCCTGCCACAGGGGGATTGCTTCCGGGTAGTCGGTGGGAATTCCGGAATATCGCTGGATATTTACTGGGAAAATGCAACCTTATTGAACGAAGGGCGTTGTGCAGACCGTTTTATGGCTGTGGTGCTTTTTGAAAATGACGAATTCATCGCCTATACCGACTTGGGGAGCATTTATCCGAGATCCGGTTGCCATGCCCTGATCCGTTTGCCGGAGGGGTATCCCCGGCCTCGCCGGGTTTATTGTTTCTTTGCAGCTGTAAACGGTAAAGACTATTCCGGCGATGTTTGTTGTGAGGTGGAAAATTAAGCCTGGCCGGTTCAAGTCCCTTGGCCGGAAGTGATTGTAAAATATAAAACAGATACTCAACCGGAGAGAATAATCCGCTCAACCGTATTCTGCCTATTGGTAGGATACTTGCGAAGATTTCCGTCGTGAAATCACCGGAATAAGAAACGATAACAACATTAAAAACATGCTATTATGGCAATTTTCAGATCTTTTTTGTTGGGCGATGTGAAGAAATCAGTAGCGAACCTGACGATGTATATTGCAAAAGGAGTGAGTATTGTGAGGAGTAAGCCGCTCAATGTCCACAATCCCCGTACCGACAAACAACGGATACAGCGGGCAAAAATGAAAGCGCTTGTCGGGCTGGTGAGTGGTTTCGGCCCTGCGCTTTCCATAGGCTATCCGCAAGTAGTGGGTTTAAAGAGTGCAAATAACCGGTTTGTGCAGGACAATATGGAGATCGTGACGGTCGACGATGCATTTAAAGCCACAATTGATTTTAGCAGGCTGGTTTGCTCGTCCGGGCATCTCAAGGTGCCGAAAGTGTCGGTGAGCTTTAAGGAAGAGGAAAAACAATTTGTATTTACCCAGACCGTGCAACAGCAAACGCTGACCTGTAACCCGACGGACGTCGCCTGGGTCGTCGTATACGAAAAAGTGCAGCACGAATCCGAGGTTTATCCGCTGAAAGCCCGCAAAGAAGGTGGAGAAGTTACGGCGGAGCTACCCGAAGACTGGGAATCCGTTAATTGCGAATTCTACACCTTTGCCCGTAACCAGGAGGGCACACAGACCTCGCGTACCTCCTACCTGCAATTAGTTATACTCTGAATTCCCGGATGATGAACAGGCTGATTTATTTTATGACAGGCTGGTTGTCTACCCTCAGTATCAGCAATCTGATGGGTGGGCAGGGAATGGAACTCTGGCGGGAAAACCTACTGAGCGTGATCGGTGGCGTTTGCAGTGCAATCATCGTCGCCTGGCTCCGCTGGCGCTGGGAACACCGTGACCGGCGCGATACGTGAGTATCTCGGATTTTTATTGTGGAACATTCCCCGGCTGTCGTGGCCGGGGAATGTATTAACGATTCGGAAAATTCCGGAAAAAAGGATGTTTAATCGGAAATTATAATCGATGAAATGAGTTTGGTAATTTATTTTTCTTCGAATTAGAATTATATGCCGATTTTTTATTATATTTTTGCAGAAACGATTATACGATGCGATATTATGCTTAGAATCGGAAATAAGAAAATTAAGGTGGTCGATCTCTTTTGCGGAATCGGAGGGTTGAGTTACGGATTCGTAAAAAAAGGATTCGATGTCGTCGCCGGTTTCGATATAGACGATACTTGCCGTTATGCTTTCGAGGAGAATAATAGAGGGCGTTTTTTCAATCAAGATGTAAATACCGTTACGAAAGAGCAATTGGACGAGCTGTTCGAAAAGGCCGATATAAAAATTTTAGCCGGATGTGCTCCTTGCCAACCATTTTCTTCTTATGCGTTCAAAGTAAAAGAAAAGGATCGGAATAAATTCGGATTATTGTATGCTTTCGGGAGATTGGTGCAAGAGGTAAAGCCCGAAATCGTGACAATGGAAAATGTATTGCAGATATTGAGTTTCAAACAGGCTCCTGTTTTGGAAGATTTTATAAAAACTTTAGAAAACGAAGGTTATCGTGTAAGTGTGAATAAAGTTTTTTGTCCTGATTACGGAATTCCTCAGACAAGAAAAAGATTGGTTTTATTAGCTTCGCGTTTAGGGGATATTTCTTTATTGGAAAAAACCCATAAACCGGAGAACTATGTGACCGTTCGCGATGTTATAGGGAATTTACCTGCTATAAATGCGGGGGAAACATGTGAAAGCGATCCTTTGCATACGGCGCGTAAACTTACCGCTTTGAATATGAAACGGATCAAAGCTACGCCATACGGCGGGGGATGGAAGGATTGGCCGGAAGAATTGATTTTGAATTGTCATAAAAAGGGAACCGGCAAGACGTTCGGTAGTGTTTACGGACGTATGCTATGGGACGAGCCTTCTCCGACCATTACGACTTTATGTACCGGGATAGGAAACGGTCGTTTCGGGCATCCGGAACAAGATCGTGCTTTATCGTTACGGGAAGCGGCATTATTACAAACATTTCCCGTAGATTATCGGTTTTTCCCGGATACGGAGACTTTTTCTTTAAGAAATGTTTCACGATATATCGGTAATGCGGTGCCTCCTTTGTTGGGAGAAGTGATAGCGGAGAGCATAAAACGGCATTTAAAAACATATAAAGAAAAATTATCCGGTTCGTATCCTTCCGATGTCGATAAGGCGAAGGTTACGGTCGGGGCGATCGGTTGAAATAGGAAGAATCGAAAAGGAGCCGCTTATGGATAATTTTTCCAGAGAAAAGAGAAGCTATGTGATGTCCCGGGTTCCCCGGGCAGGAACGAAGCCCGAACATATCGTAAGGAAATTTTTATTTTCACATGGCTTCAGGTACAGAGTGAATGTGAAAAAATTGCCGGGTTCTCCCGATATCGTTTTGTCTAAATATAAAACGGTAATTTTCATCCATGGATGCTTTTGGCACGGTCATACTTGTAAATACGCCGCTTTACCGACTTCCAACGAAACGTTTTGGTTCGATAAAATAGCAAAAAACAAAGAGAGGGACGCGACTAAAAATTCTTTACTTCGGGAAGCGGGATGGCATGTCGTCGTCGTTTGGCAATGTGAATTGAAGAATACAGAAATAAGAAAAAGAAGATTGGAATTGCTTTTGGAACAGATCCGGTCGGTACAAAATCAGGTCGATTATGAATGAAGGTGATTCGGAAGATAAGAAATTGAAATGGCGATTCGATATCAGTACTTTCAGACTGATCGGTCGTGAACTCATTACGGACAGAATCACCGCTCTTTTCGAATTGGTGAAGAATTGTTACGATGCGAATGCGACGCGGGTCGATGTCGTGTTCGAAAATGTTTCGTACGATAATGCGGTGGTCGACGATACGACGAAAGAAGTGCGGGTGAATCCCGGAAGTAAAGTTGTCATCGAAGACAACGGTTACGGTATGTCGTTCGAGGATATCCGGGATAAATGGATGGTGATCGGTACGGCGAGTAAGCGTACTTCGCCGTTTTCTCCTCGGCCTTTCGGGCGAAGATGTGTCGGTGAAAAGGGAATAGGTCGGTTCGCTGTCGATAAACTGGGAGACAAAGTGAATATCGTTACGAAAAAAGAGGAAGACGATCGTTGGCTGAATGTCGAAATCGATTGGAATTCGTATTTTAACGAAGTTTCCCCTGACGAACGGGAACATATTCGGTTGTTTACGGATATCGAAAATAAATACGATTATCTGGATCGAAACGAAGGAAGCGGAGTGTCGGGGACGAAGTTGATCGTTTCTTCGGTGAGAGAGTTTTGGAGTAAAGACGATATTTCGAGATTTTACAAGGAAGCGAACAAAATCGTTTCTCCTTATACACTGCTGAATCCTCCTTTTAAAATTTATATAACCGCGAGGGAATACGGTTGGGTAGAAAAACCGGTAGAACCGGATAAGATCGATTTTGCGACCGAAGAAGCGGAAATAACCTATCGGGACGGTATACAGGAGACGTTATATTTCGATAAAGATAAAGGATGTATAGCGAAAAAAGACGGTCCTTTGCGTATCTTCGGAGGCATATCTTTGAAGATATTTTATTTCGACGAGAATGCGAGGCGTAATTATTACCGTAAGTACAAAGATGTCAACAATCGGATTGACGGAATCAAAATATATCGTGACGGAATTATTGCGACTCCTTTTGCCGAGGCGGAAGCGAACCCGGATCGGAAAAGGGATATTTTAGGTATAGACAAACGTTTGTGGCAAGATATTTTCAATCGGATAAGTACGAGGGAAATTATCGGAATACTCGATATCACCAAGGACGGTAATCCGAAAATAATCGATGCGACCAATCGGCAGGATTTTATCGATAATCGGGAATACCGGGAATTGAAAGAATTCATTCTCGAACAATTGAGAGCTTTCGAAGAATTGAAAATCTATAAAAGGGAACTGAAAAGAGCTTCGGTAAGCGACGAATTGAAGACGGCCAAAGAAAATGTAGATACTTTCGCTCATAGTGTAAATCGTGTGATCGAAACCAATCCTGATTTAAAAAAAGATTTGCAGCCCTTGGTCGAGCAAGCGACGAAAGCCGGGACTTCCGTTAAGAAAGCGATCGAAGAGCAAAAGAAAGCCGAGAAGGAGTATATCCGGAAAGAGAATATGTATCTGAGTATTATGTCGCTACAGGAATATGCGATACATATCGCCCATGCCGTCAGAACTTCTTTAGGAAAGATTCAGAGAAAGGCCGAATTCTTCGATAAATATTATCCCGATCCCGAAGAGGAAGAATATTTCAAATTATACGCCAAAGAAATCTATCAGGAGATGCTGGTTCTGAATCAGGTGATCGATTTTATGCTGAGTTATTCCAAATCGGGTTTGAATTTTGAAGACCTGAATCTGAATGAATTGGTATCGGGTCTTTTCAAGTCGTACGAAACTTCGCTGAAAGCCGAAAATATACGTTCGGTCGTAGAAATTCCGGATAATTTGCGTATAAATACCAACAGACAATTTTTTATGGATATACTTCAGAATATGATTTCCAATTCGGTAAAAGCTTTGAAGGGGGTTCCTGATAAAACGATCAAATGTTCCGGATATATTTCGGAAAACGATCTTATTCTGTCGATGTCCGATAACGGAATCGGGATTCCGCTGGAAAAAAGGGAGTGGGTGTTCGGAGTATTCAATACGACGACGGCGGAAAGCGGAGGTGCCGGTATCGGGTTGTATGTAGTCAAAACACGGGTCGAATCGTTGAAAGGCAAAGTAGAAGTCGTAGACAGCGAATTCGGTAAAGTGGGCACCACGATAAAAATAACTTTACCCTTTAAAAAGTAGATATTATGAAGACCGAGATATTGATAATCGACGATCATATGTCTCTTCACGATCCTTTCGTGAGGTCGATACGAAAGAATCGTCCCGAAGCCGTCGTAACCGTATTGGACGATGCCGGGAAGGGAGTCGAATACATTTCGAACGATCTGAGGAAAAAAGTCGTCGTTTTTTTGGATTGCAGGTTCGATAGCGGCATTCAGGGAGTCGATGCTTTACGCAGGATAAGAGAGAAAACTTCGTTGGTATATATCGTCATGATGTCGGCCAATCCCTTGTCTCAAATGGAGGAAGAAACCTTGAAAGCCATGATCAATCATCGGGGAATATTTTTTATTTCCAATACCGAGATGGATAAAGCTTTGGAATTGATCGAAAAAATAGAATATTTGATGGATTCGAAGGTCGATTGTGTCCTGGAACAGTGGATTATGGATAGGGACGATATAGTTTCGAACGAACCGTATATCATCGTGGGTGGTGTGGAATATTCGTTGAGAGATATTTTGGACGAGATCAGATTGCAGACTCCTTTCGGTAAAGAGGTCGAGAAAAAAATGGTTCGGTTGGCCGTTCATTTATTACAAAATAAAAAAGCGAGTTTATAATGGTCGAAGATGTGCTTATCGCTTATAACGACAGTAGCGCCGAAACGTCACGGCGTTTTTTTCAGGATTGTGCCGATCGGGTTCGTCAAAAGACTTGCGAAAAAGGTTTGAATCATCAAATGATCGATGCGACGGAATTGACTGTCGGACATATAGAGAAACGGCTGAGCCGATGCTCGGCACATTTTATTTTCTCTGCGTTTTCACACGGTTCGAAAACATCTTTATACAACGATGTAGAAGATGAATACATTGCAGTAGCTCTGGGAAACAATCATCTTTTTACGGGAAATATCGTATATACTTTCGCTTGTGAATGTGGCTGTGATTTGAAAGACGATTTGGAAGCGAAAGGGGTTGCCTCTTTTTGGGGTTACAAGAGAAAAGTCACGATGAGTTTTTGTCGTGAGTTCGTCGATTGTGCCGTAGCGGGTATCGAATTTTTGTTGGAAAAGAAGACTTTGAAAGAGGCTAAAAAAGGGATGGCGGATAAATACGACGAATGTATCGCCGAACTTTCGGTGTCCGATCCTCTCCGAGCTTCTTTTCTTTTGGATAATAAAGAAAGTTTGGTCGTAACCGGTAGGGACGAATTGACGATCGATAATTTATAATTCTAGTACTAGAAGTTAAAAAATATTTATGGTTCAAAAAGAAGTATTTTAATCGATAAAATTATTTTTAGTATAATATTTTATGTAACTTTACTTGGAACTTTCCGATCAAAAGGAAGTGGACGATAAATTAAATAATAT
>OGJR01002291.1_pt1 | contig 9899 bp, 4 predicted proteins | sample 1572301 | NCBI WGS metagenome assembly OGJR01 (sample SAMEA2582083, study PRJEB24529) | metagenome | biome: Human gut stool | place: China | collected 2011 | reverse complement strand
AATACTGGTAATTGTAAATGTATCTTATAGTAGATTCTTCTACACATATATGCCTCCAATATTATATGGAGAATTCAACAATCTTGACGGACTATCAGCTAACGTATTTGCAACTATTAGGTTCTCTGACATTACAATACTAATAACAACTCTTGCAAGTATCTTATCTTATAAACAATTTCATAGAGCTTATTCTGAAATAAGAAGAAAGACACGAAGAATCTTTTCCCTTTACATATTAGGAATTGCATTTATTTTATTAGGAGGATTAATAGCTACAGCAACAATACATTGGTCATCATTAAACTACAAGTATGTTCACCCTTTTAAAAATAGTCCAACAGAAAGTATATTCAAATTCGGAATAATTTATGGGACCATTATACAATGTGCATCAAACAACAAACAAGACTGTAACCCAGAGGAAGTGGCAAAACTGGAACCATTCTTTTACGAATCAAAATATAGTATTGAATATCCACCAAAAGAAAATATTATTCTCATTATAGTAGAATCCCTTCTTTCGTTCCCTACAGATCTAAAAATAAATGGAATAGAAATTACTCCTACCCTCAACAAATTAGTAGAAAAAGGAGCATACTACAATAATAACATGACTTCTCTGATACAATTAGGCGAATCGAGCGACGGACAATTCACATACCTCAACGGACTTATACCCAAAACAAAAGGTGTTACCATTTACGATTATTTTAATAATACTTTCGTGTCCTTGCCCAAACTTTTAAAGAAACAAAAACCTGGAATCGAATGTAGAATGGTTATTCCTACTTCATCTAAAACATGGAGACAAGATGGAGTATGTATCCAATATGGGTTTGATAAACTCTATTCACGAAAGGAATATACATTGAGTAATTATAAAGAAAATTGGTTAAATGATAAGCTTCTTTTTGAATATGCAGCAAGCATAGACAAAAATAGCAAACAACCTTTTTTCTCACTTATCCTCACATCATCAACGCATTCTCCATATACCAAAGCAGTTGAAGACTACCTCATTCCATTCCCTGACACATATTCAGAAGAATTAAAAAATTATCTATCTAATGTGCATTATATGGATAAATACTTAGGTAAGTATTTGAATTTCTTAAAAGAAAATCATCTTTACCACAATTCTCTAATTATAATAGCCAGTGACCATTCCATTTCAAATGACTGGCTTAAATCCAAAGAAGAAGATAATGTTTCTTTTCAAATCCCATTGTATATTGTAAACTCTCCACAAAAGATCGACAAAACAAGCGATTATGTTATCACGCAAGCTGATTTATTTCCAACCCTTCTTGATTTGGGGGGTATTCATTCTGAATGGAGAGGAGTAGGAAATAGCTTACTTTGCCCTGATTCCATTTTGAACACCGAAAGAGAAAAAAAACGAATAATATATAGAGAAAAAATTTCTGATATTATATTAGATAGTGATTATTTTAAAGGAAAGAAAATATCTAAATAAATACAGCTATGAACGAAATCATCACTCTTTGTCTTGAAATAATTTTCTGGTTTGCCTTGTTCATTGTGTTCTACACATATCTGGGCTACGGAATCGTGCTTTACGTTCTCGTCAAGTTGAAAGAACTTTTCGTGAAGCCTGTGAAGCGTTCGTTGCCGGCATCGGACGCTGGTTTGCCGGAAGTGACTCTCTTCATTACAGCATTCAATGAAGAAGATGTTATAGACGAAAAGATGGAGAACAGTCTTGAACTGGACTACCCTGCGGACAAACTGCATATCGTATGGGTGACAGACGGAAGCAACGACGGTACGAACGAACGACTGAAAACCCGTTGGCAGGGAAAAGCGACCATACACTTCCAACCCCTACGGCAGGGTAAGACAGCCGCAATGACACGTGGAATGACGCTGGTGGACACTCCGCTCGTCGTCTTTACGGATGCTAACACTATGGTAAACCGGGAAGCAATACAGGAAATCGTACTTGCTTTCCAAGACCCGAAAGTGGGCTGCGTGGCCGGCGAAAAACGGATCGCCGTACAGACCAAAGACGGAGCCGCTGCCGGTGGGGAAGGTATTTACTGGAAATACGAATCAACACTGAAAGCACTTGACGCCCGCCTCTACTCTGCTGTAGGAGCAGCAGGCGAACTATTTGCCGTGCGTCGTGAACTATTCGAAGCAATGGAACCGGATACGTTGCTCGATGATTTTATTCTTTCGCTCCGGATCACCATGAAAGGTTATACCATTGCTTATTGCACCAATGCTTACGCCATCGAAAGCGGTTCGGCAGATATGCGCGAAGAAGAAAAGCGGAAAGTGCGCATCGCTGCGGGAGGATTGCAGTCCATCTGGCGACTTCGTCCGTTGCTGAATCCTTTCCGCTACGGGACACTTAGCTTTCAATATACGTCTCACCGGGTATTGCGATGGTCTATTACTCCGTTCCTGTTGTTTGCTCTCTTCCCGCTGAATATTGCGATTCTGCTGTTAGGTGGTTCCGCGATATTCTACGGAGTGCTGCTTGCCATGCAGGTTCTTTTTTACGGGTTGGGATATTGGGGATATTATCTATCCACCAAACAGATAAAAAACAAGTTGCTTTTTATCCCCTACTATTTCCTATTTATGAATGTCAATGTGCTGAAAGGCATCCGTTATCTGAAAAAGAAAAAAGGAAGCGGAGCCTGGGAAAAGGCAAAGCGCGCTGAAAAGTAAAACAAATGCTATTATCTTTTGTTATCCTTACTATAAGACATTAGTCTCTATCATCTAATAAAAAACAGACATGAACAGAATATTACATGATGCGAATAACGCACAAAGAATATTGAAACTGACGGCAGATACAATGCTATTGGTTGACAGGCATGGCGTCTGCGTAGACATTGAGCCTCATTGTGATCTATGGTTTCTGCAAGAGGATATACTTTTAGGAAAAAATATATTTGAGCTTTTACCAGAATATACGAGAGAGAGGGTGATGCCCATCTTCCAGATTGTACTCGAAGAACAAAGAAGCATCAGCAAGAACTTCAAGTTGGTGCTGAAAGGCGAAACTTTTTACTTCAAATGCCTCATGTTCCCTTATGACGGTATGGTGCTTTGCCAATATCGCGACATCACGCAAAGAAGCAACGTAAAAAGACAGTTGGAACAGGCAAATCTCACCCTGCGGGCTATCCAAAAGGTAGCCCAGATAGGACAATGGACGTACAATACGAAACAGAATATTTTTCATTATCTTGGATATACCGGTGTTTTGTGCGAGGAAAATGTGCAAAACCTTGCCATTGAGAAATATGTGGAACTGATTGTAGAAGAAGACCGTCAGAGTTTTATGGAATGGTGTCGGGTGAACGAAAAAGAACTCAACATGGAAAGCATCAGCTACCGTGTCCGCCTGAACGGAGAAATCTTCTATATGCGTATCCAGACTTATCTGCGTGAACAACGCTCCGACGGTAGTTTCAATATCGAAGGCTATATCCAGAACATCACGGACATACAGCATCGTAGAAATGACATCAATACACTGACTCATGCCATCAACAACGCCAAAGAAAGTATCTTTGCCGCCAAGCCCGATGGCACGATTATCTTTGCCAACCGTCGTTTCCTGTACAATCATGGTATTTCAGAAAACGAAGACATCAGTCAATTAAAGATTTACAATGTCGCCGCAGATATGCCTACACAAGAGGCTTGGAACGAACGTTGCAAAGATGTCATACACGGTGGCAGCAGTAACTTTGTGGCTCATCACCCATCTAAAATCAATAAAGGTATATTGGCTTATGAAGGCACGATGTACAACGTGACCAATGATTCCGGAGAAGAAAGTTACTGGTCGTTTGCCCATGATATTTCCGAGAGGATTCGGTACGAAGCCCAAATCAAACGGCTCAACCAAATCATGGATACAACCATCAACAATCTCCCTGCCGGGATTGTAGTGAAGGAAATCAACAACGACTTCCGATACATTTACCGGAATCGGGAGGCCTACAACCGCGATCTTTATAAGAACGACCCTGTCGGCAAGAATGACTTCGATTTCTACCCGCCTATCGTAGCCGAAAAGAAGAGACAAGAAGATATCCAGGTGGCCACCACCGGAAAAGGTCTGCACTGGACTGCTGAAGGAAAGGACAGAAACGGAAACATGATTATCCTCGACAAACGGAAAATCCGGGTGGACGGTGACGAATTGTCTTCGCCTATCATCGTCAGCATCGAATGGGACATCACGGAGCTGGAAATGATAAAACGGGAACTTCAATCGTCGAAAGAGAAAGCGGAAATGTCTGATAGCCTGAAGTCGGCCTTCCTCGCCAATATGAGTCATGAAATACGTACGCCGCTGAATGCTATCGTAGGTTTCTCGCATCTCATTGCCGAAAGCGACGATGCGGAAGAACGGAAGACGTATTATAACATCGTAAACGCGAACAACGAACGTCTCCTGCAACTTATCAACGAGATTCTCGACCTCTCGAAGATTGAATCGGGAACCATCGAGTTTTCCTTCGGACCGGCTAGTCTCCATAATCTCTGCCGGGAAGTGTACGATGCTCATATATTCCGTACTCCGCAGGGAGTAAGCCTTGTCTATGAATCCTCGGACGAAAGTCTGATGATTGAAACGGACAAGAATCGAGTATTCCAGGTGATTTCAAATCTGATTGGAAATGCTGTCAAGTTTACGAAGGAAGGAAGCATCAGTTATGGTTACAAACTGGCGGACAATCAGATTGTATTCCACGTAACGGATACCGGAACAGGAATTGAACCGGAGAAAGTGGGGCGTGTGTTCGAGCGTTTCGCAAAGCTGAACAATCATGCACAGGGCACTGGGTTGGGATTATCTATCTGTAAGTCTATCGTTGAACGGCTCGGGGGCAAGATTTCCGTCAGCTCCGAATTTGGTAAGGGAACGACGTTTACATTTACTTTGCCATACACGATTGCAAATCCTGCAAATGTGGATTCTTCAAAGAAAGAGAATGGTGAAGGAAACATCGCTGGAATAGCATCTGCCGGAAAAACTGCTGATTCGAGTGTTGACAATTCTGCAAATACACGGCATGCCTGTATTTTGGTTGCCGAAGATACGGACAGCAATTTCGACTTATTGAAGGCTATTCTAGGTAAAGACCATCAGCTTATACGTGCGCATGACGGAATGGAAGCTGTCACGATGTTCGATGAAGTGAAACCGGATCTTATCTTGATGGATATCAAGATGCCGAATCTGGACGGACTGGAAGCTACAAAAATCATCCGTGAACTGTCTGCCACTGTTCCTATTATTGCTCAAAGTGCCTTTGCATACGAACAGGACCGGAAAGCGGCTGAAGAAGCGGGGTGCAATGATTTTATAGCTAAACCAATAGCGGATGATAAGTTGAAAGCAATGATTCATAAATGGTTGCTTCCTTCGTAGAGAGCTTAATCCCTCATGATATAACCAGCAAATAATTTAGATTAAATGAAAGCCTTTTACAGACTGTTTTATTACATATCCATCGTGCTGACCAGTATTTTGGCAGGAGTTACCATTGCGGGTGCTTTCGTAGGCAATGCCGCACCGGATAGTTTCAAATTTATGCCTTTCATCGGTTTGATACTGCCGATACTTTTATTGGCTAATCTTGCTTCTGTCATCTACTGGACGATTCGTTGGCGGTGCTGGGTTTTCATCCCTCTGATTGCTATATTCAGCAATTGGGGGTATATGAGCTGTGTATTACAATCGCCTTTTTTCAGTCCGGCTTCGTCACCGATGGTTAAAATGAATGTATATACTCCGGGAGTGTTGACGGTTGCTACTTACAACGTCGATGCCTTTAACCACGAGCATACCGGCTACTCATGCAAGGAGATTGCTTCTTACATGAGAAATCTGCAAGCAGATATTCTCTGTTTTCAAGAATTTGGCATTAACGATGAGTTTGGCATCGATAGTATATCCGCAGCTCTTTCTAATTGGCCGTATCACTATATTCCTTCTTCGCCCGAAGGGAAGAATCTGTTGCAACTGGCTGTTTTCAGCCGTTATCCTATCAAGGAGGAGCATCTTATCATCTATCCTGATTCGAAAAATTGCAGTCTTGCATGTGATATTGAAATCAATGGTCGCACCATCCGCCTGTTCAACAATCATCTCCAAACAACAGAAGTAAGCCAGAATAAACGCAAACTGGAAAAGGGACTTCGTACGGATGATTCCCAAAGAGTGGAACATGCTGCCCTGGGACTTATCGACGGCTTACACGAGAATTTCCGGAAACGGGCCGTACAAGCTGATCTTCTCAAGCAACTGATAGCCGCCTCCCCCTATCCTACTCTAGTCTGCGGTGACTTTAACTCTCTGCCGTCTTCGTATGTTTATCATACTATAAAAGGTGATAAGTTGCAGGATGGTTTTCAGAGGAGCGGGCATGGGTATATGTATACTTTCAAGTACTTCAAGCATCTGTTGAGAATCGACTATATTCTCCATTCACCGGAACTGAATAGCACGGATTACTTCTCGCCGGATCTTAATTATAGCGATCATAATCCGGTGGTGATGAGGATGAAATAAAAAAGATGCTCCGTTTATTGAACGAAGCATCTTTTTATATAAATATTCTAGAATGTAAACTTAACGCCTAACTGCATCTGCCATGCACTACCTGTAGAAGCAGTATAATCCCATTTAGAATTTTTCTGGAACACCTCGCGAGAAGATGCATTCATCTGATAAGTAAGAGGTTCTCCTACCTTACTTGCTGTTTTTAACAACCTTACATTATCATAACTCTGCAAACCGCAAGAGCGATAAGCCCCCCACTTCGAATTTAATAAGTTACCAATATTCAACATATCAAGACTTACTTGAATACCGTACTTACGGCTACCAATCTTAGCATAAAAATCCTGTGCTATCTTCATGTCAAAACGGTGAATCCACGGTTCTAAAGAAGAAGCACGTTCTACATACTGCCCCTTGTGATCATTCAAATAAGAGTCATTATTTACATAGTTCCAAAAATCTTCTTGTTGGTCTACCGCCGAATAAGTCACATTATTTTGTTTATCTTTAATATCCACAAATGTCATTTCTTCTTTAGAAGCAGGCACATACATCAAATCGGAATAGTTTCCGTCACCGTTCATATCATTAGAATAGGTATAAGAAAAACGTCCTTGTTGGTAACCTGTATAGAACAAAGAAACAGTCGTTTTCATATTCGCATAAGCAACTTCATAAGAAGCATTAGCTATCAAACGATGCGGGGTAGAAAATAAAGAATAAGAGACACCCGGATCATTCAATGAATTAACTGCAACATTATTCTGCCATACTGAAGCCGCCGATGAACCTGGATTTGCCGTCATATCTTTAGCCATTGTATAAGTGTACCCAAATGAACCTGTAAAGCCAAAATCAAATTTCTTCGTTAATACTGCATTAAAAGAATATTGATAACCTTTTTCATCCCCATTAGTCAACTGTATAACGGTTTTCGTCTTAGGATTGTCATAGTAATTATTCTTAGTCCAATATACACGTCCCGGTTGTTCATTATAGGTTCCAGAAGGGGCCTTTTCGTTCATATTCTTCTGAACAACATTATATATATCACGTGTATACATAGCACCAACAGAAAGCATAAATCCATAAGGTAACTGAAACTCTGCATTTACATTACTACGCCAAACTTGAGGCATTTTAAAATTCGGATCCACATAAGCTATAGCACCGGGGACCTCATTTCCCGGAGTTGATGGAAACATATCCGGATTTTGGGTAAGAGTTTCTTTATAATTTGGATTAAAAGCAAAGTTTGCCGGTAATTCCGAAGTCTCAAATTCGACCATATTTTGCATCTGACCTGCATTTGTCGGTTGGTTAGTGAACCATACAAATGGTAATAACCCTGTAAACAAGCCTGTACCTCCAGTCAAAACAATAGAACGGTCACCTTTTATATCCCAATTAAATCCTAAACGAGGAGATATTAACAATTTACTTTTCGGCCATTCGGATACGTCAACATTCGTTCCATTAAATGACTGTTCTTTGATAGCCGCATTCCCTAACAAATCATCAAAATATAACGGTAAATCAAAGCGTAATCCATATGTCAATTTTAAATTAGGTGTAATAGAATATTCATCTTGTGCATAAGCTCCCAACATACCAAATGTCAGTTCAGCTCCCGGAGCGTCTTTTCCATTATATCCATAAGTAATGCCATACAGCATCGGTTTTTCTCCCGTCATAAAATCGTCCATTGAAGCATAACGATAATATCCATAAGGAGCACGTAAATATGAATTCATGAAATACTGTCTTTCAAATGTTGCACCGGCAGTTATCAAATGGTTTCCTTTATTAATAGTTACATTGTCAGTAACACTAAATACATTATTCTCGACATCATTAAAAGGAGTAAACAATTCTGTACCCAATGTCATATACTGCTTACCGTCCTTGTAAATATCAACCATTGGAAACGCATCTCCCTTAGTTGTACGAGAATCTCGGATATGGGTATAAGTCACTAATAATTTGTTTTGTACTGAAGAAGAAAAATTGCTATTCAACTCACCGGAAAGAGACGTTACAATATTTCTAAAACCATAGTTGGAATTTCCAAATGCAAATGCATCAACCCCATAACGGTTTGAATTAGCTTTAGTGATTACCGAAGAGGTTGAACTAATACTAGCATCATTTTCTGATTTCACTGTGTTAAAACGTAATGACAGTTTATGACTTTTATTAATATTCCAATCCAAACGAGCCATAAGCTTCCAATTTTTACTCTCGAAATCATCAAATTTATCATAACTTCCCGGATCATATCCATATTTATCCTTTACAAAATCACTTATTGTCTTCAAATCCTTTATCCAAGTTCTAGAAATATGATTTTGATTATCCCCACTTCCACCTTCTTCTTGACTAGGAGTCCACAAAATACCAGGGCTAGTACTATTTTCTAATTCTCCATTTACAAAAAAGAATAGTTTATTTTTTATTATCGGAGCTCCTAATGTAAAGCCATACAAACTGGATTTATAACTTTCCACATTAGGAACGTCAACATCGTTAATAGATTTTCCTATAAAATTCTTTGGTTTCTGATATGTATAAACTGTTCCCTTTAATTCGTTTGTACCACTCTTGGTTACAGCATTAATAGAAGCTCCCGTAAAATTGGAATACGTAACACTATAAGGAGAAACATTAACGCTAATTTCATCAATTGCATCAAGTGAAATAGGCTGCGCATCTCCACCCGGCAAATTATTAGTACTCAAACCAAAATTATTGTTCAAAGCTGCACCATCCACAGTTATTGTATTATAACGTCCATCACGTCCGGCAAAAGAATTACTGCCACCCGCATAAGGAGAAAGTTTAGTAAAGTCAGTAATACTACGATTAATAGTAGGCAATGTCGTTAACTGACGCTCACTCACATTCGTTACAGTCCCCATCTTCTCTACTGTTTTCTGTGCTGTTACTATAACTTCATCCAATAATTCAGAACTTTCCTTTAAAACTACATTTAAAGTGTATACTTCTCCTAACGATAAATTTACACCTTTATAAATAGCAGTCTGATAACCAACATAAGAAACTTCAACTTTGTAAGGACCACCGGTACGCATACCTTGCAAATTAAATTGACCACTGATATTAGTCACTGTACCATAACGTGTACCTGACGGCTCGTGGATTGCAACCACAGTCGCTCCAATGATAGGTTCATCTTGTGCTGTAACCTTACCACTCATACTAGAAGTGGTAACCTGCGCACTAACGGTAGCAATGACCATGAGCATCGCCGCTACTAAAAAAGATCGCATTCTCTTTAACATAAATGTAGTTGATTAGTTAATATAAATTGTTT
>OGJR01002268.1_pt1 | contig 9952 bp, 8 predicted proteins | sample 1572301 | NCBI WGS metagenome assembly OGJR01 (sample SAMEA2582083, study PRJEB24529) | metagenome | biome: Human gut stool | place: China | collected 2011 | reverse complement strand
TTATAGATATAATAAATAATATCTTGAGACGAAATCATGAAGTAGGATTTCATCCATCTAAAAATACATTTCATAATCCTAAACAATATAAAGAAGAGGTAAAGCGTTTAAAAGATGTATTTCCCTTGATACGAGGAGGAAGACAGCATTTTTTATTGTATGATATCCCTTGTACCATGAGGGAATGGGATAATAATGGATTTGAATATGATGCAGGATTGGGGTTTGCATTTAGGGCTGGATTTCGATGTGGAATTTGTTATGAATACCCTTTTTTTGATGTTTGTAAAAGAGAAAAATTGAATTTAAAAATAAGGCCTCTAATTGTGATGGAAGCTGCTTTAATAAGGCGTGTTTCTCCTGTTGATATGGAGGAGTGCATGAAGCGTCTGGCAAAAATTGTTCATTATTATAATGGAGATTATGTTTTTTTATGGCATAATGATAATTTTTTCCGTCCAGAAGTTCGTCCGTATTCATTTGTTTATGAGAATATCGTTGAATACTTAAGGATATTAGTTAATAAATAAGATAATTTATATTATGATACCATTTTCACCACCAAGAATTGACCAGAAGGTCATTGATGAGGTTGTTGATACCTTGAAGTCCGGTTGGATTACGACGGGACCGAAGACGAAGGAGTTTGAACGGAGGTTGACGGCATATTGTGGAAACAAGGCGACGTTGGCTGTGAACTCGAATACTGTGGGGCTTGAAGTTGTGCTACGGTGGTTTGGAGTGCAGGAGGGGGATGAGGTGATTGTGCCGGCGTATACGTATTGTGCTACGGCGAATGTGATCGTACATTGTGGGGCGAAACCGGTGATGGTGGATGTGAATGCGGATGATTTTGACGTGTGTTTGGAGAAAGTGAGGGAGGCGATCACGGATAAGACAAAGGTGATTATGCCTGTAGATTTGGGAGGTATGCCGTGTGCGTATGATGAGTTGTTTGAATTGGTGGAGGCGGAGGAGGTAAAGGCGTTGTTTCGGGCGAAGACGGAAGAGCAGGGGAAGTTGGGAAGGATTTTAATTTTGTCGGACTCGGCTCATTCGATAGGGGCGGAATACAAGGGGCGGAAAGCGGGGAGTTTGGCTGATGTTTCGGTATTCTCTTTTCATGCGGTGAAGAACTTGACCACGGCGGAAGGCGGTGCGATCATGTTGAATTTGCCGGAGCCGTTTGATAACGAGGAAGTGTATCGGTATTTATGCACGTATACTTTGCATGGACAAAATAAAGATGCATTGGCCAAGACGAAAAAGGGAGCATGGCGTTATGATGTGTTAGTTTCCGGTTTTAAGGGAAATATGACGGATATTATGGCTTCTATCGGTTTGGTGGAGTTGTCTCGTTACGAGGACGATACTTTGCACTACAGGAAGTGTATATATGATCAATATACCGATGCTTTTTCCCGGTACGGGTGGGCGGAATTGCCGATTTACGAGACGGAAGACCGGAAGAGTTCTTATCACGTGTACTGTTTACGGGTGAAGGGAATCACGGAACAACAACGGGACGAGATTATTCAGCGAATTTTTGACAAGGACGTTTCGGTGAACGTGCATTTTCAACCCTTGCCTTTGTTAAGTGCATTTAAGAATAAGGGGTATAAGATTGAAGATTATCCGGTTGCTTACGATAATTATTGTCGGGAAATTTCTTTGCCTGTGTGGTACGGGTTGAGTGAAGAGATGGTGAAAATGGTTATTGATGCTGTTATTTGTTCTGTAGAAGAGGTTTTGGCGTGATTCGCTTTTGTGATGTTTTCTTTTCTTTATTGGGCTTGATAGTTCTATCACCCATTTTTGTGATCATAGCTTTATGTATCGTGTTGGATAGTCGGGGAGGTGTGTTTTATCGGCAGGTGCGAGTGGGGCGGGATGGTAAGGATTTCCGATTGTTTAAGTTTCGGTCCATGGCGAGTGGGGCGGATAAGAAGGGATTGATAACCGTGGGGGCAAAGGATTCACGGGTAACACGGGTCGGGTATTTCCTGAGAAAGTATAAACTGGACGAGTTACCGCAGTTGCTGAACGTGGTACGAGGGGAGATGAGTTTGGTGGGACCAAGGCCGGAGGTAAGAAAGTACGTGGATATGTATACTGTTGAACAGCGTAAAGTGTTGGCTGTTGCTCCGGGTATAACGGATTATGCTTCTATCGAGTATGCGGATGAAAATACTATTTTGGGACAGGCACGTGATCCGGACCGGGCTTACGTGGAGCAGATCATGCCGGATAAGATACGATATAACATGAAGTATATAGATAATCGATGTTTGAAAGAGTATTTTAAGATTATATTTTTGACGTTGATGAAGATCGTGAAATAGCGTGCTGAATGGATGATTTATGACGAAGTTTTTCATGGAGGAGAAGATAGTACCTCGGATGAATGTCCGGGGTATTTTGTTTTTGTGAATGTTCGTTTGGGGTGTAATATTGGATACTGTGGGAGAAATGGCGAAATTGTAAAGAGTAATACTGCCAATTCGGCAGGTAATAGGTTTTGGCATAACTATTGTCATTTAGTTGTCGTAAAATTTGAAGTATAATTAAATTAAAAATATAGAGTTATGTCAACAGGAAAGATTGGAGTTTCAACAGGGAATTTGTTCCCGATAATCAAGAAATTTTTATACTCGGATCACGAGATCTTTTTGAGAGAGATTGTTTCGAATGCGGTGGATGCTTCACAGAAAATGAAAGTGTTGGCTTCGAACGGGGAGTTTAAAGGTGAACTTGGTGAGTTGAAGGTAAGGGTGAAGGCTGACAAAGCGGCAGGGACGCTGACGGTATCGGATAATGGTATCGGTATGACGGAGGAGGAAGTGGAGAAGTATATCAACCAGATCGCTTTTTCCGGAGCGGAGGAGTTTATGAACAAATACAAGGATAATGCCGCTGCCATTATCGGGCATTTCGGGTTGGGTTTCTATTCTTCGTTCATGGTGAGTGATCGGGTAGAGATCGTGACTAAATCTTATAAAGAGGGGGCGAAGGCTGTAAAATGGTCATGTGAGGGAAATCCGGAATACACTTTGGAGGAGACGGAAAAGGCCGAGAGAGGTACGGATATTATCATGTATATCAGCGAGGAAGAGAAAGATTTCTTGGAAGATTCTAAGGTGAACGAGTTGCTGACCAAATATTGCAAGTTTTTGCCGATAGAGATTATTTCCGGAAAGAAAAAAGAGTGGAAGGACGGGGAATACAAGGATACGACGGAAGATAACGTGATCAATGACACGAATCCGGCATGGACTCGTAAACCGACCGATCTGACGGAGGAGGATTACGAGAAATTCTATCATGAGTTGTACCCAATGGCTCAGGATCCGTTGTTCCATATTCATTTGAACGTGGATTATCCTTTTAACTTGACGGGTATATTGTATTTCCCGAAGATCGATAACAAGTTCGAGATTCAGAAGAACAAGATTCAATTATATAGCAATCAGGTGTACGTGACGGATTCCGTGGAAGGAATTGTGCCGGAATACTTGACGTTGTTGCATGGTGTGATCGATTCTCCGGATATTCCGCTGAACGTGTCCCGTTCTTATTTACAGAGCGATCGTAACGTGAAGAAGATTTCAAGTCATATCACGAAGAAAGTGGCTGACAGTTTGAGTGATATTTTCACGAATAAACGGGAAGATTACGAGAAGAAGTGGGATGATTTGAAGATTTTCATCCAGTATGGTATGTTGACGGATGAAAAATTTGCCGAGAGAGCCAAGAGCATCTTCTTATTCAAGAATACGGAAGGAAAATATTTCACGTATGAAGAGTACGAGAACTTGATTAAAGCCAACCAAACGGATAAAGATAATAAGGTGGTGTTCCTGTATGCCACGGATGTGAAAGAGCAGTACACGTATATCGAGACGGCCAAGGGCAAGGGATATGATGTGCTGTTGATGGATGGACAGTTGGATACACACTTTATCAACCATTTGGAACAAAAGAATTCCGATCATCGGTTTGTTCGGGTGGATTCGGATGTTATTGACAAGTTGATCCCGAAGGAAGAGACGAAAGAGGTTGCCTTGAGTCACGAGGAACAAGAGGAATTACGTGCCGTGTTCACTTCCCAGTTGCCGAAGGAAGAGGGAATGTTTATGGTTAACTTCGAGGCAATGGGAGAGAATGGTGATCCGGTGATCGTGACGCGTTCTGAGTTCATGCGTCGTATGAAAGAGATGGCAGCCATGAATCCGGGTATGGGATTTTACGGGGCAATGGGCGATCAGTATACTTTGGTGGTGAACACGGATCATAAGTTGGTGAATATGATCTTGGAGAACGAGAAAAAAGAGATGAGCGCCCAGTTGGAGCCGATTAATTTCGAGATCAAGGAGACTGAAAAGAAACAGGCAGAGCTGGACGAGTTAAATAAGGGTAAGAAAGACGAGGAAATTCCTCAGGTGGATAAAGATCGGAAGAGCGAGTACAGTAAGACGATTGCCGATCTGAACAAGCAAAAGAACTCGTTGCTGGAGGAGTACGGAAAAGGTAACAAGGTTATTGGTCAGCTGATAGACTTGGCATTGTTAGCGAATGGACTGCTGAAAGGCGAGGCGCTGAATAGGTTTGTGAAGCGAAGTGTAGAACTGATTAAATAAAAAATTAGGCCGGACAAGTCGTCCGGCTTAATTTTTTCAAAAATAATCACTACTTTCGTTGACGAATTTCGTATAAATTAAAAAATAGAAGTTATGCAGATTATCTATACTTCCGGAAATTACAAAAGGACCATCGTCAAATCGATCGTAGCGATTGTTTTGGGTCTTGTACTTGTGCTGTGGCCAACTGAAGTGTTAAATTACACGGTAAAAATTATCGGTGCCGTATTTTGTGTTACCGGGATTATCTCCTTTCTGGTCTCTATGCGGGATCAGGATGAGCGTTCGGCCAGGGGACTGACTTCTTTTAACGGTATCGGAAGCATTATTTTGGGTATTTTGTTGTGGTCGATGGCTGATTTTTTCACCAATATGTTGATGTATTTGTTGGGATTTATCTTGATTGTTGCGGGGATTGGTCAGTTGGTGATGTTGACTTCTGCGAGGAAATTCGGGCATATCGCTCCGTTGAGTTACGTGTATCCGGTAATTATTTTGTTGGCCGGATTGATTGTTTTTGCTAATCCGTTCTCGGCGAAAGAAGGAATTATAACTTTTTTCGGAGCTGTTACTATATTTTACGGGATAACGGATTTGATTAATCATTATAAGGTTAATCAGTTGCGTAAGGAGACACATGAGACCGAACAACAGCAGAAGATGGGAGGCGGAGAGATTGAGGATGCGGAGTATGAAGAAATAGAATAAAAAGAGATTTACTAATTTTAGATTTTAGATTTTAGATTGGGATAAGTGCGTGTGATAGAAAAGGTTTAAGAAAAGAAATAGATAAAATGGTGTATATTATTAACAAGGAGGATTCGGTTTATAATCGTTTTTTAGCAGAACTTAGAGATAAAGAGATTCAAAAAGATCCGTTGCGTTTTCGCCGGAATTTGGAACGGGTTGGTGAGGTGATGGCTTACGAGATCAGTAAGACGTTTCATTATTCAACGCGACAAGTACAGACACCGATTAACGTGGCTGATGTCAGATTGGCAGACGAAGAAGTGGTAGTGGCGTCCGTGTTGCGTGCAGGATTACCTTTTCATCAAGGCTTTTTAAACTATTTTGATCGTTCCGGGAGTGCTTTTATTTCGGCAAGAAGAAAATACAAGGAAAATCATATCGATTTTGAAATTCGTTTCGACTCGATTTATACGCCAAGTTTGGAGGGGAAACAGTTATTACTGGTGGATCCGATGTTGGCCACGGGTGCCTCTATCGTGGTGGCTTATCATGAGTTGTTGAAACAGGGAGGAAGACCTGCGCACACGCATATTGCAGCTATTGTTTCCAGTCGTCAAGGTATTGAAAGGCTTACGGAAGCTTTGAAAGATGAACCAGTAACGGTTTGGACGGGGGCATTGGATGAGCATTTGACAGAAAGTTGCTATATCGATCCGGGAATTGGTGATGCCGGAGATTTGGCTTTCGGAGAAAAGCTATAGAAGATAAAAGCTAAAAACTAAAAGCTAAGAGCTAAAAATTAAAAGATAAAAACTAAAAACTGAAAAGTTAGGAGAAAAGCATTATCTTTGGCGGTATGGAAATGAACAAATATTTGATAGCAGCCTTGTATGTTGTCGCCGGATGCGTGGCAACCCTGCCGATTAATGTGCGTGGGGGGAATGTATCCGTTAGGACAGATTGCTATCGTTTGTTAGTTTCTTCTACCGAAAAGGTAATCACGGTTGCTACCGAGAAAAGGTCCACGGAGGATTTCGATTATGGTGATTTTTATAAACAGAATCACGCGGAAACCGTGGATGCTGTAAAAGTTTATACAACTTATTCGTCTGTGGTTTTACCGGGTTGGAAAGTACCGGAAATTGCAGCAAATCCCATCCGGGCTCCCGGGGAAATGGAATGATTTCGGATTTATGATTTTAGATTTACGATTGAATGACTAAAGGAAATTTGTGCTTGGTCATTTTCAATTTTCAATTTTCAATTTTCAATTATAAACTATGGGATTTAACGATATATTAAAAAGTCTTTTTGGTAATAAGGCTGACCGTGATTTGAAAGAATTATTGCCGATAGCATCCAAAGTAAATGCAGAGTGGGAAAAGATCAAGGGGGTGAGTCATGATGAGTTGAGAAAAATTTCAGCTGATCTGAAAGCAAAGATTCATGCCCACGTAAAGGTAGAAGAGGATGAAATTGCCTCTTTGAAAGCAAAAGTAGAGAATGATAAACCTTCGATCGAGGAAAGGGAAGAGATTTATAACCGGATTGATAAGCTGGAAGAACAGATTAACACGAAGCTGGAAGATGTTTTAAACGAGATATTACCTTTAGCTTTTGCCGTGATGAAAGATACGGCGAGACGTTTCAAGGAGAACAAAGAGATTGTCGTGAAAGCTAACGATTTTGATCGTGATTTGGCTGTAACGAAAGATTTCGTGGAGATTGACGGTGAGGATGCCGTTTATTTCAACTCTTGGGTAGCCGGAGGAAACGAGGTTACTTGGGATATGGTTCACTATGATGTGCAGCTGATCGGAGGTTCCGTGTTACACCAAGGTAAGATTGCCGAGATGGCTACCGGTGAAGGTAAAACGTTAGTGGCCACCTTACCTGTATTCTTGAATGCCTTGACAGGTCGCGGGGTGCATGTGGTTACGGTCAATGATTACCTGGCAAAACGTGACTCCGAGTGGATGGGACCTCTTTATATGTTCCACGGGTTGTCGGTAGATTGTATTGACAAGACGGAGCCGAACTCCCCGGAGAGACGGAAGGCTTATCAGGCAGATATTACTTTCGGAACGAACAATGAATTCGGTTTCGATTATTTGAGAGATAACATGGCTATTCATCCGGAAGACTTGGTACAACGCAAGCATCATTATGCGATTGTCGATGAGGTTGACTCCGTGTTGATTGACGATGCCCGTACCCCGTTGATTATTTCCGGTCCGGTTCCGAAGGGAGATATTCAAATGTTTGACGAATACAAACCCCGTGTGGAGAAGTTGGTGCGTATGCAGCGTGAGTTAGTTGCCCGGATTTTCACGGAGGCTAAAGCGTTGTTGGCTAGCGGTGATCGGAAACAAGAGGAACAGGGAGCTATATTGTTGTTGAGAGCGTATAAGGGATTACCTAAATATAAGCCATTGATCAAGTTCTTAAGTGAACAGGGAAACAAGGCTACCTTGGTGAAAACCGAGAATATTTATATGCAGGAGAATAACCGTCGTATGCCGGAGATCACAGATGACCTTTATTTCGTGATTGATGAGAAACAGAACTCTATCGATTTGACGGATAAGGGACATGATACGATTACGGCCGCGGGAGAAGATCCGAATTTCTTTATCTTGCCGGATGTGGGTTCTGAATTGGCAGAGATCGATAAGATGAACCTGACAGAAGAGGAAAAATTAGAGAAAAAGGATCAGATGGTGCAAAATTATGCCGCCAAATCTGAGCGTGTACATACGGTGAACCAGTTGTTGAAGGCATATACGTTGTTCGAATTGGATGTTGAATACGTGGTTATCGATAACAAGGTGAAGATTGTGGACGAGCAGACGGGACGTATCATGGAAGGACGTCGTTATTCAGACGGTTTGCACCAAGCTATCGAGGCGAAGGAAAACGTGAAAGTTGAGGCTGCCACGCAGACATTTGCCACGATTACCTTACAAAATTATTTCCGTATGTACCATAAGCTAGCCGGTATGACCGGTACGGCAGAAACGGAAGCGGGAGAGTTCTGGGATATTTACAAGTTGGACGTTGTGGTTATCCCAACAAACAAACCAGTGATCCGAAAGGATGCTAATGACTACGTGTACAAGACGAAACGTGAGAAATATAACGCGGTGATCGAGGAGATTACCCGATTGGTTGGAGAAGGTCGCCCGGTATTGGTGGGTACGACTTCCGTCGAGGTATCCGAGTTGTTGAGCCGTATGTTGAAATTGCGGGGGATCAAGCATAACGTCTTGAATGCGAAGTTGCATCAACGGGAGGCTGATATTGTTGCAGAGGCCGGTAAATCGCAAGTGGTTACGATTGCTACCAACATGGCCGGTCGTGGTACCGACATCAAGCTAAGCCCGGAGGTACGTGCCGCAGGAGGTTTGGCTATTATAGGAACGGAACGTCACGATTCTCGTCGTGTTGACCGTCAGTTGAGAGGGCGTGCCGGACGTCAGGGAGATCCGGGTTCTTCCCAGTTCTTCGTGTCATTGGAGGATGATTTGATGCGTTTGTTCAGTTCCGAGAGAATCATTCGGGTGATGGATCGTTTGGGACATGAAGAAGGTGACGTGATCCAACATTCCATGATTACCAAATCTATCGAACGTGCGCAACGTAAGGTGGAGGAAAACAACTTCGGTATTCGTAAGCGTTTGCTGGAATATGACGACGTGATGAACTCTCAACGTGAGGTGATCTACAAGAAAAGACGTCATGCGTTGTTGGGAGAGAGAATCGGAGTGGATATTGCCAATAATATGTATGATGTATGCGAGGCGTTGGTGGAAGAACACAAGGAGGCTAATGATTTGGAAGGTTTCCGTATGGATGTGTTGAAATATCTTGCCGTAGACTTTGATATAAAGGAAGAGGAGTTTCAAAAGACTTCTGCTAACAACTTGACAGAGAGATTGTACAAGGAGGTTCGGGATACATTCAGTCGTAAGACGGAAACTATCGCTAAACAGGCTTTCCCGGTGATCAAGAATGTTTTCGAGCAGAGAGGGGAAATGTTCAAGAATATTGTGGTGCCGTTTACCGATGGAAAACGGGCTTATAATGTTGTGGCGAATCTTGAGAAGACTTACAAATCTGAAGGTGAGGAATTGATCCGGGCTTATGAGAAGTCGATCATGTTGGCTCATATTGATGATGCTTGGAAAGAGCATTTGCGTGAAATGGATGATTTGAAACAATCCGTGCAGAATGCGACTTACGAGCAGAAAGACCCGCTGTTGATCTATAAGTTCGAGTCGTTCAACTTATTCAAGAGTATGGTGGACAAGATTAATAAAAATGTCGTGTCTACTTTGATGAAGGGGCAAATTCCTTTTGAGGCTCCTGAAGAAGTGAAACAGGCAGAAGAGAAACGAACCGATTTAAGTAAGATGCGTACGGGACGTAGTGATGCTCCTGCCGCTCATACCAATCAAGCTCCCCGTAAAACCGAACCCGTGAAAGTGGGTCCTAAGGTTGGACGTAATGATCCGTGTCCTTGCGGAAGTGGTAAAAAATACAAGAATTGCCACGGGAAGGGGGAAGAATAGAATAATTTTAGATTTTAGATTTTAAATTTTAGATTGGGTTTTACAAGATAAAAT
>OGJR01002236.1_pt1 | contig 10064 bp, 8 predicted proteins | sample 1572301 | NCBI WGS metagenome assembly OGJR01 (sample SAMEA2582083, study PRJEB24529) | metagenome | biome: Human gut stool | place: China | collected 2011 | reverse complement strand
AGGTCGTCTAAACAACGGCGCGAGGGTTCAAATCCCTCCTACTCCGCCAAGAAAATCCCTCGTAGTTTCGTGAAAACTGCGGGGGATTTTCCTTTTTGTAGCGTTTTTACTCGTGAAAAAGGGGTTCTGAAAAGCCCGCGTTTGCGCAGCAATGAAAGCCCCAGTGGGGCTTTTAAGCGGCAGAGCGGTCTGCGCAAGCAGATGGAGGGGCTTTGCCCTGACAAGCTCCGCAGGCTTTTCAGAACCCCAAAATTATAAATAATCTTTCCGCTGAATATGCCCAGAGCAATGCGGAGGGCATTCCCAATCGTCTTGTCTTGCAGCGGTGAGCCAGCTGAACCGGAAAAGCTTTACAGCAGCAGGTTCGTGATGCCTGCCAGCACCAGCAGGTGCACCGGGTAGAACCAGTAAAAGGCCTTCTTTTGCAGCGGACTGCACGCGCCGCGCTGCCCGTTGTAGAACCAGACCAGCACAAAGGCCAGCGGGGCGGTGAGCTCGAACATAAACAGCAGCGCGCCCGCAAGGCACTGCCGCTTGCGGTTTGTGCGGGTGAGGTATAAGGCGCAGATGATCAGCACGCCGATGGCGTTGTAGTCGGTATTGGCAGCCAGCGCCAGCGCAGCGCAGCCCCCGGCACACAGGATGCCCTGCCAGCCGGGCAGGCCGTTTTCCTTTTCAAAGTGCTTGAGTCCTGCCATAGCCAGCACGCCCAGTGCCAGCGTCCAGTAAACATTCTGCGCGTCCGGGAAAAAGGGGGTGCGGAAGAACGCAAGGTCAAAGGGTACCTCGCTCAGAAGGCCGAACAGCACCAGCCGCCCAAGGTAGCCTTTGACGTTGTGGGTGTGCACAAAGCCCTCCACCAGCAGAAAGCAGAACAGGGGAAAGGCCAGCCGCCCGGTGAAGCGCAGCACCATGTCCAGCCGGTACAGCGGGTAGGCGGAAAGGGTGTCCTGCGAGAGCGTGCCAGCGTCCAGCCCGGGCGTAAGGATGCCCGCCTCGATGCAGGACGCGCCGATGTGGTCCACCAGCATGGTGATGCAGGCAATGGTTTTAAGAGCGGTGCCGCTGAAGGTGCGGCGCGGGGATAGTGCGGTCATAAAAAATACCTCGTTCAGGTCATTAAAAATCGTTACAGGAACTATAACGGAGGAAAGGCGGCATTTCCTGCAAAAATCGCGGCAAAATCTGCACAGAGCGTGCAAAAATCGGGGCAAAAATGCTTGACAGAAAAGGCGCGGGATAGTACAATCAAGAAGATAATTGAACTATCTCAAATGAAAGATGAAAAAGATTCACAGAGAATCGGGCGTCTCCGAACCAGTAAAGACGGAAGGAGGCTTTGGGCATGACGCTTTTTTCCTACGAAATTTTTGATGCCGTGGCTCGGCAGGGCAGCTTCAACAAGGCGGCACAGCAGCTGCACCTGACCCCCTCGGCCATCAGTCACGCCATTGCCGTAATGGAGGAGGAGCTGGGCTTTGCCCTGTTCAACCGCGGCAAAAACGGCGTATCCATGACCAGCTACGGCGCTTCCCTGTATCCCTCTATCCGCGAGGTGCTCAACAGCGACGAGGCGCTGAAGCAGAGCATTGCCCGCCTGAACGGTCTGGAAAAGGGCAAGGTGAAGCTGGGTGTATTCAACTCGGTGTGCGCTTCGCTGCTGCCCGGGCTGCTGAAAAGCTTTGCGGCGCATTATCCGCAGATCGAGATCGAAGTATATCAGGGCACCTACGATGATGTCAAGGAATGGCTGCGCACCGGTCAGGTGGACATCGCCTTCCTGTCCTCCACCTGCCGGGAGGAGTTCAACCTCACCGAACTGTTCCGGGAGCCGCTGCTGTGCATCGTGCCGCAGGACTGGCCGGAGCCGCAGGACGGCGTAATGACCCCGGCGCTGATGAACGGCCAGAGCTTTGTGGTGCAGTGCGACGCCACCGACGCCGAGATGCGCCAGTTCCTCAAGAAATACAAGATCGGCACCGAGCGCCGCTGCCACGTCATCGACGACCAGTCCAACATCGCCATGGTGGAGGCCGGACTTGGCATCTCCATCATGCCGCAGATGCTGCTGCGGGACTGCAAAGCCGCCGTCAAGGTGTACCCCATCGAGCCGGAGGAGTACCGCGTGGTGGGCTTGGCCGTGCAGCGCCCGGCCTCCATGGCTCCCGCCGTGGAGCAGATGTTCCACCACATCGTGGAGTACTGCCACGAACTGGATCTTTCGCTGTAATAAAGAATATTCTTGTATCTGTCAACCGGGAAGTTCTGCGGAGCTTTCCGGTTGATTTTTTACAGGGAGTGTAAAGAAAAAGCGGCAGTTACAGCGCTGTGGGGTAGGAGGTGGTAGCCGAGGAATGTTCTCTTTTGACACCAAAAGAGAAGAAAAGTGCGGCGGTGCCTGCAAGGCATGAAAGCCCCAGTGGGGCTTTCAAGTCGCAGACCGGTTTGCGCAGCAAATGCTGTGCGTTCAGCACAGCAAGGTCACAGCGATTTCGACGCGCTGGAGCCACGAAAAAGGGGCTGCTCGCCCCTTTTAACCCCAAAGAGGAGGGCTACACCGGAAAAAACTGAAGATTCACGCCTGTTCGGCGTGAAGATCTTTTAACCATTTTTTCCGGCTCCGCCGATTGATAGCCCTTCAGTCGCTGCGCGACAGCTCCCCCCGGGGGAGCGAGCGCTGCTGCTGCCGTTTCCCGTTATGACCCTACCCGTGAAAATGGGTTACAGGAAAGTCCGCAGACTTTCCTGTAACCCGAAATTTAAAATAATTCTTCCGCTGAAAATGCCCAGAGTAAAACGGAGGGCATTTCAAATCAATTATTAGAGGAAACCCGAAAGTATATGAACCACTTAGGAGATTATGATGTGATCGTTATTGGTGCCGGGCATGCCGGCATCGAAGCGGCCCACGCCGCAGCCACACTGGGTGCCAGGACCGCCGTGTTCACCATGAGTTTGGATGCCATCGGCAATATGCCCTGCAATCCCAGCATCGGCGGAACTGCAAAAGGAACGTTGGTGCGTGAATTGGATGCCCTTGGCGGCGTGATGGGTCTGGCGGCGGATGCCACCTACCTGCAGAGCCGGATGCTGAACAAGGGCAAGGGCCCTGCGGTGCACGCACTGCGGGTGCAGACCGACCGCAAACGCTACCACGAATACATGAAGCACGCACTGGAGCTTACTCCCGGCCTTGCCATCCATCAGGCCGAGGTGGTGGCCCTGGAGGTGGAAAACGGCCGGGTGAAGGGCATCGTTACCCAGCTCAACGGCGAGTACACCGCAAAGTGCGTGGTGCTGGCCACCGGCACCAATCTGGGCGGCAAGATCTTTGTGGGCGATGCCTGGTATGCCTCCGGCCCGGACGGCATGCACGCGGCCAATGCCCTGACCGAGAGCCTGAAGGCTGCGGGTCTGCCCCTGCGGCGGTTCAAGACCGGCACCCCCGCCCGTGTGCACCGGCGCAGCATCGACTTCAGCCGGCTGGAATGCCAGCCCGGCGACCCGGACAACGAGCTGCAGCCCTTCAGCTTCATGACCGACGCCCCCATGCACAACAAGGTGGAATGCTGGATCGCCTACACGAACCCGGAGACCCACAAGATCATTCTGGACAACATCCAGCGCAGCCCGCTGTACGGCGGCATGATCGAGGGTGTCGGCCCGCGTTACTGCCCCTCCATCGAGGACAAGGTGGTGCGCTTTGCGGGCAAGGACCGCCACCCCATCTTTGTGGAGCCCTGCGGTGAGAACACCGAGGAAATGTACCTGCAGGGTGCTTCCAGCAGTCTGCCGGAGGACGTGCAGAATGCCTTCTACCGCAGCATCAAGGGCTTTGAGCACATCGAGATCCTGCGCCCGGCCTATGCCATCGAATACGACTGTGTGGACCCCACCAGCCTGGAAGCCACGCTGGAAAGCAAGGTGGTGCGGGGCCTGTATGGGGCAGGGCAGTTCAACGGCACTTCCGGCTACGAGGAAGCTGCCGCACAGGGCCTGCTGGCCGGTCTGAACGCCGCCCGCAATGCGCTGGGCAAAGAACAGCTGATCCTGCCGCGTCACACCAGCTACCTTGGCACCCTGGTGGATGATCTGGTGACCAAGGGCGTCATGGACCCTTACCGCATGATGACCAGCCGCAGTGAATACCGGCTGACCCTGCGGCAGGACAATGCCGACACCCGCCTGACCCCCATCGGCCGGGAATACGGTCTGGTGCAGGACGACCGCTGGGCAAAGTACCAGCACACCCAGAACATTCTGGAAGCGGAGTGCCGCCGCCTGCACGACGCCCACCTGCGCACTGCCGACCTGCAGGCCGCCATGACGGCGGCCGGGCTGGCCCCGGCAGCCGAGGGCGGCATTGCCGAAGAATTGCTGCGCCGCCCGGAGATCCACTACGACCTTGTGGCCGGGGTCATCGGCTGGGGGGAGGGGATCACGCCCATGCTGGCGGAACGGCTGGAGACCGAGATCAAATACGCAGGCTACATTGCCCGGCAGGATCGCATGATCCGGGAGGTGGCCCGCCACGAAAAGACCCTGATCCCGGAGGATTTTGAATACGCGGACCTTACCGGCCTGACGCTGGAAGCCCGCGAGAAGCTGGCCCGCATCCGCCCGAAGAATCTGGGCCAGGCCAGCCGCATCCCCGGCGTGTCGCCGTCGGACGTGGCTCAGCTGAGCATCGCCCTGGCGGCCCACACCTGATCCAGAACAACAGAAAGGAACCATTGCTATGATCGACAAACAGCGGCTGGAGGCCAAGTGTTCCACATGGAACATTGCCCTCACCGGCACCCAGCTGGACCAGCTGGACGCCTTTGCACAGATCCTTGTGGACTACAACCAGAAGGTCAACCTGACCGCCATCACCGACCCCGAGGGCATCGAGGACAAGCATTTCCTCGACAGCCTGCTCTTTGCCAGCCAGCCGGAAGTAGCCGGCCGCATGGTGGATGTGGGCGCTGGTGCCGGGTTCCCGGGCATCGTCACCAAGATCTACAAGCCGGAACTGGAACTCACCCTCATGGAGCCCACCGGCAAGCGGGTGGAGTTCTTGAAGTACGCCTGTGCCCAGCTTGGCCTGACCGGCGTGGAGTTTGCCAAGGAGCGCGCAGAGGAAGCCGCCCGCAAGGTGTGGCGGGAGCAGTTTGACCTGGCCTCGGCCCGTGCCGTGGCAGCTCTGCCCATGCTGGCGGAATACTGCCTGCCGCTGGTCAAGGTGGGCGGAAACTTTCTGGCCATGAAGGGCGCCTCCGGAGAAGAGGAGCTGGCCGCTGCCCGCGGGGCCATCAAAAAACTGGGCGGTGCCTATAAGGAGACCCGCACCCTGCACCTGCCCGGCGGCGACACCCGCACCCTGATTTTGTGCCAAAAGATTTCGCAAACTCCGACAGCCTACCCCAGAAACGGCGGAAAAATCGCCAAAAGCCCGCTGAAATAACGGAATAGCGAACAAAATATGCAAAACCCTGCCGAACGAAATTTCTGGCAGGGTTTTTGTTTGTGTGGTACACTGGCTCTGAACCAACTTTTCCACATTTTCCCGGGAAAGCGTGGAAAACAAACCCGGATATGCCGCAAAAAGGAGGAGCCGTGTTATGTTTGAACGGAAGAAATCCGCCGGAAAAATTTATTTCCTGCCCATCGACCAGATCCATCCGTCGCCGTTCCAGGCGCGCCGGACCTTTGAGGAACAGGAGCTGGCAGGCCTTGCCCAGAGCATCCGTGAAAACGGTCTGCTGCAGCCCATCTCGGTGCGTAAAGCAGCCGAAGGTTACGAGCTGGTGGCAGGGGAGCGGCGGCTGCGCGCCTGCAAGCTGGCCCAGATGACCACCATTCCGGCCATCCTGTGCAGCTATGCCGATGAGCAGACGGCGGCCCTCGGCCTGCTGGAAAATATTCAGCGCACCGACCTGAACCCCTTTGAGCAGGCGCAGGGCCTGCGGGACATTCTGGTGCTGTGGGACTGCACCCAGGCCGAGGCCGCCAAGCGGCTGGGCATGGCGCAGCCCACACTGGCCAACAAGCTGCGCCTGCTGCAGCTCACGGGGGACCAGCGCCAGTTCGTGCTGGACAACAACCTCACCGAGCGTCACGCGCGGGCCGTGCTGCGCCTGCCGGAGAACCGCCGCAGCGAGGCGCTCATCAACATTGCCAAGCGGCGGCTCAATGCCCGTCAGACCGATCGGTACATCGAACAGCTGCTCAACAGCACCGCAAAAGGGCGGCACCGCATCTCCATGGTCCGGGATGTGCGCATCTTTGTGAACACCATCGACCATGCCATCCGGCTGATGACCGACAATGGGGTACCGGCCACGGCCCACCGGGAAGAGAAGGATGGCTACATCGAATACACGGTGCGCATCCCCACGGCGGCAGCGGAGAAGTGAACTGTTCCATGTGGAACAGAAAAAACGTGTAAAAAATCTGCAAAATACGCCTGGAAAGAGAACTTTTTGCCTTGTAAAAACGGAAAACAGAAGAAAAATACGCACAAAAACGCCTGAAAGCGGTTCAAAAAGCCAAGGGAGTGTGCTATACTACTAGTTGAGATGTCCGCGCGACGGGAAACGAGCGGGCACAACTGCGAATGTTCCATGTGGAACAACCAAAATTTCCCGGAAGGAAGAAATGCGCGTGGCAAAAATTGTAGCAATCGCAAACCAGAAAGGCGGCGTCGGCAAGACCACAACCGCCGTCAACCTGTCCTCCTGCGTGTCGGCCTTGGGCAAAAAGGTGCTCATCGTGGATCTGGACCCCCAGGGCAACACCACCACCGGTTACGGCATCCCCAAGCGGAGCGTGGAGTGCGGCACCTACGAGGTGCTCATTGGCCGGGCCACCGCCGCCCAGGCCATCCGCAAAACCGAGTTCCGCACCGATGTGATCGGTTCCAACACCCGTCTGGCCGGTGCCAGCCTGGAGATGATCGACCTGCCGGGCCGCGAGAGCCGCCTGCGGAAGGCCCTGGCCGGGGTGCAGAAGGACTATGACTTCATCTTCATCGACTGCCCGCCCAGCCTGGACCTGCTCACCCTGAACGGTCTGAGCGCCTGCGACAGTGTGCTGATCCCGGTGCAGTGCGAGTATTATGCGCTGGAAGGTCTGTCGGAGCTCATCAGCACCCTCAAGACCATCCGCAAAAAGTACAACCCCTATCTGGACATCGAGGGCGTGGTGTTCACGATGTTCTCCCTGCGCTACAACCTCACGGTGCAGGTGGTGGAGCAGGTGCAGAAGTACTTCGGCTCCAAGGTGTACAAAACCACGATCCCCCGTTCGATCCGCATCTCCGAGGCCCCCAGTTACGGGCAGCCCATCAATTTCTACGAGCCCAAGGGCAAGGGCAGCGAAGCGTACATGGATCTGGCCATTGAGTTCGTCAAGAACAACCGGCCGCACGAGCCCAAAAAGACCCGCGCGCGGAGCAAGAGCGCTCCGGAACAGGCACCAGTCAAAAACGCTCTGGAAGACTAAAACACAGGGGGAACAACAAGAACAATGGCAAAAGGAAAAGGAGGACTTGGCCGCGGGCTGGAAAGTTTGTTTGAGGACGCCGCCCCGAGCCTTGAGTCCGACGCAAAGATCGAGACCCTGCCCCTGCGTGAGATCGAGCCGGACCCCGACCAGCCCCGCAAGACCTTTGACGAAGAGGCACTGGGGGAGCTGGCCGCCAGCATTGCGGAGCACGGTCTGCTGCAGCCCATTGCGGTGCGGCCCCAGGGACTGGGCGGCTACAGCATCGTGGCCGGCGAGCGCCGGTGGCGTGCCTGCCGCATGGCCGGCCTGACCGAAGTGCCGGTGGTGGTCAAGGATGTGTCCGACGAGCAGGCCATGGAGCTGGCGTTGGTGGAAAATCTCCAGCGTGAGGATCTGGACCCGGTGGAAGAAGCCGCCGGCATCCGGGAGCTGATGCTGCGCTGTGACCTGACCCAGGAGCAGGCAGCCCGCAAGCTGGGCAAGAGCCGCAGCGCGCTGGCCAACAGCCTGCGTCTGCTGAACCTGCCGGAAAACGTACTGGAGCTGCTCAAGAGCGGGTTCCTGAACATGGGCCACGCCAAGGTGATCCTGGGCCTGCCCACGCCGGAGCTGCAGGAGCAGGCGGCGCAGATCGTGGCGGACAATCAGCTGAATGTCCGCCAGACCGAGGCGCTGTGCAAGAAGCTGGCAAAGCCCCCGAAGGAAGCAAAAGAACCCGAACCCCGCGGCACCCTGCCGGTGGAAGTGGAAGAGAGCCTCAAGCAGGTGCTGGGCAGCGAGGTGAACGTGGCCTACCACGGCGGCAAGGGCAAGCTGACGGTGCATTTTTACTCCGATGAGCAGCTGCGCGCCTTTGCAAACCTGCTGGGCCAGTACCAGACCGAAGAATAAAACAACCGCGATCCAAGGCGGACACCCGCCTTTGAACGGCGCCGGGAGAGGTCCCATTTCCCGGTGCGAACGAAATAGAGCAAGGAGAGTCAATCATGCTTGATATCAAATTTGTCCGTGAGAATCCGGACGCCGTCAAGGAAAACATCAAGAAGAAGTTCCAGGACGCAAAGCTGCCGCTGGTGGATGAGGTCATCGAAAAGGATGCCCAGTACCGTGCAGCGCTGAAGGAAGTGGAAGCCCTCAAGGCCGCCCGCAACAAGCTGAGCAAGGCCAACGGCCCGCTGTTCGGCCAGCTGAAGAAGTGCGACGATGAGGCCAAGAAGGCAGAGCTGCAGGCTCAGATCGACGCCAACAACGCCGCCGTCAAGGCCGATGCCGACAAGATGGCAGAGCTGGAGAAGGAAGAGGAAGCTCTGTCTGCCCGCATCCAGGAGATCATGTACACCATCCCCCAGATGATCGACCCCAGCGTGCCCATCGGCCCGGACGACACCTACAACGTGGAAGCACAGCGCTTCGGTGAGCCGGTCGTGCCCGATTTCCCCATCCCGTACCACACCGAGATCATGGAGAGCTTTGACGGCATCGACATGGACGCCGCAGGCCGCGTGGCCGGCAACGGCTTCTACTACCTGCTGGGCAACATCGCCCGCCTGCACGAGGCAGTGCTGGCCTACGCCCGCGACTTTATGATCAACAAGGGCTTTACCTACGTCATCCCGCCCTTCATGATGCACGGCAACGTGGTGCAGGGCGTTATGTCCTTCCCGGAGATGGACGCCATGATGTACAAGATCGAGGGCGAGGACCTGTACCTGATCGGCACCAGCGAGCACACCATGATCGGCCGCTTCATCGACCAGACCATCGACGAGAGCAAGATGCCCCTGACCCTGACCTCCTACAGCCCCTGCTTCCGGAAGGAGAAGGGTGCCCACGGCATCGAGGAGCGCGGCATCTACCGCATCCACCAGTTCGAGAAGCAGGAGATGATCGTGGTCTGCCGCCCCGAGGAGAGCGCCGACTGGTACGAGAAGCTGTGGCAGATGTCTGTGGAGCTGTTCCGCAGCATGGAGATCCCCGTGCGTCAGCTGAACTGCTGCTCCGGTGACCTGGCGGACCTGAAGGTCAAGAGCTGCGATATCGAGGCCTGGAGCCCCCGCCAGCAGAAGTATTTCGAGGTCTGCTCCTGCTCCAACTTGGGCGATGCACAGGCACGCCGCCTGCACATCCGCATCAAGGGTAAGGACGGCAAGACCTACCTGGCCCACACCCTGAACAACACCTGCGTGGCACCTCCGCGTATGCTGATCGCCTTCCTGGAGAACCATCTGCAGGCTGACGGCAGCGTGACCATCCCCGAAGTGCTGCAGCCGTATATGGGCGGCCTGAAGGTCATGGTTCCCACCAACAAGAAGGCCTGAGCCTGACTGCGATTTTCCACCGTAAAACAAAATCCTGTTGAAAAGCCCCGTGCTCTGTTCCGGCAGAGTGCGGGGCTTTTTGCGCAACTGACAGGGAATGTGCGAAAAAATCAGAATTTTTTTAAAATAAGTGTTGACAAAAGGCGGTACAGTGGATATAATAATAAAGCACCGTTCAAGTGCAGAACTTCATATGTGGCGGCATAGCTCAGTTGGCTAGAGCATTCGGTTCATACCCGAAGTGTCACCGGTTCAAAT
>OGJR01002234.1_pt1 | contig 10080 bp, 8 predicted proteins | sample 1572301 | NCBI WGS metagenome assembly OGJR01 (sample SAMEA2582083, study PRJEB24529) | metagenome | biome: Human gut stool | place: China | collected 2011 | reverse complement strand
CTCAAAGTAGCTGTGATCCGTCCCAAGCAGCGTCCCTACCAGACCAATAACTTTTATGCCGTATTAAAGCGGCAGGAAATGCTCGATAAGGAGGTGTATGACATTGTTCACCGCAATGAAAAGCTGGCTGCGCCGTCTGCTGGGAAAACCGGAAGAAAAGACCGTGCATCCGGTAAAGACAAAGAAAAAGCTGTCCCGCGCCGATAAGAAGCAGATCGAAGCGGCCATTGCCCGCGCCAACCGCACGGACAAAAAAGGAAAATCGGCACAGGACAGTATCCCCTATGAACGAATGTGGCCGGACGGGATCTGCCGCGTATCGGACAGCCACTACACAAAGACCATTCAGTTTCAGGACATCAACTATCAGCTCTCCCAAAATGAAGATAAGACCGCGATCTTTGAGGGCTGGTGTGATTTCCTCAATTATTTCGACAGCTCGATTCACTTCCAGCTGTCTTTTTTGAACCTTGCGGCATCGGAGGAGACCTTTGCCAACTCCATTTCCATTCCGCCCCAGGGGGATGCCTTTGACAGTATCCGTGAGGAATATACCACGATGCTGCAAAATCAGCTGGTCAGAGGCAACAACGGTCTCATCAAGACCAAATACCTGACCTTTGGTATCAACGCTGACAGCATCAAAGCCGCCAAGCCCCGTCTGGAGCGTATTGAGACCGATATACTCAATAACTTCAAGCGTCTTGGTGTAGCCGCCAGAACATTGGACGGTAAGGAAAGGCTTTCCCAGCTTCATGCGGTATTCCACATGGATGAACAGCTCCCGTTTCAGTTTGAATGGGACTGGCTGGCTCCTTCCGGCCTGTCCACGAAAGATTTTATTGCACCAAGCTCCTTTGAGTTCCGCACCGGCAAGCAGTTCCGTATGGGCAAGAAATACGGGGCTGTTTCTTTTTTGCAGATTTTAGCCCCAGAGCTGAATGACCGTCTGCTGGCTGATTTTCTGGATATGGAAAGCTCGCTCATTGTGAGTATGCACATTCAGTCGGTGGATCAGGTGAAAGCCATCAAAACGGTAAAGCGTAAGATTACCGATCTGGACCGCAGTAAGATCGAGGAACAGAAAAAAGCAGTCCGCGCCGGATACGACATGGACATCATTCCTTCTGACCTTGCCACCTACGGCAGCGAAGCGAAAAAGCTGTTGCAGGATTTGCAGAGCCGAAACGAGAGAATGTTCCTGGTCTCCTTTTTGGTGCTGAACACAGCGGACACCCCCCGTCAGCTTGGCAACAACATCTTTCAGGCAGGCTCTATTGCCCAGAAGTATAACTGCCAGCTGACCAGACTGGACTTCCAGCAGGAAGAAGGGCTGATGAGCTGTCTGCCCCTGGGACTCAATCAGATCGAGATTCAGCGAGGGCTGACCACCAGTTCTACGGCTATCTTTGTACCATTCACCACACAGGAATTATTCCAGAACGGCAAGGAAGCCCTGTACTACGGCATCAATGCCCTGTCCAACAACCTCATCATGGTGGATAGAAAGCTGCTGAAAAACCCCAACGGCTTGATTTTGGGTACGCCGGGTTCCGGTAAGTCTTTCAGCGCCAAGCGTGAGATTGCCAACTGCTTTTTGCTTACCAATGATGATGTCATCATCTGTGACCCGGAAGCGGAGTACGCACCTCTGGTGGATCGTCTGCATGGGCAGGTCATCAAGATCTCGCCTACCTCAACCAACTACATCAATCCGATGGATCTGAACCTGGACTATTCGGATGATGAAAGCCCGCTGTCCCTCAAGTCTGACTTTATCCTCAGCTTGTGTGAGCTGATCGTGGGCGGTAAGGACGGATTGCAGCCGGTGCAGAAAACCATCATCGACCGTTGTGTGCGTCTGGTCTATCAGACCTACCTCAATGACCCGCGCCCGGAGAATATGCCCATACTGGAGGACCTATATAACCTGCTCCGTTCACAGGAGGAAAAGGAAGCCCAGTATATCGCCACGGCCCTTGAAATCTATGTAACCGGCTCCCTCAATGTGTTCAATCACCAGAGCAATGTGGACATCAATAACCGCATTGTCTGCTATGACATTAAGGAGCTGGGCAAGCAACTCAAGAAAATCGGTATGTTGGTGGTCCAGGATCAGGTGTGGAACCGCGTTACCATTAACCGCGCTGCCCACAAGTCCACCCGTTATTACATCGACGAGATGCACCTGCTTTTGAAGGAGGAGCAGACCGCCGCTTATACGGTGGAAATCTGGAAGCGATTCCGCAAATGGGGCGGTATTCCGACAGGTATCACCCAGAATGTCAAAGACCTTTTGAGCAGCCGCGAGGTGGAGAACATCTTTGAAAACTCCGACTTCGTGTATATGCTCAACCAGGCAGGCGGAGACCGTCAGATTCTCGCCAAGCAGCTGGGCATTTCCACGCACCAGCTTAGCTATGTGACCCACTCCGGTGAGGGCGAGGGCCTGCTGTTCTATGGCTCCACCATCCTGCCCTTCGTTGACCACTTCCCGAAGAATACTGAGCTTTACCGCATTATGACCACCAAACCCCAGGAACTGAAAAAGGAGGATGAATAACTATGAAACAGAATATTTGCGAACTTGATACCATGATTTTTTTCCGTGAGGCATTGGAGGCTCACGAATTCATGTTGCTTCCGGTAATGGCCTCCGCTGTTGTTGAGTGTCGTACCGCTGACAAAGAACTCAAAACCTTGAATGAGGATGGCGAAATTGGTCTTGCCCGTCTCTTTTCGATTTGGGCGAATATGATGTGTGCCCCTGGTGCAGCAACCATTGTAGGGTGCAGACCTATCACAATGCTCTCTGAGATTCTGGCGCAAGTCCATGCGTATCTCACCGTGCATCCGCTATATGATCCGGAAGGTTTGGCCCTCTATGTGGAGCTGCACCACATGATGGATGCTATCCTAATGGGTGATTGGTTTGAATAAAGAGCCGCGCCTGCGCTTTACTGATGAGGAACGGGCTGACCCTGCACTGGAAAAGCCGATCCGCAAAACGGAGAAAGCTACGGCCAGAGCAGATAAGGCGCAGGCCAATATTCCAAAGAAAAAAGTCAGACAGACGGTCATTGACCCGGACACCGGGAAAAAGACCTCGAAGCTGACCTTTGAGGACAAGAAAAAACCACCTTCCAAACTTTCTCAAGGGGTTAAGGAAGCTCCCGTCCATCTGGTCGCGGGCAAGTTTCACAAAGAGATCCGGGAAACAGAACAGGACAATGTGGGCGTGGAAAGCGCCCACAAGTCCGAGGAGGCGGTGGAGACCAGCGCTTATCTGGTGCGGGAGGGCTATCGCAGCCACAAGCTGAAGCCGTACCGCAAAGCAGCCCAGGCCGAGCAGAAGCTGGAAAAGGCAAATGTAAATGCCCTGTACCAGAAGTCCCTACGGGAAAATCCTCAGTTTACCAGCAACCCTCTCTCCCGCTGGCAGCAAAAACAGAGTATCAAAAAGCAGTATGCCGTCGCCAAGCGCACCGGTCAGACTGCCGGAAATACCGCCCAGGCTGCGTCCAAAACCGGAAAAGCCGCAAGGACGGTAAAAGAAAAGGCACAGCAGGCAGGGGCATTCGTCATGCGCCACAAGAAGGGCTTCCTGATGGCAGGGGTTTTTTTCCTCATCGCCTGTATGCTGATGAATACCATGTCCTCCTGCTCTATGATGGCACAGAGTATTGGTTCTGTAATTTCCGGCACTACCTATCCATCGGATGACCCGGAAATGCTGGCGGTGGAGGCAGATTATGCAGACAGAGAAGCTCGGTTGCAGGAGAAAATCGACAACATCGAAAGCAGCCACCCAGGGTATGACGAGTATCGCTATAACCTGGATATGATTGGCCATGACCCCCATGAGCTGGCGGCAGTTCTCTCTGCTGTCTTGCAAGGCTATACACGCCACAGCGCACAGGCAGAGCTGGATCGTGTGTTTGATGCACAGTATCAGCTTACGCTGAGAGAAGAAATTCAGATTCGCACTTACACTGACGAAGATGGGGATGAGCATGAATATGAATATCGTATTCTCCATGTAACTTTAACAAGCCGTTCCATTGCCTCTCTTGCGCCAGAACTACTGACTCCGGAGCAGATGGAGATGTACCAGGTCTACCGACAGACTATGGGCAATAAGCCGCTGTTATTTGGTGGCGGTTCTCCCGATACAGGTGTTTCTGAAGATTTGACTGGTGTTGAATTTATCAATGGCACCCGCCCCGGCAATCCGCAGCTGGTGGAACTGGCGAAAAGTCAGGTGGGCAATGTGGGAGGACAACCTTATTGGAGCTGGTACGGCTTTGACTCCCGTGTGGAATGGTGTGCCTGCTTTGTATCATGGTGCTATGGTCAATCCGGTCGAACGGAACCACGCTTTGCTGGTTGTCAGTCTCAGGGTGTTCCGTGGTTCCAGTCTCATGGACAGTGGGGCGCACGAGGATATGAAAACATCGCCCCCGGTGATGCCATTTTCTTCGATTGGGATCTGGATGGTTCCGCAGACCATGTGGGAATTGTTGTCGGCACCGATGGCAGCCGTGTTTATACCGTGGAGGGAAATTCCGGCGATGCCTGCAAGATCAAAAGTTATGACCTGAATTATCAGAGTATCAAGGGCTACGGCCTGATGAACTGGTAACAGAGATTTTTAAGAAGGAGTGATAAACGATGGCAAAGAACAAAATTGAGCGCATTGACCAGGAGATTACAAAGGTCCGCGAGAAGATCGCAGAGTATCAGGAAAAGCTCAAGGCGCTGGAGGTACAGAAAACCGAGGCAGAAAATCTGGAGATCGTCCAGATGGTGCGCGCACTGTGTATGACCCCGGCTCAGCTGAGCGCCATGCTGTCCGGAGGCACAGTTCCCGGCAGTTTTGCTGATGACAACAACGAACAGGAGGAAAACAGCTATGAGGAATAAACGATTGCTCCGAACACTTTCCGCCCTTTGCCTGACGCTGGTGCTGGCATCGGGCTTTACCGTTCCCGCTTTTGCCCAGGGCGCAGCGCCGCCCCCGGCAGAGGATACCACCAATGACAGCAATGTGGTGGTGGAAGAAACGGAAAAAGCACCTCCGCTGACCCCGGAGGGCAACGCCGCTCTGGTGGATGATTTCGGGGGCAATAAACAGCTCATTACCGTTACCACCAAGGCGGGCAACTATTTTTATATCCTGATCGACAGGGCCAACGAGGATAAAAAGACTGCTGTTCACTTTCTGAACCAGGTGGATGAAGCGGACCTGATGGCACTGATGGAAGATGGAAATGCCAAAGAGGAGCCGCCAGCTGTGTGCAGCTGCACGAAGAAATGTGAAGCAGGGGCAGTTAATACGGCCTGCCCGGTCTGTGTAACTGATAAGAGTAAATGTACGGGAAAAGCACCGGAACCTCCGGCAGAAACACCGGAGCCGGAAAAAGAGAAGCCTGCCGGACTGAACCCGGCTGCCCTGATCCTTCTGCTGGCTCTGCTGGGCGGCGGTGGCGTATTTGCCTACTTGAAGCTCGTTAAGAATAAGCCTAAGACCAAGGGCAATGACAGTCTGGACGATTATGATTATGGCGAGGAAGATTCCGAGGAATGGGAAACCGAGGATGAAGAAGTCCTTGAGGATGGTTTTGAGGGTTCTGATCCTAATGAGGAAAGCGATAGAACAGATTGAACTATTTGAGCGTAGCGTATTTCAAATCATTGCGGGATAAGGGACAGAGGACAGGGAGAAATTCCTGTCCTCTGCTGCTCTACTCACTCTCTTACTGTAAATCCACACCCAAAATCAGCACATGGTCAAAGAAAGGAGGACCTCACAATGAACACATGGAACTGGTTATTACACTTTCTGATTATTTTTGATCTGGTCGCCTTCGGAATTTACTTTGGAGGAGACATTCTTTTCACTGCTATCAGCAAAGTTCAAAAAAAGTCAAAGAAGGACGATGACTTGGATCTTTATGATTTTGAAATTGAGACCGCACCCCAAAAGCGCTCTTTATGTGTGGACTCAATCCGAATGCTTTATTCTGGTGAGATAGATGAATTTGTGGAAAAGGAACTGTTGCCTGATGCAGCGGAGACCATGAACGCTTTATCTGAAGCTGAAAAAACAGCAGTTAGCCTGTTACTAAAAGCTTATATCGGTTTTTTGAGCGAAGAAGCAACGGTAGATGAACAAAGTTTTCCCATGGTTAAGGAACTGTTGTCTTATACACAGGGCAGCAAAGAAGATGGTGAAAAAGATGCCATAGATTGTCTGATGGAAGATACGGTCAGCAGAACCCACAGACATCGAGAATATTACAACAATTATCAACGCTATCAACTGATGCAGGTGGATAAAGAGCGTGTGATTATGGCCTGCAATATCATAATCAATGATTTGATTGGCAGGTTGTACCGATATGATTATCGCTTTGGCTATGACATTACACTTGCCTCAGAACACAGCATTGCAAAAAAACTGTCTGATAATTGGCAGAATGAATGGGAGGTTGAAGATTATGAAGCTGGTGATTGCTGAAAAACCATCGGTTGCACAAAGTCTGGCTACGGTAATCGGTGCAACTGCTCGTAAGGATGGGTATCTGGAGGGTAACGGCTGGCGTGTCAGCTGGTGCGTGGGCCATCTGGCCGGGCTTGCAGATGCAGACAGCTATGACCCCAAGTATGCCAAGTGGCGATATGATGACCTGCCCATCCTGCCGGAGCATTGGCAGATGGTGGTGGGCAAAGATAAAAAGAAGCAGTTTGATATTCTCAAAAAGCTGATGAATGCCCTGGATGTGACGGAAGTGGTAAATGCCTGCGATGCCGGACGCGAGGGCGAGCTGATTTTCCGCAGTGTCTATGAGCTGGCAGGCTGTCAAAAGCCGATGAAAAGGCTCTGGATTTCTTCGATGGAGGACTCCGCCATAAGGGAGGGCTTTGCAAACCTGCGCCCCGGTGCGGACTATGATGGACTTCGTGATGCTGCCCTCTGCCGTGCCAAGGCGGACTGGCTGGTGGGGATCAATGCCACAAGGCTTTTTTCCGTGCTGTACCACCGCACCCTCAACATCGGGCGCGTGATGTCCCCTACGCTGGCACTCATTGTCCAGCGAGAAGCTGAGATCGACACCTTTAAGCCGGTTCCCTTTTATACCGTGGCACTGGAGCTGCCCGGTCTTACCGTATCCGGGGAGCGCATGGCGGATAAGGCCGCTGCCGAGCAGCTGAAAGAAGCCTGTCAGGGTGCAAATGTCACAATCAAAAAGGTGGAGTGCAAGGAAAAGTCCGAAAAGCCGCCTGCCCTCTATGACCTGACTACTCTGCAAAGAGATGCCAACCGCCTGCTTGGATTTACAGCCCAGCAGACCCTGGACTATCTGCAAAGCCTGTATGAAAAGAAGCTCTGCACCTATCCCCGTACTGACAGCCGCTATCTGACCGGTGATATGGCAGACAGCCTGCCGGTGCTGGTGAATCTGGTTGCCAATGCTATGCCGTTTCGCAAAGGGATCGCCATTACCTGTGATCCGCAGACAGTCATCAACGATAAGAAAGTAACCGACCACCACGCAGTAATCCCTACCAGAAATCTCAAGGATGCAGACCTTTCTGCCCTTCCTGCGGGAGAAAAAGCGGTGCTGGAGCTGGTGGCCCTGCGTCTGCTGTGTGCCGTGGCCCAGCCCCATATCTATTCGGAAACCGTTGTGATTGCAGCGTGTGCCGGTAGGGAGTTTACCGCCAAAGGAAAAACGGTGAAGCACCCCGGATGGAAAGCACTGGAGGACGCCTACCGTGCCAAAATGAAGGATGCAGAGCCGAAAAAAGAGGGCGCAGAGAAAGCCCTGCCGGAGCTGACTGAAGGACAGACCCTTTCGGTTGCTGCGGCAATCGTCAAAGAAGGCAAAAGCAGTCCGCCCCAGCACTTTACGGAGGACACCCTGTTGTCCGCGATGGAGACTGCCGGAAAAGAGGATATGCCGGAGGATGCCGAGCGAAAAGGTCTGGGGACACCGGCCACCCGTGCCGGTATTTTGGAAAAGCTGGTATCTGCCGGTTTTCTGGAACGAAAAAAGAGCAGGAAAACGGTGCAGCTTCTCCCTTCCCACGATGCAGTTTCCCTGATCACCGTTCTGCCGGAACAACTGCAATCGCCGCTTCTGACTGCCGAGTGGGAGTACCGCCTGGGCGAGATCGAGCGCGGGCAGCTTGCCCCGGAGGAGTTTTTGGACGGGATCAGCACCATGCTGAAAGATCTGGTGGGGACTTATCAGGTCATCAAGGGAACTGAGTACCTGTTCACTCCGCCCCGTGAGGTGGTGGGCAAATGCCCTCGCTGCGGCGGTGAAGTTGCAGAACTGCAAAAAGGCTTCTTCTGTCAGAATGATTCTTGCAAATTTGCAATCTGGAAAAATAACAAATGGTGGGCTGCCAAGAAAAAACAGCCGACCAAGGCTGTGGTGTCTGCACTGCTTAACGATGGCCGTGTTCGTGTGACGGGCCTATATTCGGAGAAAACCGGAAAGACCTACGATGCCGCTGTGGTTTTGGAGGATGATGGACAGTACGCCAACTTCAAGCTGGAATTTGACCAGCGGAAAGGAGGCAGCCGATGAAGCTCTCTTTAGTGGAACGGGAAACCATTCTCCTCTATAACCAGGCAGAACCAATGGCTGAGATCTATACTCATGATCCCCGTCTGATGGAGAAGCTGAATCTGCTGGCAAAAAAGCACCCCGACCAGATCACCCGAAAGGACGCCCATAACTTTACCGTCCCCAAGCGGTGTGTATCAGTCAGGGAGCCATATAGCGCAGAACGCCGCAAAGCTGCCAGTGAGCGTGCGAAAGCTGCCGGATACCAGCCTCCTATGCGAAAGTCCGGCAGTTAAAGGCACATGACAGAGAATGTATTTGAAGCAGTCAAGCAGTCGGTCAGCACCAGAGAAGCGGCAGAGTTTTACGGGATAAAAGTCAGTCGAACTGGCATGGCCTGCTGTCCCTTTCACGATGATAAGAACCCCAGCATGAAGGTAGACCAGCGGTTCCACTGCTTTGGCTGCGGTGAAGATGGGGATGTGATCGACTTTACCGCAAAGCTCTTTGACCTCTCCCCAAAAGAAGCGGCGGAGAAACTGGCACAGGACTTTGGCCTGATCTATGACAGTCAGGCCCCTCCCCGAAGGAGGTATGTCCGGCAGAAAACCGAGGCACAACAGTTTCGGGAGGACCGGCAGCGGTGTTATCGCGTACTGTCCGATTACTACTATCTGCTGAAAAAATGGGAGGCCGACAATTCTCCCCGGACACCGGAGGAAGAACCGCACCCCCGTTTTGTGGAAGCAATCCAGAAGAAAACCTATGTAGAGTACCTGTTGGACCTTTTTCTTTATGAAAGTGAAGAAGAACAAAAGGCATGGATTGCAGAACACACAGCAGAAATCACACACTTGGAAAGGAGATTGAAAATCATGGCTGAGAACAAACCCACCAACCGAGAGCGGCTAAGGGAAATCACGGATGGCATCGAGCAGGGTATCAAGGAATTGTTCGAGAGCGAAAAGTATATGCGCTATCTGTCCGTTATGTCCCGCTTCCACCGCTATTCGGTAAACAACACCATGCTCATCTATATGCAGAAGCCGGACGCCACTTTGGTAGCCGGATACAATAAGTGGAAAGACCAGTTTGAGCGTCATGTAAAAAAGGGTGAGCATGGTATTACCATCATCGCCCCTACACCGTATAAGAAGAAAATCGAGGAGCAGAAACTGGACCCGGATACCAAGGCTCCGATTCTGGATAAAGACGGAAAGATTGTTACAGAGGAAAAAGAAATCGAGATCCCCATGTTCCGTCCGGTCAAGGTATTTGATGTGAGCCAGACCGATGGGAAACCTTTGCCGGAGCTTGCTTCCTCCCTTTCCGGCAATGTGCCAAATTATGAGGCATTCATGGAGGCTCTGCGCCGCAGTGCGCCGGTGCCGATCACTTTTGAAGCAATGGCCGCCGATACGGACGGCTATTTTTCTGCCGATCATCAGAAAATCGCCATTCGTCAGGGCATGAGTGAGGTGCAGACGGTTTCGGCCACAGT
>OGJR01002223.1_pt1 | contig 10121 bp, 8 predicted proteins | sample 1572301 | NCBI WGS metagenome assembly OGJR01 (sample SAMEA2582083, study PRJEB24529) | metagenome | biome: Human gut stool | place: China | collected 2011 | reverse complement strand
CAGGCAAGAAAAAACGCATAATTAAAACAGACGAGCCATACCTTGTATCAGGGGGGGGATGGCAATGAAAAGGCAGAAACGAAGGACAGACAAACAGCTGCAGCGGATTATAGGCATTGTCTGCCTTTCTTTTTTATTGGGGACGGCAGGCGGCGCGCTTCTGGCGAATCTTCTGCCGAAGGGGCAGCAGGGGCAGCTTTCTGCATTTTTGCAGCAGGCGCTGGCAGATGGAGACGAAATCGGCTTTGCGGCAATTTTCTGGAAATATCTGAAATATGATATCATCATCTGGTTAGGGGGATGGATGCAGCTGGGGCTTTTTTTTGCAGGGGCGGCTTTCCTGTTTCGGAGCGTCTGTGTCGGCTTCACCTCTGCCATGATGATGGCGGCGTATGGCATGAAGGGGGTGCTTCTTTCCGCGACTGCGTTTCTGCCGCAGAATCTTCTGCTGATTCCCTGTTATATCCTGATGATGTCAGCCTGTGTGTATTATCTGCTTTCCTGGCAGGAGGAGGGCGGCAAGCGGACGCTGAAGCGAGAAAAAAGGCGAAAGCAACTGGAATATTGTATTCTCTTTGGGGGATCTGTACTGCTGCTTGCGGCGGCTTCTGGGGTGGAACGGATGCTTTTACTGCTGTGAGGGCTTCCTATCGAAAAAATTAAACGCTGTTTTGTAAAAAATTCATGTGAAAATTTGCAAATTGTTCACAAAAAGTTCACAAAATTAACATTTTTCAGCAAATAATATCGACAAGCCATAGAAAAATAAGTATAATTTAAGGAACTAAAGACGAAGGGGATTGTTGAAATGGAACAACGTATTGCTGATTTTACCGCATATTTACGGAATGAAAAAAAATCACCGGAAAATACTGTTCTCTCCTACAGCAGAGATTTAAAGGGGTTCTGCCGCTTTATGCAGGAGGCGGGAGTTTCGGATGCCGCAAAGGTGAACCGCACGAATGTGATGGCGTATGTCTATGAGTTGCAAAAGCAAAAAAAGGCAGGGGCAACGGTTTCCAGAAATATTGCGTCCATTCGTTCTTTTTACCAGTTTTTGCAGAGGAAGGGCATGGTGACGGAAAACCCTGCGGCAGATATAGAGCTGCCGAAGGTGGAAAAAAAAGCCCCTGAGATTCTTTCTCTGGAAAAGGTGGAGCTGCTTTTGGAGCAGCCGACAGGGGAGGAGGATAAGGAGGTGCGCGATAAAGCCATGCTGGAGCTGCTTTATGCGACCGGTATCCGCGTGACGGAGCTGATTTCCCTGAAGGTTTCGGATTTGAATCTGCCCTTGGAATATATCCATTGCGGCAGCGAAGCAAAAAGCCGTATCATTCCCATCGGCGCACAGGCGAAGGCATCTCTGCATAAGTATATGGAACGGGTGCGGGAGCACATGATTTCCGTTCCGGAGGAGGAGGCGCTGTTTGTCAACTGCAACGGCAAGCCCATGACCAGACAGGGCTTCTGGAAGATTATCAAATCCTACGCAAGGCGAGCGGGCATCGAGGAGGATATCACACCGCATATTCTGCGGCATTCCTTTGCGGCGCACTTAATCGAAAACGGTGCGGACTTGCGCTCTGTGCAGGAAATGCTGGGACATTCCGATATTTCAACCACGCAGATTTATACAAAGCTGACGAATCAGAAGCTGAAAAACGTATACGCAAAAACACATCCCCGTGCGTAAATTTATAAGAAAGACGAAGCTCTCCAATGAGATTTGGAGGGCTTTTTTTGATGGAGAAAATCACTCTACGGAGCGTTTGTTGTTTTTTCAAAGCGGATAGATTAAGATAAAGGAAAAGGAGGGAAACGCATGGACTTAGAGAAAACAGGAGAACTGCTCAGCCGATTGCGCAAGGAGTGCGGCATGACACAGAAGCAGGTAGCAGAAAAGCTGCAGATTAGCGACCGCACGGTTTCCAAATGGGAACGGGGCGCAGGTTTGCCGGATGTTTCTCTGCTGAAGGATATCTCAGCGCTTTATGACGTGGATATCGAAAAAATTTTAGATGGCAATTTAGAGGAAAAAGGAGTGGAAGTCGGAAATATGAAACGTATGAAATTTACTCGTTGTGTGCATTGCGGTAATATATTCTGGAGTACAGGCGGTGGCGAAATTTCCTGCTGCGGCAGAAAGCTGACACCGCTTACCGCACAGCCTATGGATAAAATGCACGATGTGAAAATTGAGGAAATCGACAATGAATATTTTGTTACCTTCGACCACGAAATGACGAAGGAGCATTATATCGTCTTTGTAGCACTTGTTTCGTGGGACAGGGCAACAGTGGTGCGGCTGTATCCCGAGCAGAGCGGCGAACTGCGCCTGCCCAGACAGCGCAGAGGGGAATTGTATCTTTGCTGTAATAAGGATGGGCTGTTCCGCAAAAAGCTGTAATAAAGCATAACTCGCTTTTCGATATTTGCTGAGGCGTTAGGAGAGACAGCCCCTTTGAAGAAAAACAGAAACTATGCTATACTAAAGAAAAGCTTTTAGAGAAAAGAGGGGGCTGCCATGAAAAAAGTTTTGTATATCGATTGCTGTATTCGCAGGGAAAATTCTCGTTCCAAGGAATTAGCGGAATTTTTTATTGACCAATTAGAAAAAACGGGAGAATACGTCATGGAACGGCTGTGCCTGATGGATGAGAATTTATCCTATTTTTCCGATGGTTTCTTTTTGCAGAGAGAAGCCCTTCTGGCGGAGGGGAAATTCGACCATCCTCGTTTCCGCTATGCGCACCAGTTTGCGGCGGCGGATAAAATCGTGATTGCTGCGCCCTTCTGGGATTTAAGCTTTCCTGCGCTTTTGAAGGTGTATATCGAAAACCTCTGCGTGGACGGCATTACCTTTCATTCGGATGAAACGGGGCTGCATGGGCTTTGTAAGGCAGACCACATGGTTTTCCTGACGGCAAGGGGCGGTATTTATACGGATTCCCCCATGGAGCAGGGCGCACGCTATTTGGAGCAGATGGCGGCGTTCTTCGGCATTGTAAAATTTGACTGCGTTGCTGCGGAGGGGCTGGATATCGGCGCATGGCCTGTTGCGGAGCTGATGGAGCAGGCAAAGGAGAAGGCGGCAGAGGTCGCAAAGGCATTTTAAATAAAAGAAACACGGTATGACATGGCTCTGATTCCGAAAGGGGTTTTCTGTGATACCGTTTTTTATTAGGAAGGATTCGGGAGGAACTATGAAGCTATTTCATATCAGTGATTTGCATTTAGGCAAGCGGATATATGAATTTTCCATGCTGGAGGAGCAGAGGGAGCTGCTTTTGGAAATTCTGCGGAGCATAGACGAGGAACAGCCGCAGGCACTGCTCATCAGCGGTGATATTTACGATAAGCCTGTGCCGCCGACAGAGGCAGTGAGGCTGCTGGATGATTTTCTGACGGAAGTATCCAAACGAGGACTGCATACCTATCTGATTGCGGGCAACCATGATTCCGCACAGCGTCTGGAATTCGGCAAGGAAATTTTCGGCAGGGAAAGCATCCATATCAGCGGCAGCATTGGCGAGGGACTGGCGCATGTTACGGAAACGGATGAATACGGTACGGTGGAAATCTGGCTGCTGCCGTTTTTCAAGCCGGCGCATGTGAACGCCCTGCTGCACGAGGAGGAGGTTTCTTCCTATGCGGCAGCGGCAAAGCTTTTGTTGGAACGAGAGGAGATTGATTTTTCGAAGCGAAACGTGATTCTGGTGCATCAGTTTGTGACATGGAGAGGGGCGGCGGAGTGCAGTGATTCCGAAACGCTTTCCTTGGGCGGCGTGGATGAAATTGACGCAGGGCTGTTTTTTGATTTTGATTATGTCGCATTGGGGCATCTGCATAATCCGCAGAGAATGGGAAGGGAAACGGTGCGCTATGCCGGCTCTCCCATGCCATATTCCTTTTCGGAAATCCGCAGAAAAAAGGGCATTACGGTGGTCGAACTCAAGGAAAAAGGAGATGTTTCTCTGGATTTTATCCCACTGGAAACAAAGCGGCAGTTTCGGGAAATCAAGGGCCCGTTGGAGGAAATCCTTTCGGCAGGAAGGGAAGCAGGCGGCTCGGAGGATTATATCCGCTGCATCCTGACGAACAGCGAAGCCCTGCTTGACCCTGTGGGACAGCTGCGGCGCATTTACCCGAATTTAATGACGCTGGAATTTGAACAGCAGGCAGCTTCGTTTTCCGATGAGGTGCTTTTGGATACAGAGACTGCCCGTCCGGAGGAATTGTTTGCGCGCTTTTTTGAAAAGCAGAACGAAAAGGAGCTGGATGAAACGCAGAAAAAGCTATTGGAGTGCATCTGGAAGGGAACGGAGGAGAAGGCATGAAACCATTAGAATTGACGATTTCCGCCATTGGCCCCTTTGCGGAGCAAACGGAGATTTCCTTTGAACGGCTGGGAAAGCAGGGGCTTTTTCTCATCAGCGGCGACACAGGTGCAGGGAAAACCACGCTCTTTGATGCCATCTGCTTTGCGCTGTTCGGCGAGGCGAGCGGCTCGAACCGTGGCGTGGACAGCATGCGGAGCGATTTTGCGAAGCCGCAGACCAAAAGCTTTGTGTCGCTGACGTTTTCCCATCAGGGCAGACAGTACCGCGTGGTGCGCAACCCTGCGTATCAGCGACCCAAGCTGCGCGGCGAGGGCATGACGGCGGAGAGCGCGGATGCGGCGTTGTATCAGGAATCGGGCGCGGAGCGGGCAACACTTGCGACCGGCTTTACGCCTGTGAAAAACAAGATTGAAACGATTTTGGGCTTGGATGCAAAGCAGTTCAAGCAGATTTCCATGATTGCGCAGGGGGAATTTCTGAAGCTGCTTTATGCGGACAGCACGGAACGCGGCAATATTTTCCGCAGGGTATTCCATACCGACCTCTATGCCGCCTTTCAGAACCGGCTGAAGGATGCGGAGCGTGAAAAACGCATTGCCTTGGAGGACAGCGAAAAGCAGCTGGTGAGACATTTCAGCGAAATGACGGGGGAAGCCTTGGGAAAGGAGGTGCTTTTCGACGGAGAGGAGCTGCTTTCCGTACAGGAAAAACGCTTGCAGGAAATGGAGCAGAGCCTACAGGAAACAGACGAAGTCCTGACAACACAGCAAAAACGTCTTAGCGAACTGGAGCATGCCATCAGCGAAGGCGCGGAAACGGAGCAGCTTTTTGCGAAGGCGGCGGCGGCACGGCGGCTTTTGGAAACGCAGGCGGCACTTCTGCCCGAAAAACAGACAGAAACGGCAAGGCTGAGAAAGCAGCGAGATGCGCTTGATTTTGTTTTCCCCTTGGAGCAGGCTTGGAAAACGGCGGAAAAAACGCGAGTAAACCGGCAGAGAAGTGCTATCGAAAACGCGGAAAAGGAGAAGCAGGCGGAGGAAATACTTGCCGGCTTACAGGCGGAAAAGCTGCTTCTGGATGCAGAAAAGCCACAGCTTGAGGAAAAACGAAGCCTTTTGCGCAGACTGAAGGCGGACGAAGAAAGGGTTTGGCAGAGGGAAAAAACAAAGCAGGAGACGGAACGGCTTGCTGCGGAGAAAAGCGCGGCGGAAGCCGAGATACAGGCGTTGCAGGAATGGCTCACGGCACAGGAAAAGGCACAGCAGGAATGGCAGGCGATGCTTTTTATGCAGGAAAAGCTGCTGTTGGAGAAGAAAACGCAGGAGCAGACGATTGCCCGAAAAAGAGAATTCATCGAAAGCATTGAAACACTTCTGCAACAGAAAACGGATATCGCCAAAAAGGAAAAGGATCTGCAGACCATGCAGAAAAAATACCTCGCGGCGGAGGGAGCATGGCAGGCGGCGAAAGCAGAGGCAACACAGGCGGAAACGCTTTATCTGCGCGAACAGGCAGGCTTTCTGGCGGAGAACCTCACGGAGGGGACAGCTTGCCCTGTCTGCGGCGCAACGCACCATCCCCATAAGGCGGCGCTGACGGAAAATGCCATTACGCAGGCGGAATGGCAGGAGAAAAAGGCGCAGGAGGAAACGGCAAGCGTGGATCTGCGAAGAGAATCTGAACAAGCGAAGGTTGCAGGGGAAAAACTGCGCTTGGCGCAGGAAGCTTTCCGCATAGACTGTGAAAGGCTGGGGACAGCTGCGGAGGGGCTTCATGCGGAAAAGGAAACGGCAGAAGCCGCATTAAAGCAGGAAATGGCACTTCTGGCAGAGAAGCAAAGGAAGATAGACGAAACAGAAGCCCTGCGCCCCGAAAAGGAAGGCTTGCAGGAACGCATTGCGAAAAGCCAAGCCGCCTTGGCAGCATTGCAGAAAAGGACGGAGGAAACGAACACCGCTTTGCGGCAGAAGCAGGGCGAATATAGCCTGTTACAGGCACAGCTTGGAAATCTGACTGCCGCAGTGCTGACAGAGAAATGCGCTGCCTTGCAGAAGGAAATTTCCCTTGCGGAGAAAAAGGAATCCGACCTGCAGGAGACTTTGCAGCAGACAAGAGAGAAAAAGGAGCGTTTCCTTGCCCTGCGGAAGCAGGCGGAGCAGGAGAGCCAAGCCGCCGCAAAGACGGAGCAGGAGGCGGAAACAGATTTTTTTGCCGTTTTGCGGGAAAAGAGCTTTGCAAATCAGACAGAATACGAAGCATATCTCACAGAGCGCACGGCATTGGAATGTGCGGAGGAAGAAAACAGGCAGTTTTTCGCAGCTTTGGAAAAGCAGAAGCAGCTGGCAGAAATGCTTGCGGAGAGCTGTGCGAAAAAGGAGCGGAAGGATGTTTCCGCTTTGGAGGAGGAGAGAAAAACGCTTTTGATGGAACGCGCGGCGAAAAAGCAGATGGCAGATGAAACAAGAAAACAGGCTGCTGTTCTGGCAAATCTCCTGCAAAATGCAAGGAAGGAATGGCAGGAGAGGATGCACGCTGCGGCGGCGTATCTCCCGATTCGGGAGCTTTCTCGCACTGCCAACGGGGAACTGCCCGGTAAGGAGAAAATCGCCTTTGAGCAATTTGTGCAGGGGGTTTATTTCCGAAGGATTTTGCAGGCGGCAAATCTGCGTTTGCAGGATATGACAGAGGGCAGATATCTTTTGCTGCACGCAGAGAAGGCGATGAATAAGCGCTCGCAGGCAGGCTTGGAGCTGGAGGTGCTTGACCATTATACGGGCAAAAGCCGCTCGGTGCGTTCGCTTTCGGGCGGGGAAGCGTTTAAGGCTTCGCTTTCCTTGGCATTGGGGCTTTCCGATGTGATTCAGGCGCACGCAGGCGGTGTCCGCGTGGATGCGATGTTCATTGATGAGGGCTTCGGCTCTCTGGATGAGCAGTCAAGGGAGCAGGCGGTGCAGGTGCTGCAAAGGCTTTCCTATGGGAATCGTCTGGTGGGGATTATTTCCCATGTTTCCGAACTGAAGGAAAGCATTGATAAGAAGATTATCGTGAAAAAGGGCAGTGCCGGCAGCAGCGTTGCATGGCAGGAATAAAAAGAAATAAGGGAATAAAAAACCTCTTTCCTCTGGCGGATGAACCGTCGGGGGCGTATCGAAACGCCAAGGGGAAAGAGGTTTGGTTTTTATCAGAAAAAATTATTCATCCCAGTTATGGTAGGTGTTCTGTACATCATCGTCATCGTCGAGCATTTCCAGAAGCTTATTCATCTTCTTGATATCCTCTTCGTCTGTCAGCTCTGTATAGGTCTGGGGAATCATGGTTACCTCGGCGCTTGCCATAGGGATACCTGCTGCCTCCAGTGTTTCGCGCACTGCGGAGAAATCATCGGGTGCGGTTGTGATTTCGTAGCTGTCCTCCTCTGCGGCGAAGTCCTCTGCGCCTGCATCCAGAGCAGCCATCATCAGTTCTTCCTCGTCCATATCGATTTCTTCCTTATCAATCACAATCAGACCCTTTTCATCGAACATGAAGGATACACAGCCGCTGTTGCCCATGTTGCCGCCGCCCTTTGTGAAGGCGTTTCTAACATTGGCTGCTGCACGGTTTCTGTTATCTGTCAGCACTTCTACAATAACAGCTACGCCGTTGGGGCCATAGCCTTCGTAGGTTACGTTTTCGTATTCTACGTCTTCACCGCCGCCGGCAGCCTTTTTGATACTTCTGTCGATGGTATCGTTTGGCATGTTGTTGGCTTTGCATTTTGCGATAACATCACGCAGCTTACCGTTTACGGCAGGGTCGGGGCCGCCGGCCTTTACCGCAACCTGAATTTCTCTGCCCAGCATGGTAAAGATTTTACCTTTTTTTGCATCGTTTTTTTCTTTTTTATGTTTGATATTTGCAAACTTAGAATGTCCTGACATTAGGAACCCTCCTCCTTAAAATTTCACCAAAATATTTTATCATTATTTTCTGCATAATTCAAGGAATTTCGTATCGGAAAGCCTGTTTTTTATAGAATTTGGCAAAAATCGTCTTATTTTCGGATTTCCTCCTGCTCATAGGGGAAGACCTCTGTCAGGAAATGCTTGCGCCGCAGGGCATCCTCAATCTCATCCAGAATTTCCTCGCTTTCGGCGGAAACATGGTGAAAATGATACCCTGAGGTGACATTTAAAAGGGGAGTGGATTTGCCGCTTTCCAGATTTTTCAGAAACGCCTGCACATCTCTGCGGTTTTTGATTTGCAGGGGAGCAGAAACCTTCCCATAGACTCTGTGGTTTACCATGACATCCACGACACAGCCGCCTAAATCCACAATGGTCGTCAGTTCCTCCTCTGTTGCCGCGGCATCATGGAAGACCTTGAACAGCCGTATGGTATCCGCAGGCTCTTCCAGAAGATAGCCCCTTGCTGTTGCCAGAATGGAATGACCCTCTGTGCGAAGCAAAGCAATATCCTGGACAATCACCTGACGGCTGACCCCCGTGGCAGAGCCGAGCGCACCGCCGGAGAGAGGTGTTTTTGATTCCCTCATCAGATTTAATAATTTCTTTCGTCTTTCTGTGCCAGTCATTTTTTCAATCACTCCTGCTTATTCTACCGCATGGAGATTTTTTAGGCTGATATCCAGAATAGGTGCGGAATGGGTCAGCGCACCGCTGGATACATAATCTACCCCAAGCGCTGTGATGGTTTTGATATTTTCGATTGTCATATTGCCGGAGCATTCGGTTTGTGCTCTGCCGTCAATGATGCGGATGGCCTCCGCCATTTCCGCGGGGCTCATGTTATCCAGCATGATGATATCTGCGCCGGCTTCGACTGCTTCCCTTACCATATCCAGAGTTTCCGTTTCGACCTCGATTTTGCGGACGAAGGGAGCATACGCCTTTGCTGCGGCAATAGCCTCCTTTACGCCGCCTGCCGCGCCGATATGGTTATCCTTCAGCATTACGCCGTCGGAAAGATTATAGCGGTGATTCGAGCCACCGCCGACGGTTACGGCATATTTTTCAAACACTCTCATACAGGGAGTGGTTTTTCTTGTATCCAAAAGGGTTGTTTTTGTACCCGCAAGCAGCTTTGCAACGGCATTCGTATAGGTTGCGATGCCACTCATGCGCTGCAAATAATTGAGGGCGGTGCGTTCTGCGGAAAGCAGAACACGGATATCCCCCGTCACGGTTGCCAGAAGCTGCCCCTTTTTCACAGCATCCCCATCGGCGGCATGAAAGGCAATTTCTGTTTTTTCATCCAGAAGCTGAAACGCCCTTGCGAACACATCCAGACCGGCAATGATGCCGTCCTGCTTGCAGATTAAATCGACTGTGCCAAGCTGATACCGCGGCATGACTGCGTTGGTGGAAACATCCTCGCTGTTGATGTCCTCCTCCAGAGCCATGCGGATATATTTATCTGCTACAATTTGCATGGTAATCGGGTTCATTCTAATCCTTCCTTTCCTGCAATGTGCTGTGCTGCTTTTTCTGCGAAAACAAGGCTTTCCAGAAGGCTGTTGCTTGCCAGTCTGTTTTTGCCGTGTACGCCGTTGCAGCTGGTTTCGCCGACAGCGTAGAGATGCTCCATGGTTGTTTTGGAATGACGGTCTACATGGATGCCGCCCATAAAGTAATGCTGTGCCGGCACAACGGGCGCAGGCTCTTTTTTGATATCATAGCCTGCCTCCAGACAGGTTTTATAGATATTCGGGAAATGATTTTCAATATCCTCCGCAGGAACGGGAGCAAAGGAAAGCAATACATGCTTGGTACCTTCCTTTTC
>OGJR01002217.1_pt1 | contig 10152 bp, 7 predicted proteins | sample 1572301 | NCBI WGS metagenome assembly OGJR01 (sample SAMEA2582083, study PRJEB24529) | metagenome | biome: Human gut stool | place: China | collected 2011 | reverse complement strand
GCCGAGTAGAGCAGCCTGCAACTTTGAGTGCGCAGGAGGGAGGATCGAGCGCGCAATGCTAGAATTTCCGCCTCTCCAAAGGAAGCCCCATGTCCAAAAAGCCCCGTCCCAAGAAAAAGTACCGTCCGCACGCAGTTGCTGTTCCGCATTACCTCAACAGCCTCACTTCCGATGTCAATCGGAGCCATGACGCCCGCGACGAGGACCGCGTCTTCCTCCTCCAAGTTGCCAACCGAACCGTTGAAAAGGTTGATCTCGCCATGTACGGTCAGATCCTGCAGATCGCATGGGTTCTAGCCGCCAAGATGGACCGCGCGAAGGAACTTCGCCAATGTCTCTACAGCGGGCTTGCAGCCATCGGTTGCTACGTTGCCGAGAAGCCCAAGATTCCATTCGACGACGAGATGTTCGAGGGGCTTTCGCAGGCGACCGAAGTCGCGCGGGACATTCTGGAGAACTCGGGCGAGATTGAGCGCGCACAAGCCGGAGCAGCCGTCCTGTCAGGGCGCGTCAAGTTCGAGTCGGATGTGGACAAGATCACGGATCGGGAAGTTGTTTTGCGTTGAGATGAGGGCTTTCCGCCGTGCTTTGGCGTTTTTCGCCATCACAGGGGGCGAACAAAAAGAACAACTGCAATAAAATATCCAAATTGCTTAACAATCCCGACCTAAATCCGTCGCCTGTAGTACGCCATGTCCGAGGTTTTCAACGAAATAATGCCTGGTGCTCAAGCGGTAGCCGAAAGCGTCACGCGCAAACGCGCCGCACTTGAAGCCAAGCACATCATTCTCACGGATTGTCCAGGGGACGTTGCTGCGTATCTGCCGAAGTACCATCACACGATGCATGAAATCATCGAAATCGGCCCCTGGCAAAGCTACGGCGCATTCAGGGAGGGTGCGGGACGCAACATGACACGTCTTTTCCTGTCGGACGAAGCCCGAGTTGCCTGCGCAGAAGAACTTTCGCGTCTGACGGATACACAGAAACGTGCGAGTTACCTCTTCTCCTATGAAGATGCTGCCGACTGGATTCACGCGAATGTTGAATCGGAAGTCATGAGCGTTCTGGTTCCACTCTCTATGTTTGCGACTGATCCTGATGCTTTCCGTTCGCAATTCCTCGAAGAGAGAAGTAAGCGCTTTGTCACACTTGAGGAAGCCGCCTCCAAGGGGAAAAGCCCTGCTCGCACCCCCTTGTCAAAGTGGCGAGTGACGAGAATCCTGCCGGCATCCGTTCAATCCGAGTTGGGTCGCTGGCAGGAAGACTACAACGCTGAGCGTGAACGACAAGGCGTTGCATGGCCGAATCCGACGAGCCTTACTGTGGACTTCCCGGAGGGCGTATTGGCGCGCTACAAGGCCATGAAGGAACTGGCACCAACCACTGCACAAGCTCGCGCAACGGTGCTCTTTGAGGGTTTCTCAGTCCATCGTGAGGTTGGCCATACCCAAGCCTATTGCCGTAGGCACTACACGCCCGGATTGGCCCATCCATTGGAAGGACTATGAAATCGGCCTCGTTGACCTGATGAGCATTCCCAGGGCGACCGCGCTGCTCGGTGCAGACTATCTCAGGAAGACGCCGTGGCGTCTAGGAAAGGAAGATGTGGCTTGGTGCAGGGATGAGTCCGTGCTCCATGAGGTACAATTAAGCAGGGAGTTCAGGATTCTGTTGGGGATCCAGAGGGGGCCAGTTGACAAATCTTGTCGTTGGTCGAGACGGCCCAAATGCACGGCTTCAACGCCGCTATGACGTTGGAGTGGCTCCAGGACTTCGGTCGGGCATACCATTTGCACCGGGCCAACGCCACGCTGACGCATGAGGTCAACAACCGCGGTCGTAGACTCGACAACAAGCTGATGGGCTTCACGCCAGAATCGGCCGAAGGTTTCGATGTTGAACCCTGGTTGCCGTGGAATTATCTTGCCCTGAGAGGCCGAGAGGGCTGATCGCAAAATGGCGCTGCATCCGCAGCGCCATTTTTTTCGGACTTTTCATCGGCAAACCACCCGATAGGGTGCTTACTTACGCTCAAGACCTTTTTGAAAGTTGGAATGGGTTTGGTACGAAAATGCCTTGTGTGTAGGCGTTAACGGATATAGAATCGTCGCTGTCAAAACGACGGTCTATGCGCTAGGAAGAACGCCGACTCAGGTATTCGTTAGTAGCGTTCTCCAGAGAGTCATGGATTGGAACGGTCTCAATGGATCTGTTATTTGCGGAATTATTATTGAGATGTCAATTTGCTTTAGCGATTCTATAATGATGTTAAAAATGAATAATGTTGCCTTACTACGGAAGGTCCAGTCTCGGCTAGTATGGGGGGGGGGTTCTTTAATAAAATTAGGAAATTCTGACAAGGTATTGTTTCACAGGGTTCTCGGTTTTGTAAGTTCACTATATATCAATAAAAAACTTCAACCCCGCAGCAAAAAATTCAAGCTGACAAAGCTGGCTTCATTAGTAATCAGTACGTTTGGCTTTTCTTCTTCGTTTGCCATCGACATCACCCATGAACTCTACCAACCAGGTGAATACTCCGATGTAAATGTCAGCATTACGTCGCCAGTCGACATTGATGCCATCAAACCATTGTTTGACAGCTCAAACTCGAGCTTAAGCCAGTCGATTATTCTGAACGGCAAGACAAATGTCATAGCCAACGGCAGTGCCATCATCGGCCTGAGAGTTCTCGATCAAAGAAGCGGCTCGAACAACTACCGAATTTCCTTGATTGCCAAGGACGATGTCACCATGAACCTCAAAGGCACCAAAGGTGTCTTCGGTATGGTGAACGGCGCGAACTACGGGTTCGGCAGTCCGGACGCCACTTACAATCAAGGCAAGATCGCAATCAACGGCGCCCTGAATTTATCCGTTTACTCTGATACCCGTGCTGGCGGTGTTATTGCAGGTTCCTGGTTCGGCAACACAGGGGCAGGTTCTACGACTGGGAACATCAAATTCGGTCGTATCGGTTCAGCGAATGTTATTGACATCAGCGGTGGTCAGCGAGATTCCATGTACGGTTCGGACGACGACAAAATGGTCGGCATTCTCGGCTATTCCACCATGTCTTCTGAAAAGGCCGTGATCAAGGCATTGGGCAGCACAAGTATCTCCGTCGACACTCGAAAGAGTTCTATGCGCACAGATGTTAACAGAGGCACGTTCGGCGTTTATGCAGCCTCGAATTCGGATATTATCTTTGAGGATGCAACCGGAACTCTTAGCATCGACATGACGAGTTCGTCTGATAATCGACGTCGTCTTGATGCCATTTCTTCCGGGTTGTACGACTTTGTCTCTGGTGGAAATTCGTCAATTACAGTGACGCAGAAAAACACCGACATCTCCTTCGGCACTGCTGTAATGGCCATAGGTATTTCCAGTTATGCCAATTCCAAAATCGATCTGGACACGGATCTGACCATCAAGGGGACTGACGTCAATAGCATGACAGGTCTCCTTGCTTCCCATTTTTATGCGGAGCCGGCACAACCAGGCCCATATTTCTATGTTGGCGGCAAAATTGCTCTGAAGGGCGGATATACATTCTCCCTTCCCGAAGGCGCTGTGCCTTCGGAATCTCGCTGGAAGGCGGTATCCGTTAATGCCTTTAAGGAAAACGAGGGTAAAAAAGCTCACGTGACGGTTGACGGCACGGGATCTATTTCTCAAATCAATGGTGGTATCTATGCCATTCACGGCGGCCTGGCTGATATTACGCTTGACGGCGCGAATTCATTCATTCAGGGCCATATTGACCAGCGCGATTCGCTTATGGATGGATCACAAGCGCTCGATTCATCTACCTGCGGAAAGATCAATCTGACCTTGAAGAACGGAGCAGCCTGGATCAATACCGACTACCTCTTGGCCGACACTTCGACGTTTGGGGATGGATTTAGCACGGCTGATACGGTTACTATGGCCGGCGGCACGATTGACATGAGCTCCGCCAAAGTCGAAGGCTGGCAGCGTTCTGCCTACCAAAAAATCATTTTGAACAGCCTCAAAGCTGATTCGGTCGGCACACGTCACGGTCACATGGTTTTTGACATGAACCTGGCCGAAGAAGTTAATACGTCGGCAACGGAAGATCATTTCAAGGCGAATGCCGACCAGTTGATCGTCAAGGGTTCTGCCAAAGGCAACTATAGCGCGGCAATCAACTTCGTCAATTCTTCCGTGCCTATCGATCCGAGCAAAAAGTACAGCGAAAACTGGCTTATTCACCAAGGGCTGGGAAGCGACATGACCGTAACCAATCTCGCGGGTGGAAATACTTTTTACGGGTCCGGCATGCTCACCGTCTGGTCTTTGGTATTCGTTCCGGCAGGAATGCAGGGGCAGCTCGATGACGACGCGATTAGAGGACAGCTGACCAATGTAGGTAGCGGTGAAGGGTATTGGCATTTGGTAAGAACGGATGAGCCAGTGCCTCCCGTGACACCGCCGGTAACGCCGCCTCTACCACCTGAAGTGAATGACAACATGACAATCGGCACGTCTGCCGGTCAGGCCCTCGCTTATCTTGCAGACCTTGAGGATCTTCGCACTCGTCTGGGCGAAGTCCGCTATGGCTCTCAGGACGGAGCTTGGGTTAAAGCCTTTTCAAAGAAGGACACGGTCAAGACGTCATTCAAGCAGGACGCATACGGCATCAATCTCGGGGCTGACGTTCTGGTGAACTGCAGCGAAGAGAGCGCCTGGCTTTTGGGCGGTGCTTTCCGCTACGGCAAGGCCGAACAGGACGGCTTGGGCAATGACAGTGTCACAGGGCAGCTTGAAGAGTACTCTTTCAAAGCCTATGCTGCCTGGATGAAAGACAACGGTGCGTACGCCGATTTTGTTGCTCAGACCGGCCGCTACGAACAGGAACTCAATGGCGCTGACAATACTGGCCTTGGTACAAGTCGAGCGAACTTCAGCACTTACGGCTACGGTTTGAGCGCGGAAGTCGGTCACGTGCTGACAATAGACGACCCCGTGGACGACCGTCGCTGGTACAACCACTGGTTCATTGAACCACAGCTTCAGCTGGCCTACTTCCACGTTCAGGGCCAAGACTACAAAACCTCCACCGGTCTGGCCGTTTCTCAAGGTAACGCTGATTTCCTGACCGGACGCGCCGGTCTGGTGTTGGGCAAGAAGTTCAACTATGGAACGATTGACGATCTGGATCGCCGTTACTTCCAGGTCGCCCTGTTGGGCGGCGTCAAGCATGAATTCCTCGGCGGCGATCAAACGATTTCCTATACGGGTGTCGACGGCGCCAAGGCGAGCGTTCGAGCCGGCGACATCGATGGCACGCGCTTCTATTACGGCGTCAATTGTGACTGGCAGGTGACTGACAACTTCCGTCTCTATGCGCAGGCAAGCCGTGAAGAAGGCGATCGCTATACGAAGGACTACGACATCAGCGTCGGCGGCAAGCTGCTGTTCTGATGAGTCCTCGGGCCGTCCCGATCTGTTCTCGACGGCTGTTCAAACAATAGAGGCTGCTCCTTCCTGTCGAGGATGGCGGAAGGAGCGGCAGAACCATTGAATAGGAATGAAAATGAGCTGTAGAAAACAGGCATTGGCGATGATTGCCATTGCAGGCATGTCCGCCAGCATTTGGGCGTCGGAAATGTCCCTTGAAGATTGCGGACGGACGGCCGAAACGTTTGCTTTTGTGGCCGATGCATCCGGATCCATGATGCAGACTGTAGGGCATATGAAGTCCCAGGCGCAAAACGAGATCGAAGATGCGCGCAAGCGTGGTGAATCGCTGCCGAAAATCCGTCTTTTGCCTCCTGCCAATGAAGAGATTGACAAGCTGACTCGTCTTGAACTGACGCAGCGCTTCATTGAGAAGACCGGCATCTATGCGATTGAACAGGCCGGGATGAAGTCGTCAGTTCTGACTGTGGCGCCTTTTACCCAGCTGGTGCCGATGAAGGTGCGCTCTTCTGAAGAGTTCAAGACCGATCTGCAGAAGAAGTTCGGCGTTCGTCTGGAAGTGTTCGGACGATCGACGTGGGTGGGAAGCCGTGCATTTGAGAGCTTCTCTGAAAAGCTTGCCAAGTCTCAGGCAACCGTTCTCGTGACTGACGGCAGCTTTGAGGTCGATCCCGATAAGAAGCATTTGGATCCGGTAGCGACACTGAAGGCCTTCTATGAAGCCAATCCGAAGTCCTGCATCCATATCGTGTCGGCCGCTTATACGGAAAAGGAGCGAAAGGCCATTGATGAGTTGGCTTCGGTTTCCACCTGCGGCCGTATCGACGATCTTGAAGCTTTGATGACTGATGAGGCCCTGTGGAAGAGCTTTGTCGAAGAAGTCTTCTATCGTGAATGCCAGAAGGCGGCCACGATTGAAATTCAGGGCATCAACTTTGCGTTCGACAAGTCGAATCTTCCGGAAGAAAGCCGCCGCATTCTGGACAAGGCTCTGGCGGTCATCAATTCGCGAGACAAGTCTGAAAGGATTGAAATTCGCGGCTGGACTGACTGGACAGGCAGCGACAAGTACAACGCCGGCTTGTCCCAGCGTCGTGCCAACGCCGTTCGCAATTACTTCATCGAGCATGGCGTTGATGCCGATCGACTGACTGCGCGCGGCATGGGCAAGTCCTTCAAGTATACCAACAAGACCAATGACGGCCGCTGGATGAACCGTCGTGTCGAATTGATTTTCGAAGGCGGCCTGCAGTCGAATGACTCGGAGAAGCGTTACGACACAGATTCTCTGAATTGACAATACACCGCCCCTCCTTTGCCAAAGGCGATGCTTAAGGCGCTTCCATCGGTTTGATGCCATGAATCGATGCCGGCATTCGGATAGACATTGCAGGCAAACGGAACGCGCCCTAGTCTCTCGCAATAGACGTAAGCACCCTATCGGGCCAAAACAACCTGATAGGGTGCTTACGCCGTTTCGATTGACTCCTATAGCTTCGGGGCGGCTAGTCCCAAACCGTGAAGACGGAGGGTTTTGCTTTCGGCTGAAAATATTCCGCAAATTCAGCTTCACACCCCGGCTTTGGAACATGCTTGCCGAGAGGACGGTAGCTTTTGTATGTTCGTTCCTTGCCATTGAGTTCATAGGTCTCTTCTCCGCAGTAGACAGTTCCCTTCAGAATACGACGTGTCTGACAGATAGAGAGTCGGATTTCAGAACCTTCGACCTGCACAATCATGGCGGTTACCCCCATAAAAGCAAGCGACTTAATTAAGTAGGTTAAAAGTCAATGAAAAACCGCCACTTCCCAGAAAATTTGTTGAAAAGTGACGGGTGGTAAGCGTGCGTCCTAGGAATTGAATGAGGGCGCGCGTTTTGGGTTGCGCGCCCTCAGGGGAAGTCGTATCCTAAAGGCAACATCCAACCCTTGCAATTAGGGCTGACCATGTATTCAGGTTGGAATATGAAAACGGCCGACACACCCCGTTAGTTTCCTTCACGAATCGTGTCAAACTAAGGAGACAACCGGCTCCGGTGAAGAAAGTCGTCCGAGTCATCTGACAACAAGTCCAATGAGGAGTAGCCATGAAGGAACAAAGAGAGCCACGTTGCCGCCCTAGGAAGTGCTCCCCATCGCCGTTTCTTGCCGCCGTTCTTCTGACGATCGGCGCCGCGCAATCGGCCGGTGCGTACGAATTCACCAAGCCCCAAACACCCACGCTCCCGGACAATCTGCCCACTCAGAAGCTCGAGGTGACTCCGGACACGCTGAAGAACGCCTCCCAAAACCCCAGCGGCTCGGGCTATGACTGGTACGGTTCCGACGGGGCAACGGGCTACGACGTTCACGTCACCCGAACCTCCGATACGGCATACGTCTTTGGCGGTTGGTCCTCTGACGGTACAACGGTTCAGGGCAACCGGATCGTTATCGAAAAAGCGGGCAAAATGGGCAAGATTTTCGGCGGGTATTCCAAGCAGGGGGACGTCGTCGGCAACATCGTGGAAATCTACGGGGAAACATCGTCTACGGACATGCCGGGGTGACGGGAACTGGCAACGCCTCGAAGAACATGGTCTTCATCCGTTCCGGGGGTAAGGCTTACGGCACGGTGACGGCAGGCTACGTTTCCAACGGTACCTCTTTCGGCACGGCAAAGGACAACATCATCGTTGCGGAAACCGGCTCGTCCATCGGTAAGGAAGGAGAGGTAACCGCAACCGTAACCAGTGGTTTGGGTACGTCGGCCGACAACAACATCGTCTTCATGTACGGCAAGACGTACGGCAACATCTACGGCGGACAAGCCATGAAAAGCACTGGAACGGCCAACCGCAATCTTGTCTATGTCGGCTCCGGCGCCCTGGTATCCTCGAACGTGTTTGCCGCCTATGGGAGTTTGTCGTCACTCAGCGACGCCTCCAACAACGTTGTCGTGATCGAGGACGCGACCGTTGAAGGCCACGCGGCGGCCGTGAGCACGAACAACTATACGGGTCAGGGCAACGAACTGCATCTGCTCGGAAGGGCGGTTGTCCTTGGAGGTGCCGGCGCCAATTACGACGGTTGGCAGAACAACGGTTACCGCGACACGACCACGGGGCTCGTTCATGTCAAAGGGACGGCTCAGGTCGGCAGCCTCGAAGGCTTCAACGAACTCGTGTTCGAACTCACCGACGAGAACGCGACGACCGCCGCGCTCACGATCACCAACCAACACAAGGTGCTCAGTAATCAGGATCCGGTGCTTGACCTCACCTCCGTTGCCACTCTTGTCGACGGCAGCGATCTGACCGACCCCGGGAAAGGCGCCTCTCTGATTGCGTTGGCCTCGGGGCAAACCCTCTGTCTCATGATCAACGAGAACACAAGTTTTTCCGACGAGACCAGCGTGTTCGTCGATCAGACCTGGACCGTCCCCGAAGAGATCTCCGCCGCAGGCTCACTCGAAACGGAGAACGTTTCGATCAATACCAATGGAGAACTCGTCTCGTCTTTGAACGGGGTGGAAACCATTCTCGGTCGGAAAGCGACAACGGCCTCCACAGAAAGCAAAACGCTGGCCGAGTCGTTCCTCGGGACCATCGCCTTCATCAATCAAGGCGCGGAATTCGTTGCCGACGAAGGGCTTCGAGCGATGCAGGCGGCTGCCGATCCGGACGGGTTCAGACTCTTCGGAGCCGTGCACGGCGGCACGTCTCGCTATCAAACCGGCTCTCACGTCGATGTCGACGGCTTTACTTTGGTCACAGGGGCCGTGACCGAGTCGAACGGCCTCCTGATGGCAGCCTTCGTTGAAGCCGGTTGGGCGCGCTCGGAAAGCCACGTTCGCGGGACCGAGGGCGACGGCGACCACGACTACTATGGGATCGGCGCGGCCATGCGCTACCGATTCGAATCCCCCGTGTATGTCGACGCTTCCGTGCGGTTTGGGAAAACCTCCACGCAATTCAATGGGAGCTACGCCGACGCCCTTGCTCGGTACGATGCCGACGGACTCTATGGATCCATGCACGTGGGAACGGGCGTGGTCTTTGAGTTGACGAAAGCGCTGAGCCTTGATCTTTACGGTCGCTACGTGCTGACCTATCTCGAAGGGGACAAGACTGGTCTTCACACGAGCGCGGGCGAAACCTTCGATATGGACGACACGCTGACGCACGCCATGCGTATCGGCACCCGCCTCACCGGAACCTTGTTCCGCACAACCGATTGGCGGGCGGGGATAGCCTACGAGCACGTGGCCGATGGCGACGCCGAATCGTCCGTGATTCTTGCGGGAGCCCGCAGCGCACTGGAGGTCCCGACGCTCGAAGGCGATACGGGAATTCTTGAGCTCGGCCTGACGGTCAGACCCTCTGAGACGAACCGTTGGTTCGCTGATTTCAGCCTCAAGGGTTACGCAGGAGATCGTAAAGGCATATCGGGCAACACCTCTCTTGGCTATACGTTCTGACGAGCCTCTGTCGACCGGGCTCCGACAATCCAATTCCGGAGCCCGTCTTTCGGAAGCCTTCTTATCCGGTCACTGCGGCTACGCAAACGGGCGCCTCCCAGCCTGTGTCGGGTAGCGGGCGGCCGTTGTGTTTGGGTAATACCGGCTTCAGACGAGCTCGTAGGTGGTCGACTGGATGGGCATATTAACCTGAAAACCGTGGAATCTACACTCAGTCAGATTCGTCGAAGAAGAGCTCGAGGA
>OGJR01002210.1_pt1 | contig 10195 bp, 10 predicted proteins | sample 1572301 | NCBI WGS metagenome assembly OGJR01 (sample SAMEA2582083, study PRJEB24529) | metagenome | biome: Human gut stool | place: China | collected 2011 | reverse complement strand
TGCCATCAGCCGTTCCTTCACCTGTAACGCCTTATACGCCGTATCTCTGAGAGAACGCGATACCCGAATGGTGTTGTTATCCCTGAGATATCTGCGGATTTCCCCGATAATCATGGGGCAGAAATACGTTGAAGGCATCACATCCATCTCAATATTAAAATTATCAATCGCCTTAATCAGCCCCACCACACCAATTTGAAACAAATCATCCATATTTTCATTGCGGTTTTCAAAGCGCTTGATAATGCTAAGCACCAGCCGCAAATTCCCCTCTATCAGCTGCTGACGGGCAGCTTCGTCCCCTGCCTTGCATTTTATAAACAGCGCCTTCGCCTCTGCTCCTGTCAGAACGGGCAGGTTTGCCGTATTCACACCGCTGATTTCCACCTTTCCGTAATAAGCCAATCCTGTCACTCCATTCGTTCAAAGGTATATGAATACCTTCTCCCTTTGCGCATAAAAATATACGAAGCAAATCTCGCCAATCCTCGTATAAAATCACATTCTTTTTCGTATCCTAGCAAAAAAGCTGTTATAGCAATCGAAAGGAGTTTTTTTCATGCGTCTGACAGAAATCCATGACGGCATTCCCACAGCAGCCGCCCTGCGCGAAAGCACACGCATCCAGCGCCACGGCGGAAAAAACGGCAATCAGCAGTATATTGACCGTGGGTTTGGCAAGGCAAAAAATGTCGATTATGAACCGCTTCATTATCTGGATGTATAGCAAAAAACGGATGTCCTTCGACATCCGTTTTCGGTGCGTCCCCATCAGGCGCACCTTTTTCTTACATCATTTTGCTTATTTCCTTTTTCAGCCGCCGCATAATCTTTTTTTCCAGTCTGGAAATATAGGACTGCGAAATCCCCAGAATATCCGCCACCTCCTTCTGCGTTTTTTCCTCTGTTTCCGGCAGAATACCAAAGCGCATTTCTACAATCCGCCGCTCCCGTCCGCTCAGCTTCTGCATGGCATCCTGCAAAAGCTCTCGGTCAACCTTATTCTCAATATCCTTCGTGATGATATCGTTCTCCGTCCCCAGAATATCGGAAAGCAGCAGTTCATTTCCTTCCCAGTCCACATTCAGCGGCTCATCAATGGAAACCTCTGTTTTCGTTTTGCTGTTTCGTCTCAGATACATCAGAATTTCGTTTTCGATACAGCGTGAAGCATAGGTTGCCAGCTTGATTTTTTTATCCACCTTAAACGTATTGATTGCCTTAATCAGCCCAATCGTACCAATGGAAATCAAATCCTCCACATTGATGCCCGTATTTTCAAACTTCCTTGCGATATAGACCACCAGACGCAGATTTCGCTCAATCAGAACAGATTTTACCGTCACATCCTCCTCTCCGCCCAGCTGCTCCAGAAGCACTAGCTCCTCCTCCGGCTTGAGCGGCGGCGGAAATACATCGCTCCCCCCGATATAGAATACCCCTCCCTGCTTCTTTTCCCGTATCCAACGGTTCAAATGGTATTTTACAAGAAAAACTAAATATCTCCATTCCTTCATTCCGAATCCTCCTTCCATAAAGAGGGTGGCACAATGCCCTCATAACTGCCCGTAAACGCTTCCTCGGCAATCCCGACAAAAATATCCCGATGGCAGATGCTTTTTTCCCCGAAAAACAAAATCAGCTTCTCTGCCCGTATGCCCCAGAGCCTGCCATTCGGGTTCCCCAGACTGCTGAACGCAAGCCATTCCAAGCCCTCTCTGCTTCCGGAAAGCAGCCGCATGCCCTCCTCTGCCGAAAACAGCGGCAAAACCGCCTGCATCTCCAGAATCGCAACCCCTCGGTCATCCGCCTGTTTCAGCCCGTTTCCCGTATCAATCAGCGTACGCACCTCGGCACATCTGCCCTGCCGGAACACAGCAACCGTGCAGAATTCACGTCTGCGGCAAATATGCGTCTCTATCCACCCTGCACCCAATTTCAGCAATACATACGCCAGAAGTACCGCCCATGGCAGCAGCCACCATGGATAAATCCGCTCTACGATAAGACCCTGCCCAAACAATCGCTGTGCCTGCGTAAAGGTAAACAAAAGCTGTGCGCCGCCGCCAAGCAGGAACGAAGAAAGCAGTGTTGTCCCCATCAGCCGCAAAAATATTTTTCCGCTTTTCGGTGTATAGGCAATAAAAACGCCGCCTGCCAGAAGCAAAAGCGAAAATAGCGCCGCTTCTTTGCAAAAAGAAAAGCCACGCGCAATCACACACCGCCGCAAAAAGGCCGCCGAATGCAAATCGCCACCGCTTCCTTCGCAGACCCAGAATCCGCCCTGCCATCCAGAGCAGAAAGGCATCCATCCCCCATGTCACCGGAAAAACGATATCTATGTAAATCTTCGGTTCCATTCCTTCCCTCCTTCTATGATTATAAAACGAAGAACCTGCGAAACCTGTCGTTTTTCCTGTGAAAAGCAGAAAAATCTCGACAAAAAAAGAACACACAATGCTGTCATTATGTGTTCTTCGTTTTATTTTTCCGCAAGCAGCTCTCTTGCCGCCGCCAGTGTGGTTTCCGTCACATCATTCATCAGTCTCGCCACCTCGCGCACCGCGCCTTCCTCGTCCAGTGCCGTCACGCGCGTCACGGTTTCTCCTGCGTCGCTTTCCTTTTCAATCAGAAAGTGTTTATCCGCCATCGCGGCAATCTGGGGCAGATGCGTAATGCAGAGAAGCTGTCGTTTTCCGCCCAGAAAGCGCATTTTCTCGCCGACCCTTCTCGCCGTTCTGCCGCTGACCCCTGTATCAATTTCATCAAAAATAAATGTCCCGATTTCATCCGCATCCACAAGCACCGTTTTCAGTGCAAGCATCACACGGCTCATTTCGCCGCCGGATGCAATCTTTGCCAGGGGCTTGAGCGGCTCCCCTGCATTGGCAGAAATCAAAAATTCCACCTTATCCTTGCCGTCTGCGCCCCAATCGGCTTTTTCCTCTATCTGAATATGAAACCGTGCATGCTTCATTTCCATGTCATGCAATGCCGTTTCAATCTGCTCCTCCACCTGTTCGGCAGTCGCCCTTCTTCTTGCTGTCAGCGTTTCCGCAAGAGCAGACAGGCGCTTCTCCTCCTCTGCCTTCTTGGCAGAAAGCTCCGCCGCTTTTTCGCTGCTGTTGGAGAGAAATTCCAGCTCCTGTACGGCTTTTTCGTAAAATTCCAATACCGCCTCAATGCTGCCACCATATTTTCGCTTTAATTTATAAAAAAGCTGTAAGCGTTCCTCAATGCGTTCCAACTCCTCCGGATCAGCCTCCTGCTTTTCCGCCTCGCGCTTCAATTCCCGCGCGCAGTCCTCCACGGCAGCATAGCCATCCGCCAATGCATCCGCTAAGGGAGACAGAGCCGCATCATATTCCGCCGCTTCCTGTAATTTCGCAAGGGCATCCCCCAGCCGGTCGCAGGCAGAGGGTGCGCGGTCATCCCCGTCATACAGAAGTGTTATGCTTTCGCCCGTCAGCCGTATCAGCCTTTCCATGCTGCTCAGGCGTTTTTTCTGCTCCAGAAGGGCATCCTCCTCGCCCTCCCGCAGCTCTGCCGCTTCGATTTCTTCCTTCTGAAACAGCAGCATATCCATCCGCTGTTCTCTTTGGCTTTCATCTCCAATCAGAATCGCAAGCTGCTTTTCCAGATCCTTCAGCCTTTGCCGGCTGTTTTTGTATTCCTCCATTGCCTCACCAAAGCCTGCGCCGCAGAAGCGATCCAAGAGGCGAATGTGCTTCACCGGATTCAAAAGAGACTGATGCTCATGCTGTCCGTAAATATCAATCATGTCCTCGGCAATCTCCTTCAGCATACCGACCGTCACCGTAGAACCGTTGATACGGCAGACAGATTTCCCCGCTTCGCTGAGTGTGCGGGTAATCAGAAGCGTCCCGTCCTCCTCAGGGGCAATGCCGTTTTCCGCAAGCTTTTCCGTAAGTGCCTGCGACTGTACGGAAAACAATGCCTCAACCGCCGCCTGTTTTTCGCCGTGGCGCAGAAAATCCTTCCCTGCTCTGCCGCCAAGGGCAAACTGCAAAGAATCAATAATCATGGATTTGCCGGCACCCGTTTCGCCCGTCAGAATATTTAGCCCATCTCCAAAGGAGATTTCGCTTTCCTTAATCAGCGCCACATTTCTGATGTGCAGATGTTCCAGCATAAAGCGTCCCTCCTTTAGGCACTATGGATGATGCGATACAGCTTTTCGATGATAACTGCCGCCTGATTATGCGTACGCACCACGCAGAAAACAGTATCATCCCCTGCAATCGTGCCAAGGATTTCGCTGTTCTGCATATTATCAAGCGCAACAGCAACCGCCATGCCCATACCCTCCAGTGTTTTCACTACAATCATGTTCTGCGCATAGTCCATTTTCAGCACAGCCTCTTTGAATACGCGCGTCAGTCTCTCTGTCACTTCCGTATCATTGCCCGTAATCACAGCATATTTCTGCCGTCCTTTTTCTGTTGCGATTTTCGTCAGCTTCATTTCACGAATATCACGGGAAACCGTTGCCTGTGTCACCACAAAGCCTTCCTCACAAAGTCTCTGTGCCAGCTCGTCCTGCGTCTCAATGTCATAATTTTCAATCAATTCCAAAATTTTTGCATGTCTGGCGATCTTCATCGCACTACCCCCTCCTTACTGTTTCAGAAAGATATCCAAAGGCTGCTTATTCAGCCGTTCTTATTTCAATTTATGCCGCAGTACATCGTAAAAGCTCTGCGGCTTTGTCTTAATAATCGTGGTGCAGACATCCGCACGACGAATTTGCACAACATTCTGCCCCGTCAACGTAAAGTTGTTCTGCCCGTCCGCACTGACCGTAAAGGGCGTGTCCTCTCTGCTGGGCTTCACCTCAACCGTAACCACATCATCCGCAGAAACCACAATGGGTCTGCTTGTCAGCGTGTGCGGTGAAATGGGCGTAATCGCAATAATCTGTGCATCCGCCTTCAATACAGGTCCCCCTGCGGAAAGGTTATAGGCAGTCGAGCCTGTCGGCGTACAGATGATAACACCATCCGCAAGCAGGGTATCCACAAATTCATCATTTACAAAAACGTGAAACTCCAGAATTTTATATAAATCACGCGTAATGCAGATATCATTCAAAGCAATAATGCCCTCCGTGCGTTCATCCCCCTTGGCAATGCCGCAGGTCAGCATCATGCGTTTTTCCAGCTTAAAATCGCCCTTCAGCACCTTATCAATCGCCGCTTCGGCATAATTCTTATCCTCCGCCGTCAGGAAGCCGAGCGTCCCCAGATTGATCCCCAGAATCGGCTTTTCAAATTTCGCCGTTCTTCTGCCGATGCCAAGCAGTGTCCCATCACCGCCAAGCGAAATCAGCAGATCACTGTTCTGATACAGCTCCGTTTCCGTCTGCGCATACTGCGGCAGCTCCGCCAAATCCGCCACCGCTTCGGAAAGGCGCGGCTGACAACCCTTTTCCTCCAGATAACGCACCAGCCGCTTTGTCACCGCCAGTCCCTTATCCTTCTGTATATTCGGTAAAATTGCTACTTTTTTCATCTTCCGCACCTCATTTCTCGCCCGAAAGGATTTTATGCGATTGTGCAACAACGGTATCTACTCTCGCCTGCACCTCGTCCTCGTGCATGCCGCTCCGGCTCTTATCCAGATAAATGAGATACTCGATATTGCCTTCAGGCCCCTTAATCGGGGAGAAATCCAGACCGAGAATCCCAAGCCTCTGTGTGCGGACATACTCCACAATCATCTCGATGACCTCACGATGCACGCTGCTGTCCCGAACAACACCCTTCTTGCCGACCTTTTCCCGTCCGGCTTCAAACTGTGGCTTAATCAGACAAACCAGCTGCCCCTTTTCGCCCAGCACACCAAGCACCGCAGGCAGTACCTTTGTCAGGGAAATAAAGGAAACATCAATCGATGCAAAATCCCCTTCATCCGGTACCTGCTCATGCGTCACATATCTTACGTTTGTTTTTTCCAGACAAACAACTCTTTCGTCATTTCTTAATTTCCACGCAAACTGCCCGTAGCCAACATCAATGGCATAAACCTTGCTTGCGCCGTTTTGCAGCATACAATCCGTAAAGCCGCCTGTCGATGCGCCGATATCCAGACAGATTTTCCCATCCAGACGGATACCGAATACATCCATCGCCTTTTCCAGCTTATAGCCGCCGCGGCTGACATATTTCATCTGGTTGCCCTTTACCTCAAGCTTCGCTGTCACCGCCACCTTTGTGCCGGCCTTGTCCTCCTTCTGTCCGTCAACGTATACATTCCCTGCCATGATATACGCCTTCGCCAGCTCTCTGGAGTTTGCCAAGCCCTGCTGCACCAGTAAAACGTCTAATCTTTCCTTTTCAACCTTTTCTGCCATGGTCATTCTCCCAATCTTTCCTTGATGCTGTTGTAAATGCCCGCCGCATCCAGCCCATATCTTTCAAAAAGCTGTGCCTGCGTGCCCTGTTCGATATATTTATCGGGAAATGCCAGATTCAGCACATCCGTCTGTATCCCTGCATCCCCGTAGTATTCCAGTACCTTTGAGCCGAAGCCGCCCTTACGCAGATTATCCTCCACCGTCACAATATGGGCGCACGTTTGTGCAAGCTCCTTCAGCAGCTCCGTATCCAGAGGATTCAGAAAGCGCATATTCACAAGCATGGGGTGATACCCTTCCGCCTCTAAGCGCTCTGCCGCCTCTGCCGCCGGCTTCAGCATGTGTCCCTCCGCCAGAACGGCAATGTCCCTGCCCTTCTGAATGACCTCTGCCTTGCCGTATGTAATCGGCTCCTTCTGCTCTGCAAAAGCGGTTTCCGCCGTTCCTCTGGGATAGCGCACCGCAATCGGGCCGTTCCATTCATTCACCGCAAAATCAAGCATTTCTTCCAATTCCCATGCGTTTTTTGGCGAAAGCACCGTCATATTGGGGATGTGGCTGAGAAAGGAGATATCGAAAACGCCCTGATGGGTTTCTCCGTCTGCCCCAACAATCCCTGCACGGTCTATCGCAAATACAACATGCAGCTTCTGCATACACACATCATGCACGATCTGGTCATACGCCCTTTGCAGGAAGGAGGAATACACCGCAAATACAGGTATTATGCCGCCCTTTGCCAGACCTGCCGCAAAGGTTGTGCCATGCTGCTCCGCAATGGCAACGTCGAAAAAACGTTTCGGAAAGGCTCTCTGAAATTTCTCAAAGCCTGTGCCGCCGCTCATTGCTGCCGTAATCCCTGCGACCTTCGGGTTCTTCTTCCCGATTTCCACCATTTTATCCCCGAAAACGGAGGACCAGCTTCTGCCGCCCTTGGAAAGCGGCTGCCCTGTTTTCAAATCAAACGCACCTACGCCATGATACGCCCAGGGACGCTCCTCCGCGTAGGGATAGCCCTTGCCCTTGATGGTTTTTACATGAATGAGCACAGGGCGGTTCATTTCCTTCACGTTTTCAAACAGTTCAATCAGCTCCGGCAAATCATGTCCATCCACAGGGCCGATATATTTAAGCCCAAGCTGTTCAAACAATGCACCGCCCGTCAGAAGCATTTTCGCCCCGTCACGCACGTTTTTCAGCACCTGATATGTCCCTTCACCAAGCACAGGCACATTATCTCGGAACTGCTTGACCGCCTCCTTCCACCCACGGTACTGGTAGCTTGTCCGCAGGCTGTTCAAATGGCGGCTGATGGCCCCCACATTCGTATCAATAGACATCTGGTTATCATTCAGAATGACAATCATTCTGGTATGCTCCTTACCGACATTGTTCAGCGCCTCATAAGCGAGTCCGCCCGTCATGGAGCCATCCCCGATGACTGCAATCACATGCTCCTTTCCGCCTGTCAAATCTCTTGCCTTCGCAAGCCCGAACGCCGCTGAAATGGAAGTGGAGCTGTGTCCTGTCGCAAAGGCATCGCAGTCGCTTTCCGTCGGCTTGGGGAAGCCGCTCAGTCCATCCAACTGCCGCAGATGGTCGAAGTCCTCTTTTCTGCCCGTCAGCATCTTATGAATATATGCCTGATGTCCAACGTCCCAGACAATTTTATCCTCCGGCAGATGAAAGCAGTATTCCAGTGCTACAGTCAGCTCCACAATGCCCAAATTGGACGCAAGATGTCCTCCTGTTTTGGATACCTTCTGCAAAAGGAACCTCCGCAGCTCTCTGCAAAGCTGCTTTAACTCTTTTTCGTTTAAATTCTTTATATCTTCAGTGGAATGGATATGCTTTAAAATACCGTCCACAGTTTCACCAACTCTCTATTCTCACAACCTCAAAAAATCTCTCGGAAGGATTTTCTTAAAATGTTCTGGTTGTAAGATATTTTGTCAACTCTAATAAAAATGCACAGCCCTCGCCCTGCTCCTCCCAGATGGAAACAGCCTCAGCGGAAAGCCTTGCCGCAATCTCTCTTGATTTTTCAATTCCAAACAGCGTCACATACGTTGTTTTCTGATTTTTTTCATCACTGTGGATGGGCTTGCCCAATTCCTCCAGTGTGCTTGTCACATCCAGAATATCATCCAGAATCTGGAAGGCAACGCCGATTTTTTCGCCTGCCAGCGCAAATGCCGCAACTGTTTTTTCATCTGCACCGCCGCAGATTGCCCCTGCCTGCAGTGCGCCGCGAATCATTGCCGCCGTTTTATGCAGATGGATAAAATCAAGCGTTTCGATATCCAGTGGCTTCCCTTCCATGAAAACATCCACCACCTGCCCAACAAGCATGCCTTCCACCCCTGCGCCGTGTGCAATCGCTTTCATGGCACCTGTTGTCTGCGGCGTGGGGTTTTTCACGCAGGCATCCGCCATCGTTTCCATAGCATGATGCAGCAGGCCATCCCCTGCCAGAATCGCCATATCCTCGCCAAAAACCTTATGGTTCGTCAGTCTCCCTCTGCGGTAATCATCGTTATCCATCGCAGGCAGGTCATCATGAATCAGCGAATAGGTATGAATCATTTCCAAGGCACAGGCAAAGGGAAGGGCATCCTCCTTTTTCCCGCCGACCGCCTCGCACGCCGCCAGAACCATCATCGGGCGCAGACGCTTGCCCCCTGCCAGAAGGCTGTAGCGCATTGCTTCAAAAATCACAGGCGGAAAGTCCTTCTGTTCGGGCACTGCCTGCTCCAACGCCTGTTCAATATAGGCACAGCGTTCCTTCATTTCCTGCTTCAAATCCATCATTCTTCCACCTCCGCCTGAAACGGCTCCTCCTGCCAAAGCCCTGCTTCCTTTCTGAGCAAAACGATTTCTCCCTCCGCCGCAGAAAGCTTTTCTCTGCAAAGTGCCGCAAGAGACAGCCCCTCTTTATACAACGAAACAGCCGTCTCCAGAGAGACCTCCTCCTGTTCCAGCTGTTCTACAATTTCCTCTAAGCGTTCCATTGCTTCATCAAAGGTTTGTTTCTTTCTCGTCATCGGCAAATACCGCCTTTCCTGTCACCTCTGCCTGCAAAATGCCGTCCTTCATGCGAATCCGTACCGCCTGCCCGATTTTTGCCGCCTGCGCCGTTGTAAGCGGCGTACCTCTCTCATCCATCAGCATGGCATAGCCGCGGTTCATCACAGAAAACGGCGAAACCGCCGCCAGCCTGCCCTCTGCCGCCAGAAGTCCTCGGCTGAGCCGTTGCAGTTGTCCTGCCGTTTCTTTATACAAAAGCCGTTCCTGCTCCGCAAGCACGCGCTCCTTTTTCTGCATCAATTCCAACGGACGCTTCAGCACAGGGCGTTCCTTCAGAAATTCCAGTCTCCGCTTAGATACCGTCAGGATCGCCTGCAAATTCCGTTCCAATCGTTCCGCCAGTGCCCTTGCATCCTCCTTTTTGTCCGCAAGTCTTGTGGTTGCAAGCTCTGCCGCCGCAGATGGGGTCGGCGCACGCAAATCCGAAACAAAATCGGCAATCGTAAAATCCGTTTCATGCCCGACAGCAGAAATCACAGGCAGCTCCGAAGCAAAAATGGCTCTTGCCACACTTTCCTCGTTAAACGCCCATAAATCCTCCATCGAGCCGCCGCCGCGCCCCAGAATAATCACGTCTGCCTTGCCCCAACTGTTCGCTGCCTTCAGGCTTTTCACGATATCCGCCGCAGCCGCTTCTCCCTGCACCAGTGTCGGGAATATGGCAAGCTTCACTCTCGGGTCGCGTCTTTTTGCAATCTGGATAATATCGCGCACCGCCGCCCCCGTCGGGGA
>OGJR01002197.1_pt1 | contig 10251 bp, 9 predicted proteins | sample 1572301 | NCBI WGS metagenome assembly OGJR01 (sample SAMEA2582083, study PRJEB24529) | metagenome | biome: Human gut stool | place: China | collected 2011 | reverse complement strand
GAATATCGGAAAGATCGACGCGCTTCTGGACAGCGACATGCAACAGCAGCTTCTTATGATGAAAGAGGAGATCGGTTTTTCGTATGTGCGTATCTGGAATATTTTTGTGCAGGATATGTACGATGAGGGCGAGGACGGGAATTGGCGGTATAATTTCAGCCGTGTGGACAGAGGATTGGATTTTCTTGTGGACAATGGGCTGAAACCGTACATCGAACTGTCGTTTAAACCGATGGACGTCAGCTATTCGATCAACTCCGCGATGACGAGCAAAGACAATGAGATCATTTTCCATGACAGAGAAAGTTATCAAAAAGTCATGCATGATTTTGCCTCCCATCTGATCAACCGGTATGGGATGGATGTGGTGGAAACATGGTATTTTGAGTTGTGGAAAGACGACCGGCTGAATATGCAGGATGAGAACGGATGGTACTTCGACTGTTTTGAAATCGGATATCATGCATTGAAGCGGATTTCGGAGAAGATCAAGGTCGGCGGGGCGGGGATCGCGCTTGGTTATGACACGCATCAGTATCACCGCTTGATACGCAACTGGAAGAAGCGGCAGGTTCATCCGGATTTTCTGACCGTTTATTCCTATTCGTATTTACTGCTTCAACAGGACGGCGTATATTTTGGAAAACGGTCTCTGGACAGTAATTTTACAAAAAATCAGCTGGATATTTTTAAAGAGGTGCTGAAAGAAGAGGAGTTTGAACCGGCGGAACTTCATATTACAGAGTGGAATTTTACGATCTCCAATCGGAACTGTATCAACGACAGCTGCGCGCAGGGGGCATATGTGATGAAAACCTGTATCGAATCTGTCGGGAATGTAGATATGATGGGATTCTGGCACGGATCGGATCTGCATTCCGAATTTTACGATACGGACGGCGTTCTGTATGGGGAAAGCGGACTTTTAAGTCGGGACGGTATTAAAAAACCGTCGTTCTACGCATTTCATTTTCTGCATTTTCTGCAGTCGGATCTGCTCGGAAAGACGGAAAATGCGTTGCTAAGTACGAACGGACGCGGAAATTATACGATCGTCTGTCACAACTGCAAACAATTGAATTACCGCTATACAATGAAAGAAGAAAAGGATATCGATGTGAAAGACATCGGGGAATTGTATGAAGATCTGGACGCAATCCATTTGAAATTTGAGATCCGGAATGTGGAAAACGGCGATTATATTATGCGGAGCTTCTATGTGAACCCGGAAAACGGAAGTGTCCAGGAGCTTTGGCGGGATATGGAATATCTCCGAGATCTGTCAAAAGGAGAGATCGAATATCTGAGACGTAATGCGACGCCAAAAGTCGAGATGAGAAAAATCCATGTGGAAGACGGAATCCTCCGTGTGGAGACCAAGCTTTTGGCACATGAGATCCGGGCGCTGGATATTCATTATCAATATTAGAAAGAGAAGAGGACAAAAAAAGACATGCTTTTTTTGTCCTCTTTTTCCGTGGAAGAGAAAAAGAGTCTAAAAGAACTAGTAAATTAGGATAATTAGAGGAAAGTTTTTCTTTTTTGAACAGGCTATAATGAAGACAAGTTCAAAGGGAAACTCAAAAAGAAAAGGAGACAGGACAATGAAATTAGGATTTGTGAGTGCAATTCTTGACACATGGACCTACGAGGAAATGATGGATTTTGCAGCAGACCACGGATTTGAATGTGTGGAAGTTGCATGCTGGCCGCAGGGAAAAGCGGAGAGAAGATATGCCGGTGTGAGCCACATCGATGTGGATCGTGTGCTGGAAGATGACGCATATGCGAAACACATTCTGGATTACAGCAAAGAGAAAAATGTAGACATTTCTTCTCTGGCATTCTATCCGAACACAATGGACGGAGATCCGGAAAAGAGAGCGGCAGCGGTTGCACATCTGAAAAATGTGATCCTTGCAAGCGCAAAGCTGGGCGTCGGCATGGTGACAACATTTATCGGAAGAGACCAGACAAAGACAGTGGAAGAAAATCTGGAACTGGTGAAAGAAGTATGGCCTTCTATCATCAAACTTGCAGAAGAAAATGATGTGAAAGTTGCGATCGAGAACTGCCCGATGTTGTTCGGACCGGATCAGTGGCCGGGCGGACAGAACCTGATGACAACACCGAAGATCTGGAGAGAAGTGTTCAAGATTCTGGACAGCGACAATCTCGGAATCAACTATGACCCGTCTCACTTTGTATGGCAGATGATCGATTACATCAAACCGATCTATGAGTTTAAAGATAAGATCTTCCATGTACATTACAAAGACATCAAAGTATACAGAGACCGCCTGAATGACTGTGGAATCATGGCTTATCCGCTTGATTTCATGTCACCGAAACTTCCGGGACTCGGCGATGTAGACTGGGGTAAATATGTATCCGCACTGACAGATATCGGATTCGACGGATATACATGCATCGAAGTGGAAGACAAAGCGTTTGAGGGAAGCAAAGAAAAAGTAGAAGATTCCCTCGTATTAAGTCAGAGATACCTGAAACAGTTTGTCATCTAGTATGCAGACAAAAGGAAGCACGAACGAAGTGAGTATTTACTTTTGTGCATACGATGACAGCGAAAGAATCAGGAGTGCGTAAGCACGAGAGGCGCGTGAGCGACTGGATTCTTGAGCTGATGGTGCATAGAAGTGCAAGCAAAGTAAACAACCGCCGTTTAAGGCGTGAGAAATAAGAATCAAAAAGGAGAACAATCATGGAAAAATTAAGAGTTGCAATTGTTGGATGTGGTGGAATCGCAAATCAGAAGCATATGCCGTCTTTGAAAGCAAATGCTGACAAAGCAGAGATGGTAGCTTTCTGTGACATCATTCCGGAGCGTGCAGAAAAAGCCGCTAAAGAATACGGTGCAGAGGGTGCGAAAGTTTATACAGATTACAAAGAAATGCTTGCAGACAAGAGCGTTGACATCGACGTTGTACATGTATGTACACCGAACGTTGCTCACTGCCCGATCACAGTAGCTGCATTTGAAGCAGGAAAACACGTTATGTGTGAGAAGCCGATGGCTCACAACACAGAAGACGCTCAGAAGATGCTGGATGCTTGGAAAGCTTCCGGAAAGAAATTCACGATCGGATACCAGAACCGTCTGCGTGACGATACACAGACACTTCACGCTTCCTGTGAAAACGGAGAACTGGGAGATATCTACTTCGCAAAAGCTCACGCTTTGAGAAGAAGAGCAGTTCCGACATGGGGCGTATTCCCGAACAAAGCGCTTCAGGGAGGCGGACCGCTGATCGATATCGGAACACACGCACTGGACATCACACTGTGGATGATGAACAACTACGAGCCGGCATCTGTATCCGGACAGGTATTCTACAAACTGGGACGTCAGGCAGACGGTCCGGAAGGAAACGTATTCGGACCATGGGATCCGGAAACATTTGAAGTAGAAGACTCTGCATTCGGTCTGATCAAAATGAAAAACGGTGCGACAATCTACCTTGAGGCATCATGGGCATTGAACGTACTGAAATCCATGGAAGCATCTACAACACTTTGCGGAACAAAAGCAGGTGCTGAGATCCACCACGGCGGAAGCTATCCGCAGGATGAGCTGATCTACAACACAGTAGAGCACAACCAGCTGATGGAAAAGACAATCTCTCCGGCAGGAGTTGTTGACTTCTTCGAAGGCGGAGCGGCAGCAGAGGCGGTTCGCGAGCAGACACAGTGGCTGAACGCGATCATCAACGACACAGATCCGCTTGTAAAACCGGAGCAGGCATTTGTAGTAACACAGATTTTGGAAGCAATCTACAAATCAGCAGAGACAGGAAAGGAAGTATTCTTTGACTAATCGGAATACGGCTACCTGGCAGAACGAATAGAATAACTACGGCAGTACCTCCAGGCATCGAACGTGAAATCACTTCCCATTGCTCGATTACATAGACGATGAACCCGGCATATCGGCTGTGATGTGCCGGAGACGGTTCTGCCGTTTTTATTGATTTATTGAAAATGTGAAAACAGATCTACAATAGATTTAAGGAGGAAATCAAAACAATGGCTGGAAGACAGATTTACAATCCGGACGGATTTAAGAATATCGAAGCAGACGGAAAAGTAACTGGTTTTGAATTTCAGTTCAAAGCACAGTATTATCGTGGAATCACACTTTCCATCGTAAGAGACATCAAAGTAAACGTAGACGGCGTGGACTACCCGAGAGAGGCGGTTCGTCTTACTGTAAACGGAGAGACATTTACGCTCGAAGAAATGCGTACCGTGATCGATTCCGATTACCGTTGGGAATTCGGCGACTATGCAACCGTATCTGTATTGACAGAGGGAGGACTTTCCAAAGGAAACCACCACATCAACACACTGCAGATTATTGACCCGTCCTATATGCCGTTCCAGATCGAAGCGGTATGCGAGACAGATTTCGTGATTGAGTAAGGAGGAACAAAACATGAGTTACGATATTAAAAGAAGTGTTTCCCTGTACAGTTATCAGGATGAATATTACAACAAACAGCTTGATCTGGAAGGATGCTTAAGAGAGACAGCAAAAACAGGCGCGACAGGAGTAGAGCTTCTGGCAGAGCAGATGATCCGCAGATTCCCGCTTCCAATCGAAGACGAAGCGTTCCGTGAGCAGTGGTTTGGATGGCTGAAAAAATACAATCTGGAGCCATCCTGCTATGACGCATTTTTGGAGAACCACATTTATGACAACCGTATGCTTTCCCTTGGCGAGCAGGTTAATATGATGAAACGTGACATCCGTCTGGCTTCTATGCTCGGATTCAAGAACCTGCGTACACTCGTGTCCACTCCGATGGACGTGATCGAGGGAAGTTTGGAATATGCAGAGAAAATGGACGTTAAGATCGGTCTGGAAGTTCACGCACCGTTCTCACTGAATTCCGGATGGGCTGACGGATATATGGAAATGATCCACCGCACAGGTACAAAATATTTCGGATTTATCCCGGATATGGGAATCTTCTGCAAGAACATTCCGGACGTTTTGAGAGACAAAGCAAGAAGAATGGGCGCATCCGAAGAATGTATCAAGATCGTGGACGACGCATACGCACAGAGAATCGAAAAAGGATTCGTGAAGATTAAATATGATCTGGATCTCGGAAAAGCAAACATGGAATACCGTATGGCAAACGGAATGAAAGAGATGATGGAAGCCGTAGAAAAAGCAGGCGGCGGTCCGGCAGATATGATGTATGCAGGATCTTCCTTTACATATTCCTGGTCAGATCCGCAGGATATCATCGACAACATTGATTACATTTTCCATACACATGCAAAATTCTACAACGTTCACGAAGATTATACAGAGACAGCAGTTGCGATTCCGGAAGTTGTAGAAGCATTCAAGAAAGCCGGATACAAAGGATACTTAAGTTCAGAGTATGAGGGTGGAGAGCACTTGAGAGCAGATATGGAAGTAGACAGTATCGAACAGGTAAGACGCCACCAGGAAGCAATGAGAAGAGCAATCGAGGGATAAGATTATGGAAAAAATGAAATTAGGAATCGTCGGATTTGGTTTCATGGGACACTGTGACGCAGATATGATGGCTACATTTGATGAGATCGATCTCGTGGCAGTTGCGGATACCAATCCGGAACAGTTAAAAGACGCTCCGGAGGGAGTGGAGACATACGGAAGCATCGATGAGATGCTGGAAAAAGCGGATATCAACGTTGTGATGGTATCCACTCCGAACCCAAGCCACCCGGAGATGGTAAAGAAAGCCGCAGCAGCGAAAAAGCACGTTATCTGTGAGAAACCGGCAGCGATGAGCGTTGCAGAGTTTGACGAGATGGTAGCGGCATGTAAAGAGAACGGTGTGATCTTCACCGTACATCAGCAGAGAAGATGGGATACCGACTACCGCATCATGAAAGAAGTTTATGATAAAAACATGGTCGGAGATATGTATGTGATCAAATCCCAGCTTTACGGATTCAACGGAAATATGCATGACTGGCATGTATATCCGGAGATGGGCGGAGGAATGCTCTACGACTGGGGCGTTCATCTGATCGACCAGATGCTGGATATGGTAAAATCCGATATCGTATCTCTGTATGCAGACGTACAGAATGTCATCAATGAAAATGTAGACGACTACTTTAACATCATCATGAAATTTGCAAACGGCGTGACAGCCGAGATCGAGCTTGGAACATACTATCTGACACCAAAGCGCGGATGGTTCATCGGCGGAAACAAAGGATCTGCAATGATCGACGGATTTGCAGGTGAGGGAAAGATCGTGCGTACCGCACACTTGCTTGAAAACGTACCAGGCAAGATCACAATGACAGCGGCAGGACCGACAAGAAGCTTCGGACCGGCAGCTCCGGGACTGCTTCAGGAAGAACCGCTTCCGGAAGTAAACGTATCGCATAGAATGTATTTTGAGCACTTCCTGAAAGCATTTAACGGCGAAGAAGAAGTGATCATCAAACCGGAACAGGTAAGACGTGTTCTGTGCGTGATGGATGCGGTAAGAGAATCCGCACGTACCGGAAAAGCGATCGAATTTGAGAAATAATATAAAATAAAACACACCAATTCAGCAGCAGGGAGACTTGTTGCTGAATTGTGCTTTAAGGAGACATAAAAATGGAAGTATATGAGGCGATCCGAAAAAGAAAGTCCACAAGAAATTATACGGACGAAGAAGTAAAACAGGAGCAGATCGAACAGGTTCTGGAAGCGGGAAGACTGGCTCCGTTTGCCGGACTGGCGCAGGCGGGAAAGACCGATTTCCGTCACTTTTTTGTGATAAAAAGAGGAAGCGAAACGGCGGAAAAACTGATGGATCTTGTTCTGGAAGCGAGAAAAGAAGATCTGCGCGAAGTAGAAGAAAAGCATTTGGAAGAAAACTATCCTGTGTATGCCGGAGCGGTCAGAAACGGAGCGGGAAAGAAACCGACGGATCTTTTTATGGCGCCGCTTCTGATCGTGGCGGCGGAGCGGGCAGGGCGGCCGGCGAGAGAACACGCGGCGCTCGGCTATGTGATGGAGAATATGTGGCTGCGTGCGACGGAACTCGGATTGGGATTTAAGCTTTGCTCCGGCGTCAGCGACGTGAAAGACCAGGAGGCGATGAAGCGTCTGTTCGGACTTCCGGAAGAAGAAAACTATGCATTTGAGGGATGCAGTCTCGGATATGCGGTTTCGGACCTGTATCGGGAAGATGTGCGGGAAATACCGGAGTTTGATGTGACATATTTACCGTGACAGCAAAAATAATATATGTTTTTTTGCTGTTCTTTGAAAAAATCATATATTTTAGGACAAAAAACGGGGCGTTTTTCATCAAAAAACAGATATTTCCGTTTTCAAAAAGAAAGTACAATAACAGTAAATCAAGGAACTTATTAATAGTAAAAAAGCGAGGGAAAGACAATGGCAGATTATGAAACACAAATCGTAGTAATTGCAGGCGGTCCGTCCGGATTATCCGCAGCCGTTCAGGCAGCGGAAGACGGAGCTGAAGTCATCGTTGTAGAGAAAGCGGCGGCAGTCGGCGGCGCGGCAAACATGGGAATGGGACCACTAGGAATCGGAACCAAATACCAGAAACAGAACATGATCGACATCAGCGTAGAAAAAGCGTTCAATATGTTTATGGAATACACACACTACAATGTAGATGCGAGACTTGTAAAACGTTACTTCGAGCAGTCCGGAGAGACGATCGAGTGGCTGGAAGACATGGGCGTAGAGTTCGAGGGAGCATTCCGTTACTTCCCGAAATCAGAAGCTACATGGCATATCGTAAAGACAGACACAGGAATCGGACCGAGAGCGGCTTCCTTTATGAACAAAGCGCTTTACGCGAGAGCACAGGAATTGGGCGTAAAATTCCTGCTTGAAACTCCGGCAAAGAAGATCATCAAGAAAGACGGAAAAGTAGCAGGCGTTCTGGCAACAGACAAAGACGGAAAAGAGATCGAGATCGCTTGTAAGGCGGCGATCATCTGTACAGGCGGAGCCGGATGCAACAAAGAGTTCATCGAAGAAGAGACAGGATACAAACACGGTGTAGACATGTTTAACTTCGCGATCCCGGGAATCATGGGAGACGGTCTGAAGATGGCATGGGAAGCAGGCGCAGACAAACTTCCGGTACGTATTGAGCAGGCAGCTGCGATCGAAGGTGTGGACGATCTTCCGGGAAGCGTCGGAAATATCATGAGCCAGCCGAACCTCCTTGTAAACCTGCAGGGAAAACGTGTGATGAACGAAGATCATATGCAGAATACAACATTCCTCTCCAACGTGGCTTCTCACCAGAAAGGAAAAGTTGTCATCAGCATCATTGATTCTTCCATCGCAAAATACTACATGAAGAACGGCGTCGACAACGTAAGCCTTGTTCGTCCGGATCCGGATGTATCGGATTTCGTTGAGGGCGTAAAGATGGCACAGGCAAACGGAAACGAGGGACTGTTCATTGCGGACAGCATCGAAGAACTGGCTGAAATGGTAGGAATCGATGTAGACAATCTGGTAGATACCGTAGATGAATACAATGATTTCTGCGACAGCACAGACGAAGAATTCTTCAAACCGAAGAAATATATGAGACCTCTGACAAAAGCTCCATACTATGCGGCACGGATCCGTCCGGGCGGATACGGAACAGTCGGTGGAATCCGCATCAACGAGAACTGCGAAGCATGCGACAAAGATTTCGAGCCGGTTCCGGGACTGTATGCGGCAGGTGCAGACGCATGTAACATTTATGACGACAGCTACATGTTCCTGCTTCCGGGTAACTCCATGGGATTTGCGGTAAATACCGGACGTATCGCAGGTATGAGCGCGGCAGAGTATGTAGAAGACGAAGACTAAGAAACAAAGTCGGGAACGTCAGATTCATAGCAGATAGTGTAAAATAAAGCGGCAGAGCGGGTATGACTCCTTTTGGGAAACGGTATCCGCTCTGTTTTAGGAAACGGACTTATATAAAGAAGTCCATGATCAAATTGGCCCGAAAACGGGCGGAGGTAGAATATGGAGGAAAAAAATAAAGAAGTGATCCGCAGATTTTATCAGGAGTTTTTCAACGATCATATCGTGGATTCGGCGGATCGTTACGTGAGGGAAGATTACGTTCAGCATAACCCGGGAGTGGAACAGGGAAGAGACGGGCTGAAACGGGCATTCGCGGAGAAATTCCGGGAGCATCCGGAATTTGCTCTGGATATCCAGATGTTGATCGCGGAAAACGATATGGTTGCGGTCTATCTGAAAAATGTAGCTCCGGATGGAACGACAAGATGCCGTGTTGTTGACATTTACAGACTGGAAGAAGGAATGCTCGCGGAGCATTGGGACGTATTACAACCTTGCGAATAAGATCGAAAAGAGGTTGAAAAAATGTCAGAACGTGTGACAAAAACAGAAATCACACCGTCGGTAAAACGTCGTGTGGCGGCAAGCGTATTTATCGTAGCGTTTGCATTTGGACTGAACATTACGGGAATCCTGCCGGTGCTCGGCATCTTAAACGAGAAATACCAGCAATACGGAACGAGCGCGGTGCAGCTTTTGCAGACGATTATGTATCTGCTTTTGATCGTCGGTTCTCTGATGGTCGGATGGATGACGACGAAGATCAGTAAGAAAAATATCACATTACTGGGACTTTTGATCGTCGGATGCTGCGGAGTGCTTCCGTTTTTTATGGAAAGTTTTGCGGTGCTTCTGATCGCCCGTATCGTGATCGGATTCGGATACGGTATTATGGGTCCGATGAATACCGCGATCATCAGCGAATTTTTCCCGCCGGAAGAACGGGCAGGCTATATGGGACTGCACGTTGTCGGAATGGGAATCGGAACGATGGTGGGAAATCTGTTCGGCGGAATGCTGGCAGGGATCGGTTACCGGTATTTTTATCTTGTATATCTGATCGCATTTGCGGCGTTGCTCGGCGTGAAAGCCGTGCTGATCGAGACGCCGCCGGCACAGGTGGAAAAAGCATCGGATCTGAAACTGAATAAAATGGTGTTTGTGATTTCCTTTGCATCGTTTGTACATACGTTGTTTATCAATGCGTATAACACAAACATCGGTATTTATATCACGCAGAATATTACGGAAGATCCGTCGATGACAGGTGTTGTGACCGCAGTCAACGCGGCGTTCGCACTGCTTGTGGGAATGTTTTTTGCAAAGATCTCCGGATTTTTCAAGACCTACACGCTGACGTTTTCGATCTT
>OGJR01002153.1_pt1 | contig 10493 bp, 12 predicted proteins | sample 1572301 | NCBI WGS metagenome assembly OGJR01 (sample SAMEA2582083, study PRJEB24529) | metagenome | biome: Human gut stool | place: China | collected 2011 | reverse complement strand
CGCTGCACCCATTCCATTTGACGGGTACGCTTCAATTCCTCGGTCACGCCCTCGGCAGCTTTCATCTGCTCCATGATGGTGTCTAACCGTTTCTGTGCCTGTTCGTTCAGGTCTGCAAGATATGTCCACAATTCCCCGGTCAGGGTCAATGTGTGTAATCTGGCTGGGCAGACTTCTCTTAAATATTCCCGGTGCATCCGTCCGTACTTTCCGATGGGGCGGTGTTCTTCCGGCAGCTTCAAGTCTGGGATGTAGTAATCTCCAACAAGGATATAATCAATTCCGTTTTCTGTTATTCTTGGTTTCAATTCGCTCATGTTCCTTACCTCCTGTGGAAGCAGGCTCGTCTGGTACTAACTCAATCACATCGGTAATCTCACAATTCAGCGTTTCGCAGATACGGGCTAATGTATCCATGCTGATGTGCTTTCCCTCTTTGCTCATGTTGGCAATCATATTTGTTGTCATACCAGCAGCAAGCCTTAAATCCTCTTTTCTCATATCACGCTCTAACAGTGTGTGCCAGAGTGGTTTATAGCTGATGTGCATATTGTTTTCCTGCCTTTCTATCCATACCACCGGGGCGGCTGCCCCGGCAGGAACTTTTCTCTTATTATAGCACCAATCTTGTGAAATCACAATTTATTCTTGTAGCCTGCCGCTGATACCGTCTGGATTGGCTTTTCCTTTCTTTTTGTTCCCTTTAATTAGCCATGAACTGTTTCATGCCCTGGGACTTAGCGCCGGGGTTGTCCGAGCCATAGCCCTCCAGCAGATTGACCACGCCCCACACGCCAAGGCCAGCGCCGAGGGCAATCACAAGGGTCTGCAAAGTGGTGATGGCAGAAGCGAAAAACTGCATATAGCCTCCTATTCTCCGGGGACAAAGCCCCGGCCATGAAAAAAGCCGCCCACATCGGGCGGTTTCAAAATAAATTCCCTATAGAATGTGTGCCTTAAATTGAAAAGGGGGAGCTCGTGCGTTAGACATAAGTTCTCCTAAAAATGTAGTGAGATTTCCCGGCTCTTTCTTGACTGCTGTTCGTATGCATTGCCTCTTGTTGCCTTATTCTGTGTTAAGTCTTATACACTGTATATAGATTATAGGAAATCTGATGCGTTTAATCGGAATTGTATTTCTATTTTAATTCCTTTCTATAAGAATTTACATGTCCGACTTTTTCTGATATGCTTTAGCCATACCAAGGGAACACGAAAGGACGTAACGCAATGATTAAGCTAAACCTAAAAAGAAATGAAAATCGCTTCAAAAACACCGAGAGTGAGCTGTTGGCTCTGTTCCATGCGAGTGCAACAGGCAAATCGAACAAGGCATTTAGGTTTGCAAAGGTAGACAGTAATTTTGCCGCCTTTCTTCCTTACCTTAAAGATGGTGCCGTAAAATTGTATCTGTACTATGCGGTTGTGGCCAACAACGACACTGGTGAATCCTGGTATAGTATTGACACAATCAGCAAAAAGCTGGGAGCCACCGAAAGAAGTATCGGTAACTGGAACAACCAGTTAGAAGATCTTGGCCTAATCTTCAGGACAAGCACTGGAAAGAAGAGCAAGGCAACCTTTGTTCTACCTTTAACGGGATTTGCTGTAAAAATGAGCATCCAGCAAATCGAGCAAATCCTTGGAGAGCTAAACTTATACGGGGCGAATGAGTACACGAGAGTTTTTGGAAAGGTTCAGTCTGTCACAAAACTCTATGTAAAAGGTGAAGTAGCGGACACGGTCAGCGAGATTTTATGTGTCCATTTGCAAAAGCTGAGCACTGCGGGAGCCATTGAACTCAACCGTGTTGACACCTTTATCTACAACATCTCCACTACAACCAATGAAGATATTGCAAAAAAGCTCTTAACTTTTGATAGCGAAGACAAAGTCGCCATTGTCAACGGCGAAAATGAAATTGTGCTCGGCAAAAAAACGCCAAGTCCGCTTCAATGCTTTTTCATCAATGACTCGCCCAAAATTGATGATACTGCCGTTTACGAGATTATGAGCCAACTTACAGATGATGTAGACATCTCTGATCTCGCCCACATAACCATTTAATTGCAAGGAGGTAAAAATGACTGATTCAACTCTGGTATTGATTCTTTTTCTGATGCTCGCTATTCTGTCGATGCTGAAAAAGTAATCACTCTAAGCTGGGCTTGTCTTGTTTTGGCAGACAGGCCCGGCTTGGTTGCTTTTATTTGAATCAGTTGTTGGTTTATAAATAAGCGTCCGGGTCGTCGAGGTCGTCATAGTTGAGAATGTCCTCGTCCTCGTCTGTGATCGCCTCGTCCGGCACGGACACTTCGTACACCTCACATTCCTCGTTCAGCCCCGGCCGCCTGCGGCGGTCTATGAGCCTGTCGAGGTCAAAGGCGTTTTTCACTTTATCGGCCTCCGCCGTAAAGCGATAATTGGGGTGCTGTTTCAAATCGTACTTCTTGGAATAGAACGGCGGCAGTCCCCGGAGCTGCAAAATGCACCGATCTCCGGGCATGGTGGCAAGCTCACTTGGGGTCATCAGCTCCCGCCCCAGCCGTTGGGTGTTCTGACTGTAGCTTTCGGACTACCCACGGGAGCGCCCCTCGGTCTGCATGGAGATGGTCGCCTTGCCCAGCCAGTTCTCGGAAATTTCTTTGATGGTGCTGGCCTCGCGGCCACCGAGGAACAGCACACTGTCCATGTTGCCAAGGATGGTTTCGGCGTTCTTATCGTATATGGCTTTACATTGGGCAAGCTGCTGATACAGCAGGCACAGGCTGATCTCACGGGAGCGGATGACCGCCACCAGCTTTTCCAAGTTTGGCACCTGCCCAGTGTTGGCCGCCTCGTCCCACAGCACCCGCACATGATGGGGCAGCCGCCCGCCATGAACATTGTCCGCTCGTTCGCACAGAAGATTGAACATCTGCGAAAATGCCAGCGCCACAAGAAAGTTGTAGGTGCTGTCGGTATCGCTGATGCAGAAGAATGTCGCCGTGCGCCGATCTCCCATGCGGTCAAGCTCCAGTTCGTCATAGGACATGATCTCCCGGAGCTGGGGAATGTCAAAGGGAGCAAGCCGAGCGCCGCAGGAGATCAAAATGCTTTTGGCCGTCTTGCCGCTGCTGAGCTTGTATTTCTTATACTGCTTGACCGCAAAGCAATCCGGCTTGCGCTGCTCCAGCCCTTTGAACATATAATCCACGGCGTTGAGAAAATCCTCGTCATCCTCTTTCACCTCCATGCCGGAGATCATGTCCACCAGCGTGTTCATATTGCGCTCCTCCTCGGAGCCTTCAAAGATAATGTACCCCAGCAGGGCGCAGTACAAAAGCGTTTCGGCCTTCGTCCAGAACGGATCGCCCTCTTTGCCCTCGCCCTTGGTGTTGGAGATCAGAGCGTTTACAAACTTCAAGATGTCCGCCTCGGTCTTGATATAGGCCAGCGGGTTATAGTGCATGGACTTGGAAAAGTCGGTGCTGTTGAACACCTTGATCTTGTACCCCCGGCGCTGCAAGAAAGCGCCGACCTGCCCCAGCACACCGCCCTTGGGGTCTACCACCACATAGGAAGAATGGGCTTGCAGGAGTTGGGGCGTGAGCCAAAAGCGGGTCTTGCCGGAGCCGGACGAGCCGATCCCTCAGAAATTGAGGTTGCGGGCGTTGGCGGGATTTTTCGGACGGGTGTTCATGGTGAGCCGTTCCGTGGCGGTCAGCAGCATATTGTTTTCAAATTTAGGATCGACAAAGGGCTTGATGTCCTTTTCGTTGCCCCAGCGGGCGCTGCCGTACTCCGCATCCCGGCGGTATTTCTTGGCGTTCTTGCTTTTGAAGTAAATCAGCAGACGGAACGCCACTGCCCCCACAATGCCCACCAGCCAGTCAAAGAGGGCAAGGCCGGGGGCAAAGTCGGCAAAGGCCGCGCCGATGGTCTGTCCCAGCCCCAGCAGCTTTTCCCCGAAGCCTGCGCCAGCGGCCAGACGGTAGGCCGTCCCCAGCTTGAGGAACACCCAACCGATGAACACATAGGGAATGTTGGGCAGCACATATTTACGGAGCTTATCTGTCATGCGACACCTCCTTTCGTCGAACCAAACTCCGCTCTGCTCCTTCGGCCATTTCATGTCCGAAATCCGCCCGCTCCGTTGTTTCTCCTCTTCCCACATAGTCTTGCGACTTTGCGGGAGCCCTGTTTTCTTTGGGCAGCTTTTCCTTGGCAAGCTGCTGTTCCGCCTGCTTCATCTGTTCGGGGATCGTGGGCTGGCGGGACTTGGCCTTATCCAGCACCTTGCGGGAGTATTCCGAAAAACAGGCGGTCATAGCGTCCGCCTGCCCGGATTTGAAGAACAGCAGGTATTTCCCCGATTCGGTCTGATAAAAGGCATAGTCCACATTCCACTTCCGGGCTACCCGGTCAAAGAGCTTTGTGTCCCCGGACAGTTCAAGGCTGTTGGTGGATGTGCCGTGCGCCATGAGCTTTTTCACGGTCTGCTTGCCGTGGGGCGTTTGCTTGGCCCGGTGGTGCTTGGCGATTTTCCGGCCAATGGCCCGCAGCACATAGGCAAGGCCCCGGGCGGTCAGCTTGGACGCCTTCACGGAAACGGCAATCGTGCGCCGGGAAATATCCTCGTCTACCAGCCGTCATCGTCTCCTCTCTGATAGAAATATGACCTTGGGACAAAATGTCCCAAGGTCAGCGGTCATCATGCTCCTTTCTCGGGTGCAGGCGCTCGCCCTCCAAGGATGAACGGTCTATGACCTCCTTGTAGGCCGCCATCTGCTCCCGGATATTCAACTTGGGGTATGCAAAAATGCGGTGTTCGGCGGGAATGTCCTCGATGCCGTGGTACACCTCCTTGAAGTCGCCGCTGCGGGTCAGATAGCCCGTGGGGGTAAAGTGGCCGCCCTCGTTGATCCGCATATCCCGCCCGTAGGCTTCAAAATCGAAGTAGGGCAGCACATTATCCGGCACATCCAGCAGCTCCATGTCCTCTACATAGATGCGCCCCAGCGTTTCATCGTCGGTCACGCCGGGGTGCAGCTCGTAGCAGTCCAGATTGTGAACAAGGTTGATGATGTCCGCCACGCTGGAAGTATGGTCGCCCTTGTTGAGCGCGGCCTCCAGCGTTTCAATTTCGTCGCCGTCCAGCTCGGAAATGAGATGTGCCAGATGGTTCAGCTCGTCCAAGTTTTCATACTCGGTGAGATAGTCGTATAAGCCCATCACATCGCCGTCAAAGGCGGTGATAAAGAATTCTTCATACCGCACACCGTCCACGCCGATGTTCTTTAAGAGCGATTGCATCTCCTCCGTGGTAGCCGGAAATTTCAGCGTTTCGCCCACAAGCTGCCCCTCGGCGTATTTGCCGAGGTTGGTGATGTAGGCTTCAAATACCGTCATTTGCACCTCCTTTTGTCAGCGCCTCTGCGATCCCAGCCATGATGTACTTGGCACAGGGCAGCGCAATGGCGTTTCCCAATGCCCGGTAACGGTGGGAGGATAGAATTTCCGCATCATCTGCGCCATACCTTGTCCAGCCCTCCGGCAGCCCCATGAGCCGTTCACATTCCGTTTCCGTGGGAAAGCGGACGCAGCCCCCGGCTGGATCGTCCTCATGCCAAAAAGCAAAGGGCGAAATGCCACCCGCTAACAGAGTGGGAAAAGGGTCAGTTGGCAGTCCGAAGCTGTTTCGGAACGCTGTTTCCGTCCGCTCCTTGGCGGATGCCCGCATACGAAAGCATTGAAAGGGTTGGGTGACTGGTATGCGCCGCCCTGCTTCAATAAAAGAGCCTCGATCTCCGAAGGCGGCGGGCAGCCCGCGACCTCCGCCAAGCGCAGGAAGTGACTGCATTGTGCGGGGCTTAAAAAGTATTTCGTGGGAACGCCGTCCTCCAAAGTCTGCCACAAGAAAGATGCGCTGCCGTCGTGCCAGCCGGGGGCTTGCCCAATGCTGGGCGTCCATGAGCCGCCAGCAGAGGTCAGGCGTTCGCCCTCGCACCATTCCGGCTCCTGCCCATCTTCCAGAAGCAGGCATTGAAACATCGGTGTCTGTGAAAGCGGATAGGACGGCTCTAAAATCCATCCGGTCATTTGATGAAAACGCTCCCATGACGTTTTCCCAAACAGCGATTGCTGGAAATAGACCATTTGTCGCCTCCCTCATTTCACGGATAATGCGGATGGCTTGAAAGAACAGACTGGACTTTTCTCCCGCAAGCCCCTTGCGGTTGCCGATCTGCGAAAGATTTTGACATGGTGAGCCAAAGGTGATGATATGGACGGGCGGGATCTCCCGCCCGTCCAGCTTTGTCACATCCCCCAAATGCGCCATATCGGGAAAGTGGCGCTTGGTGATGGAGATAGGGGCTTTTTCGATCTCGCTTGCCCATACCGGCTCAATGCCGCAGCGTACCGCCGCCAGCGGAAACACGCCGATCCCGTCAAACAGGCTCCCCAGCCGGAGCGCCGTCATCTTATCTGCGCCCCTGTCCCTTGACGGTCAAAATACCCTCAAGGGTGGTGGCGGTGATCCCAAGCCGCTGGGCAACGGCGATGTCATTCTTCATGGCCTCGGTGACGGTATGACCGCACACCACCAGCACATGAGAGCGGCGGAGCAGGTCACGCCCCATGTCGATGCCACTCTTATGCTCCTCTGGAACGGCGTCATTCAGGAAAAGGGGCTGATAGAGCGTCGGGCAGATAGGCGAAAAGCCCGCCTCATACACCGTGCGGCAATACTGCGCCGCCAGCTTCGTGTTTTCGTGGTCGCTGCTTACGCCTGCGGCAGTAATGTACGCAAGGGGTCGTTTCATTGTAAAATACCTCCGTTTTGTAATGTAGTAGTTCAACCCAAACCCCACGCCCTTTCCCATTCTTGGGAAAGGGGGCGGCTCTGGAGGATATACCCCCGCCGCTTGCCGGAGAAAAAGCATAGCCGGGACAGGCGGTCAAGGGCTGGCCGCTGAAAACAGCGGTGCGATGCACCCTTGACAGCCCGCTCCCGGCCATGCTGGAATACGGGCGGCGACGGGGGATATAACCACAAGAGCCATTCGGGGAAACGAAAGACCTCGGGACAAAAAGTCCCAAGGTCACTTTTCCAAATCCGTTTTCTTTTCGGGCTTGCCCAGCTCGGGCGGCTGCTTGGCCTTCCAGTCATCCAGCAGAGAAATGATCTTGTCTTTCATTTCCCTCGGGGACTTGTCCTTGCCGAAATACTTTTCTAGTTCCGCACTATTGATGATCACCTTGTCTACCTCCTTTTTCTCCTGCGACAGAATACCGTCGATCACATCGCCGTTGAGCTTGCCGTCCTTGTCCAGCTCCCGCATTTTCTGTGCCTGCGACAGCGAGGGCGAGGACTGCTGCCCCTCGATGGACACGGCGATATATTTCTGATGCTTCGGGCGGATGAATGAGATCTCCACCGCCGGGGTGAACGCCAGTTTTTTCTCGTCCACCATTTTCTGCAAATCCGGCACAAGCTCGGTCAGGCGGATATACCGCTGCACCTGCTTGTAGTTCATGCCGTTGCGATCTCCCACGACCTGCGTGGAGCGTTTTCCGGCGTCCTTGTCCTCCTCTCCGGGACGGGAGCCTTGGTGCTTGATGGCCTCCACCTGCATTTTGAGCGACTGCGCCTTTTCCGTGGGCAAAATGCGCTCACGGTGGCGGAGGTTGTCATCCGTCATGGCGAGGATGGCTTCATCGTCCGTCATGTTGCGGACGATACACGGCATATTCGCAAATCCGGCAAGCTCGCTTGCCCGCTGGCGGCGGTGGCCCGCAATGATCTCATAGCCGCCGTCCTCACGGGGACGCACCAGCGCGGGCTGATTGACGCCCGCCGCCTTGACCGACTCCACAAGCCCCTGCATCTCCGCATCGTCCCGGACACCAAAGGGATGATTTTTGAACGGATGCAGATCGGACAGGTTGAGATAGACAATCTCCTCTTTTGCCGGTCGAGTGGCGTCACGGGGCGCAGACGGCTCTGGCGTGACCTCCGCACCAGCGGGAGCGCCGCCCTTATCCACGGCAGGCTTCTCCGGGGCGGGCTTGCTTTGGGACTTTTTGTCCCGAGGTTTGGGCGGCTTTGCCTTATCGGGAGCGGCCTTGCCATCCTTGGGCGGGCGACCTCTGCCGGGCTTGGCGGTCTTGTCCTTTTCCGTGGGCGGCTTCTGCTTGACCTCCTTTTTCTCATCCTTGGCCGGCTCATCACGGGCGGCGGCAAAATCCACCACCTTGCCGGAATGTGCCGGGGTGGGATTATCCTTGCCGGGAGTGGGCGGCTGCGCCCGCTCCTTTTCGGCTTTGGGGACTTCGGGAGCGGCAGGCTTCTCCACCTCGGCATGGGTAACAGCGTCGGCGGGATCGGGTACGGTCTCGCCCATTTCAAAGAGTGCCGCCTGCCCCTCGTGCTCCAAAATGAGCTGTTCCTCTACGGTCAGCTCCTCCGGCCCCAGCGGGGCGGGAGCGGTGGTGTCGGCCAGATCGGGAGCGGGGTCGGGCTCCTCCGGGGTCTCGGTGGGAGTACCCACATCGGGGCTGATGGTCTTTTTATCGTCTGCCACTAAAAAACCTCCTTTGTTGTGAAATGAAAAAAGCCAGCCCGATGGCTGGCAGCAGATAGGGTATCTCCTCCTTTCAGATTGTGGTATATGAAAACGCCACCCATAGTCTCTCTGGGTGGAATTTACAATTTATTATTTTCTTTTTCGACCTATTGTGATATAATCACATCGTCAGTACGAGCGGTCAGATCAGACTTCGTTTGGCTCGTGATCAAAACGCGGGCGGCATCGTACCTATGGGTAAGGATGCATTTTTCTCCGGCAGAAGTGCCATCAGCACCTCGTCACCCCGACACAGTGACACACGAACACGGTAACACTGTGACTGCACTTGTAGTCAGTATGTATGTGTGTTTCGTTGTGACCGTGTCAAGTGATTTGGTGTTGGACCGAGCAGAACAAACTGTTTGGGAAGTCGGATTTGTGCTGGTGTGAATTTAGGATATAAGGCTGCAATATCTCCTTGTTGTTGGCGGATGGGAAGTCCCCTCAATTTTGAGGGCCAATAATAACAAGGAGGTGAATTCCGTGAAGAAAGCGGACAAGCCCAGTATTGTCATCAATATCAATGTTTACGGTGACAATAACAAGGTTTCCACGAATGAGACTCGCTCTCATGTTCCTGCTGCTGTGATCATCATTGTACTGATTGCAGTAGCCGTACTGGCTGTATCCTTTTGCTGCCCTGAACTACTTCCCGATTTTGTCCGTTGGATAATCGGTAAAGTAGTCAACAGCTAACACCAGCACATTTTAAGAATTGAGGTGTAATGCCTTTTGAAATATACTGATTGCCCACTATACGGAATTCAATCTAAAAAAATGCTAAAATATGTTCTACATATTAAAGATGGGGATTTGTTAAAACAAGACTATGTTGTTTCGATGATTAGTCCCTATGTAGATATGTCTAAAAAGCCTCGGCTTATTGAACCTCCACAGGCCGAATTGAAAACTGTACAAAAACGCATAAAAACATTATTGGGAAAAATTGAAGTGCCCGATAATGTTTTTTCCGGTATTAAGGGAAAATCATACTCCGATAATGCTCGCCAGCATTTGGGCGAGGGCACTCGGAATCTATATAAGATTGATTTGACTGCATTTTTCCCTTCGATTAGCAGAGAAACAGTTTATCGCTTTTTCTTTGAAGATTTGTGCTGTTCTCCTGATGTTGCCGAGGTACTGACTAACTTAACAACAATCGATCTTAAAAAGCTCGATCAAAAGTTCCTTTCGGAAGTTTACGATTTTCTGGCAGCTAAAGGAGTTAAATGCTATAATCATCTGATCTCTGGAGCTCCAACAAGTCAAATCCTTTCATATCTGGTTAATCACAAAATGTTTGATGAATTACAGGCGTTGTCAGATAATAACGATGTGATAATGACTGTCTATGTAGATGATGTGGTATTTTCGAGCGAACATAACATATCCTCGGAATTTAGAAAAACGGTATTGTCACTTATCCGAAAATATAATTACCAAGTTTCCCGAAAAAAAGTGAAAGGGTATTCCAGAACATATCCTAAATTGGTGACGGGTGTTATTATCAATAGTGAGGGCAAAGCCACCGTCAAGAACTCACTTAGGAAAAAGATTATGTTTGAGCATGAATATCTTCGCAATAATCCCACTGATAAAAAAAGTCGTCAGCGTCTACGTGGCCTTGTTACTGCTGCCAGACAGGTTGACAAGTCAGCTTACCCTAATATACGTAAATTTGCTTTTGAAAAGTTTGTAAAAGAATAAGTCACCGCTCAAAATTGGGTGGTAGCGTTAAAATTGTTTTCTCAGGATGAATACCTCTTGCCGACTACCAGCAAACCGTTGATATATCTGCGTTTTCTGAAATCCTATAATTACACTCCGACCAGAGCTCTTCAGTCGAGAGACTGAAGAGCTTTTTGTTATATCTGGAACTTT
>OGJR01002151.1_pt1 | contig 10502 bp, 5 predicted proteins | sample 1572301 | NCBI WGS metagenome assembly OGJR01 (sample SAMEA2582083, study PRJEB24529) | metagenome | biome: Human gut stool | place: China | collected 2011 | reverse complement strand
CGTATTCTGTAATTTTAATGCTTCTATCGCATTACTTTTTGCCTCTGTATAATTAGCCATTAGCAAATAAGTTCTTGCTTTCAAAGCATAAACGGCACATTTACTAGGATAGAATTTATAATCAGGAAGATCAGGTAAATACTCAAAAGCATCATTTAAATCCTGCAATATTTGTTCGTACACCTTTTCTACAGATGCTCGGGGTAAGGATCCTTCCACACGAGGAGTTGTCAACAAAGGAACACCTTGGTCGATGGAAGCTGTTGCAGCATTATAAGGTTTTCCATACAAATTCACCAAAGACAAATAAGCATCAGCACGATGAACCAGAGCTTCTGCCCGAATCGCTAATTTCTCAGCCTCAGTACCATTCTTACTCCCCATCACTTCATCTATCACCACGTTACAATTGTAAATTACTTGATAAACAGCATTCATTTCCGGATCCCGCTCTGACTGGCTATAAATTTCATCCGCCCACGTGTACATCGGAATGAATTTATCAGTCTCATAAATAGCATTTTGTTGCGTTTCATCCGAAATATTAATATCATCTGAAGCAAAATCCTGCTCAGAAAGAGTATACCGGAAATTATTAGTATTATTCATCAGATAACGATAATTCACCGTTTCTTCCGGTATCAACTTTCCTTTTGTTTTAATATCTACCCAATCCGAGCAAGCAGAAAAGATTCCACCTAACCCGGCAATTAGACTATATAATACAATATTCTTTTTCATATCAACCACATTTTAAAAATTAAGGTTTAACGAGAAATTATACGACGGAGTAGGAGACATTGTCAAACTACGACTATTTGGAATAAAATCCGGATCGATACCCACATTATTCTTCTTCCATATCAAACCTAAATTCGTTGCACTAAATCCGACAGAGGCACTATTGATCATCAATTTATTTAACCATTTATTAGGAAGTTCATAAGTTAGAGATACCTCTCTCAAACGAATATGATCACCTTTTTCAATATGAATATCTGCTCCCCGGTAACGTACAAAACTATTAGCACTTGTCCCAATACGAGGAACATCCGTTATAGCCTCATCACCTGTTTCTCTCCAACGTTTGGCCATATCCTCATTAATTTCATAGTAAGAATTCCGTCCGCCCGCTTGTTGAGAAATCGTAGGCTTTTGGAAAATATATCCTAATTTATAGGTAATTCCCACGTAGAGAGACAGACCTTTATAAGTAAACGTATTAAAAAATCCCCCGAAATGTTTAGGAGTCAATGTACCCACGTATACCAAATCATCATTTGTCACACTCTCCGTCGCTTTTACAATTTCGCCGTCGGCATTATATACTTGAGAATCACCATTTTCATCCAAACCAGCCCAACGATAGGCCCAAAAATTGCTCATATTATAGCCTTCCAACATTCTTCCGCTACCACCCCCACTAGAATAAAAGGAGGGAGACATTTCATAAGGAGAAGAGATTACCTCATTCGTGTTATACGAATAAGTCAGATTCATTCTGTAATTGAAATCATCTTTCTGCACGATAATCCCAGTCAACGACAAATCTAACCCTTTACCATTTACCTTTGCCGCATTACGGGAAAGTGTATAGTTATTTGAAGCATTCGCCCCAAATATCGGATTTATCGTATAGTCAGCAAATAAATCTCGTGAATATTTATTGTACCACTCTAAAGAACCGGAAATCCGGTGATTTAATACAGCAAAATCCAACCCCCAATTTAATACACCTGTTTTCTCCCAGCGAACGGAAGGATTAGCCGCAAAATTAATACTTGATGAAGGTAATTGAGTAAAATCATCATTACCTGAAGTTAATGATATTTGTGTGAATGGATATTGATTCTGATCTATATTACCATTGTAACCAAAAGTTGCACGGAATGTTAATTGATTTACCCACCCCACATTATCTTGCATAAAATCTTCTCGACCAATATGCCATGATAACCCGGTAGACCACATCGGTGTCGCTCTATATTTTCGATCAACACCAAAATTATTATAATCATCATAACGTGCACTTCCTGTTAAAACATACTTACCCATCAAAGTATAAGAAACATTCCCGTAATATGACAAGAAACGACGTTGATAATCTACTTCTGGACTATTATCACGCAAAGGTGTTGTATATCCCCAAACAGTCGGGTAAGGATTTTGCAATTGAGATCCCGCCTGCAAAGTTTGTTCATTATACCCGTAATAATTTGCACCACTCTGCCAGTTTCTCGTTTCTCGTAATTCAATACCAGCTAACGCAGACACTTGATGAATTTCTGCTATTGCATTATCATAATTAATTTGTCCTCGCATACTATAATTCCGAGAATCATTGTAAGCAACATTTAATAAACCTCCATCGGGCAGAGCATGTATTAACTTTCCGGTAGTAGCATCATATGTTGTTGCGGTATTATAAATATCCCGCCATTCATAGGTATTCTCATTCTGGTATGTTCTGTTTTTTGCATTTGTTCTTTCATACATGAACTGTCCGTCTACTGTCAACCCTTTTACTCCCGGAATTGGAACATTCAACCCAACAGTCATTGTTATAGCCTGTTCTTTCCGCCGATCATCTTTATTATCCAATTCATCCAAATAATTATATTTCCAGTTTTTATACCCCTGAGATTCTTTCTCATCCACAAAGTCTTTAAGGTATCTATAATAATCTACTCGATTCCCGTCACTATCCACCATTTGATCATAAGGCAAAAAAGGAAGCATCGTCGAGGTTGCTTGAATAACGGACAATCCCATACCATTGTTTTTTATATCAATTAATGAAGCCCGAATACTCGTACTCAACGTCGCCCAATTCATGATTTTAAAGTTCAAGTTCGAAGTTAAGGTAAAACGATCTCCTTGTTCTCCTTTTGTATTGGATTGCTCGTTAGCATATGAAGCAGACAAAAAATAATTCATATCATCTGAAGCCCCACTAAATGATAGATTATATTGTTGTGAAAAAGAGGGCTGTAACATATATTTTTTCACATCCCGATATGACTCTCGTTCTGCTAATTCACCCAGTTTGGCATCAGCCTCTGCTTGAGTTATAATTCCATCTTTCGCATCCAATAAAATCTTGGCCGCTTGCGATATCTCAAATGTGTAAGCCGATGCATAAGTAGGACGGGTAATATACCCTTTATCAACCATTTCCCGTTCATAATCTATCATCTCAGCTGAATTCATGATTGGTAAAGTATTAAAACGCGGAGACCCGGAAGTCATGACATTTATGCCAAAGTTTACTGTTGTTCCTCGTTTCCCTTTTTTCCCCTTTTTAGTTTCGATAACAATTACCCCATTAGCCGCACGAGCACCCCAAATAGAAGCTGCTGCAGCATCCTTCAAAAAAGTAATTGACTCCACATCGTTCGGATTCAAGTTTTTCATCTCCAAATCTGTAGGAAATCCGTCAACAACCAATAATGGACGGCTCATCGCATCGGTAAAGCTACTCCTTCCTCGAATATTCATTGAAATATTTGTTTGCTCCTCCAACTGTCCGTCTGTCCGGTTTGAACCATACAAAAAAGTCATATCCGAATTCTTGACATCCACGTAAACCCCCGGAACAACACCTTCCAAACGGTTCATGATATTCGGACTGGGACGCTTTGCTAATTCCTTAGCTGTTACCACGCTAAATGAACCGGTGGCACGTTCTTTGGGTAAACGGGTGTAACCCGTTGAAACAACGACAACCTCATCCAATGCCTCCGTGGTTTCTTTCATTTTAATGTTTAGAGGGGAATCACTATTAATTGCCACGGTTTGCATCTCGAAACCGACCATCGAGAAAAGCAACGAATCGCCCCGTGAACAAATCGCCGTGAACTTTCCTTCCACGTCAGACACGAATCCTAGCGTAGTTCCCTTGATAATAATATTCACTCCCGGAAGAGGTTGACCTTGTTGATCTGTAATCTTACCTGCCACCGTAAGTTTATTCTCTTGTTGTTGGTTAGTTGATTTCACGGGACTAACCACCACTGTGTTATCCACGATCGAGAATGTAAGTCCTGAATTCTTTAAACAATACTCTAAAACGGCTTTTACATCCGTATTTGTGAAATCAGGATTCAATCCCGTAATATTACCCACTTTTGCGTCATTGTACAAAAAAGTCAACTCCGTTTGCTTTTGAATTTCTTTAGCAACTTGGATAAATGAACTATTCTTCATCTTCACAGTGACATTCTGAGCCACTGCCGTGAATGACGAAAATAGTAATAAAACAATCGTCATTCTCATCATTAATCGGTTCTTTATTAGCCATAAACCTCCCGGAAGAGACTTATTTCGGTTCTTCTTCATAATGTAATTAATTAATTTAGTTAGTTTTACACACTTACCTCCCCTCGTGGCCATCGAGGGTTTCACTCTGTAGTTATATATACATCATTTCCATGTAATTCAAATCGCACATCTCCCGTCATCTGCAACATTTTCATTACTTGGGAGAAATCACCATATCGTTTCAGATTTCCCGACAGAGAAATTCGTTTCGCCCCCTCATCCTTGAATATCACACGAATATCATACCATCGTTCCAATGTTCTCATTATATCTTCCAACGGCTGTTGTTCAAACACGAAACGCCCGTCTTTCCAACTCGTAAAGCTCTTCACTTCAACTTCCCTCTTTACCATCTTTCCCGACAAAGCATTCACTTCTGCCTGCTCTCCCGGTTTCAACAGCATTGAACTGCCAGGGCTGTATATTCTCACGGAACCTTCCGCAAGAGTCGTTTGCGACTGTTTCTCTTCCGGATAGGCCCGGATATTAAAGGAAGTACCCAACACCGTTACCGACGAACTCATAAATTGTACGGTAAAAGGCTTCTTGGCATCCTTCACCACTTCAAAATAAGCCTCTCCCTGCACGAAAACCCGCCGTTCTTTTGCCCCGAAGGCCACCGGATACTGGATAGAAGTTTCCGAGTTCAACCACACCCTTGTTCCATCTGAAAGTGTCAGACAAAACTCTCCCCCGCGAGGTATTTCCAATTTATTATAAACGATCGATTCACTTTCTCCACCACTAGCGTATATTACCCCAGACCCTGAAGCACTAATTTGTGTCCCATCCGTAATAATCGTACTATCCGCAGCCTCCTTGCCTAAAGGAATCATTTGCCCGTTCGCCAGTGTCAACACAGCTTTACTCGTCCCCGGAAGGATATTTGTAGCCAATGAAGGATATAACGTTTGTTCTTCATCTCGATTCAACCCGACATAAAGAACGAGTGCAATTATAAACGGTAACGCAACAGCTGCTACCCGAGCCACATTTATCAGAAATCTCCTTTTACGACGTTGTTGGTATTTCCTTTGCAAGAAACGCCCGTAGGCCACCCGGTAATCATACGTTTCCAACTTCTCCATCCCAACCGTGTAAAAATCTTCTGAAATCATTCGTTGAAAAGCACGTTCATTCTCTCCGGAAACCTTTCGCCAATCGGATAATTGTCTTTCCTCTGATTCTGAAAGTTGCCCTTTCAAACTCTTCTGAATAATTCGTGCTATTTCAAATGCTTCTTTCATCTTGAATTCTTTTACGACCAAAAAACAATCAAGTACAAAAAAAGTGTCACTTGAATGACACTTTCTTGTAAATTTAACAATTCGACAGGAATAAAAGGATTGCCGTTATATCTCCTAACCGACTCTTCAATAATTGTTTTCCGCGCTTTTTATGTGACTTTACCGAATCTATGGAGAGATTCAGTTTCTCTGCGATTTCCGCATTATCGAAACCTTCCATCACCAGTTGGAACACTTGTCCCGTCTGTTCCGGTAAATCCTGAATAGCCTCTGACAACAAGGCTAGTAACTCCTGCTCCACGATCTGGTTAAAAAAGAATGTCGTTGTTTCCCGTTCCTTCAAGAAAGACATATACTCCTGTTCGATCCGGGCATGTTTCAAATAATTCAAACATTGATTCTTGGTAACTAGATACAGGTAAGATTTCAAGGCCACCACAACATCAAAAGTCGGTTTATCCGTGTAAAGTTTGAAAAATATCTCTTGTACAATATCTTCCGCCACGTCCGGGTCATTCACGAAATTAGTGGCAAACGCACAGAGTGAGGCATAATACTTTTCAAACAGGACTTTAAAAGCCCGGTCATCCCCAACCTTTAATCCCTGTAACCATTTTACCTCATCCTGTTCCGACATATTACTATCACGTGTTAACCCATCATTTAGAACTATACAAATATAGTGAAAATCAACATAAAACTACTCTTTCACAGAATCATGACGATATACTCGCATGACCCCCTGTATACGTTTCAACCGGGAAATCAGTTGTGACAAATGTTCCGTATCACTAACCAACACGGTGATCTGCCCGTCAAATAATCCCTCGCTCGAATTAATGGACAATCCCCGTAACGTGATCTTCGGGTCCTTCGCTATTACTTCGGTAATCTTGGTCACCATTCCCGCATCCTCTCGCCCCACGATACTCAACACCGTCTGGTAAGAAGTTGCCCCCGCATTCGTCCAAGCTGCCTGTACGATTCGGTACGGGTAGCGACGCTGCAAATCAAGAGCATTCTTACACTGGCTCCGGTGAATCTTAATCCCCTCACCAATAGAAACGAATCCCAGAATATCATCCCCGAATACCGGATTACAGCAACGGGCGAACTTGTACACCACATTATCCACATTCCGGTCGATCAACAACACATCTTCACTAATCGGGCGGGACAGAGGAGCAACTTGTACCTCTTCTCTTGGGGTGGTAATCGTACGTTCCTCCTCTTTCGGGCGAGTAATGAACTCCTTGATCTCCGCCATATCCAACTTTTCCTCGGCAATCGCCTGGTAAAGATCGATCGCAAACTTGTATTTATAATGCTGTTGCAAACGATGAATCACCTCGTCTGTCAACTCTAACTTCCAATTTTTAAACCGACGAGCCAACATCTCCTTACCCAGCGTGGCCTGAGCCCGCGAATCTTCGGTAAGAAACTGACGAATCTTGTTACGAGCCTTCGAGGTCGTGGCAATATTCAACCAGTCGGCATTCGGCTGTTGATTATTCGAGGTTAGGATGGATACCTGATCCCCGTTCTTCAACACATAGCGCAAGGTCTCGTTACGTTGGTTTACCTTTCCTCCTACACAACGGGACCCCACAGCCGTATGGATAGCATAAGCAAAGTCAAGTAACGTCGCCCCCGCCGGTAAAGTCTTCAAATCTCCCGCTGGGGTAAACACGTGTACCTCCTTATCTTGCAGGTTAATTTTAATATCGTCCAGCATATCCACGGCTCCGACTTCCGAACTCTCCAATATCTCTCGTAACTCAGTCAGCCACTCCTCGATCGCCTTATCCGCCGTTCCCCCCTTGTACTTCCAGTGAGCCGCAAATCCCTTTTCAGCAATTTCATCCATCCGTTCCGTACGAATCTGCACTTCCACCCATCGGTTATTAGGTCCGAGAACGGTGGTCTGCAATGATTCATAACCATTGGATTTAGGTACTGAAATCCAATCCCGCAATCGCTGCGGGTTAGGCGTGTACCTGTCGGCTACGATCGAATATGCTCTCCAGCAATCGGCCTTCTCTTCCGGCCCCCTGCTATCCAGTATAAAACGAACCGCAAATATGTCATAGATTTCCTCGAACTCCACCTGTTTCTTCCGCATCTTGTTCAAGATCGAGGCTATCGTCTTGGTACGCCATTTCACCTTGAATTTAATTCCCCGGTTATTGAATTCTTCCACAATAGGCGCAATAAACTCGTTGATATATTTTTCACGGGCTTCCCGTGTTCCTTCCAGCTTTAAAGAAATCTCCTTGTACACCTCAGGCTCCCCGTAGCGCAAAGCGAGGTCCTCCATCTCCGATTTGATATTATACAAACCTAAACGATGGGCAAAAGGAATGTAGATATAACTGGTTTCCCGCACTAACTCCCGTTGTAGCTCCGGAAGTAAAGTCTCAGCATGCCGTAAATCATACAATTTTTCCGCCAAAAAAATCAACTGCACCCGTACATCTTCAGCAAAACTCAGTAGTAATTTCCGGAAATTTTCGGAGTCTACTACTCGGTGAGTAGTGTAGATATGACTTATATCCCGTAAACCGGCTAATATCTGGGCCACTTTCTCGCCAAATACCGTTTTTATCTGTTCCAATCTCAACGTTCCAGACTCTATTGCCCGATGCAACATCAAACAAATAATAGAAGTCCTCCCTAACCCTATCTCGGACGTGATAATTAATCCGGTATCCAACAAACGATGAATATCTTTCTCTGTAACCGCTTGTGAATTTGCCTCGCTGCTCATTGCCGTATCGAAAGCTTTTCGCACGAGACGAATATCCTCGGTTGAAATCAAGTTCTTACATGACTTTAATAAAGATCTATATTTTTGTTGTACAGTAATGTTTGTCGTAGTTTCTGCCATAACAGGTTAATTTAGTAAATTCCAACTCCTATTAATCATATCAAAAAAAATGCCGTACTCCCCGATTTTCATTCTATTCAAGATATAATAACAACTAATTATGCAGGACAACGACAATACCCTGCCAAAGGTTACCCGCAAGCCCCTAAAATTGATTTATTTCAAGCTACACAGGATAAAACCGGATCGTTACAGTCATTTTTTATGCTATCACCGTGAAAGAATCTGAATTATTTGACTACCGGTTTCACGATAATCTCGAAATTCCGACCATAGTTAATCAAGTATAATCCCCGATTTTCCAAACCTCCAAATCCACTCACGGGATGGAACCGGAAACGGGTAAATGCTCCGCTTATATCCTTTTCCCGCAACACGTTCAAAGTATTCCCACGTTCTATGTCAACCAAGGGGATAAAGCACATAACAATGTCAAACGCCCGGTTCACCACATTACTCGGCTCCGAATAAAAATAATCCCGGTGTTTCGCAGAAAACTCTTTGGCCACATCACCTTGATAATCCACGTAACTATTCGCCATCATCTTCACGTTCAACTTAAACAACACTTCCTCATCGATAGAAGTAAATTTCAACCAATCAGGGAAACCAATTACCGTGATCCGGAACTGATCTGCTAGGGCAGACAACACAGGCAACGTCCGACTGGCCGCCGCTTCATTTATAGTTGGAAACAAGATAATATTTTCCACCCCCAGCCTCATGACCTTGCGTAATGAATCCAAATGCATTTGAGGCCGCCATTGACAATTCGTCATATCTTCCATCCCGTTCGCCTGTAAGCGAGTTCGTACCAGATCCGTTAAACGACTCTCTCCCCCGGTGCGCCCCCCCCCATCCGGAATGATATTTATCAGATGAGCCTGCGTACCATTCGCAACAATCCAGTCCGCCATCTCTTCTACCAAAGAAACCGTAGACGTATTCAACTGCACAAAATTCGGGAAACGGACTAAATCTCCTCCCCGTGAAGAAAGCGGGAAAATCATCGGAATCGTCCGGTTTCCTAGCTGTTCGGCAACTGCCTTATACGTGTTCGCATACACGGGACCGATAATCAAATCCGGAGATAACAAATTCAATTCCCCTACCAAGCGTTGCACGGTATTGGGATCACGTTCCGTGTCATAAACATACAAATCGATCGTGTATCCCAGCCGTTTCAAACTATCTACGGCCATCAATACCCCCTGATAAAATTGCAGGAAAGGTTCCGTACGAGAAGATAAACGCCAATGCTCGTTCCGTATATTCACTCCCAGCGTGTCCACCGGAATTTCCTCCTCGGATAAGGGCAACTTGTTTTCCTTCACGTACAAAGGCAACATAAGAGCAACTTTCACGTGGCGTTGCTCACGAGCGACTTCGGGAATAACAAACACAGTATCACCCACAACCTGCTGCACCATTCCTTCCAATGAATCGCGGGCAGGCGGGAATGTATTTGAATGACTTTTCTCGTATTTTTCCATCTCTTCACGCCGGGCTTGTTGAACCTCTTTCGCCTGACGTTTTTCCCAGCGTAATTCAGCCTCCAACACGTTTCGGTCAATCTGCCTCAATGCCAATTTCACAACAGCACCTTCCGCAATCGGTCGGCTCACATCGTACTCCGGATTATCTTTCAGAATTCGTTTCATCTTGATATTAAACTTCCGGGAAAGAGAATATAGCGTCTCTTTCGGTTTCATCCGGTGATAATAAAACTTATCATCAATAGATTTAAAAGGTTCGACCACTGGAATTCTCAACACATCCCCGATCGAAAGGGCGTTGTCACTCTTATCATTTAATGCTTTCACTTCATCCACGGAGACACCGTAAACCTTACATATGGAAAAAAGCGTTTCCTTGGCTTTCACCGTATGGAGATAATAGGACTTTCCTTGATACACGATTTTCTCTGTCGATTTCTCTATCTTGATTTCCTGCGCCCCGACATAACCCGTCAAACCCAGCAACAAGAATACTAAAATGAATCTTACCATCTTTATCACTTCTTATTTTCAAAGCAAAAATAGTAAAAT
>OGJR01002147.1_pt1 | contig 10513 bp, 8 predicted proteins | sample 1572301 | NCBI WGS metagenome assembly OGJR01 (sample SAMEA2582083, study PRJEB24529) | metagenome | biome: Human gut stool | place: China | collected 2011 | reverse complement strand
CTACCTTCTTGATACGCTTCTTTGCCTCGGCTGCCGCCTTTTTCCTGAAAAGTGCAGCACCCTTAGAAGCAGTTCCGGTAACAGGTTGGCTTGCTTCATATGCAAGATATGCTGCCTGCGATACCTCATGCCCGCCTTCCACCTGCTCCGTTACTGCCCCGGCTGCAAGTGCTCCAGTTCTTCCTGCAATGTGAAGATTCGTGTTCTTGGTCTTGATGGAAGTGTTAGATTCTCTATAGTTTCGCTTAAATCTTGATAATCCTTTATTCTTCGACTCTGACTGATGAATGGTACTCTTGCGATATGACTTCTTTCTATCCGTATTAGTTACCTTTGCACCAGCTGTCTTAGGACCTCTCTCTACTGTATAGATGTTACTCCCCTTAATCTTGGCTCCCTTCGGTTCGTGGGCATGAATCTTGGCTTTCTCCTTGGTGTGAATGACCATCGGTTTGTCATCAACCTTTCTAATTTTCAATTTTCTCACCTCCTACTTTGAAAAATAAAATAAGCCGCTAGGGAGCAAAAATTACTCCTTAACGGCTATGTAAAATCATTCAATATTCAATTATTAAAAGCAACATGAAACTGAAATTTTACTTTTCCTTATATTCATCTGGTATTGCTATTTGAAATGTTTCACACAACAGCATCACATCATGCACATCATTTTTATCGTGTTCATATCCCAAATGAAGCATTACCTGACTCAATGGTTCAATACAAGAAACAGTTATATCTCCAACTTTTCCAATACCGAAAAAAGTTTTTGATGGAAATATATCTCCCTCATAAACAATTCCGTCATCTGTAAATTCAAAACAATGTAAATCAATGATTCTTTGTTTATCATCTTTCCAGACAGTATGACCATCCGTTGTATAATCAGTATTTACTTCCTCAAATCCATGCTGCTTAATCACATAAATATAATCATGATAATGTTTCAGTTCAACAAACAAATCAATATCATTGTGTATTCTTGATTCTCTTTTAAGAAGTGCATCAACACCCCATCCGCCATCTAAATATACTTTAATTTCGTTTTGCAAAGCATATTTTATAATTTCACATGCATCTTCTGTACGTACCATAATCTATCCTCCAAATTCAAATCTTTGTATGCTTTCCAACTCACTAAAAGCCTGAAATTTGTCAGTCTTTCATCCTTTTTGTTATCAATCACCAATTAGCTGTAATCCATTAGGATTTAGCTGATATATTTTATCGCACACCTCTTCAATATACTTTCTATCGTGAGAAATGCTAATGACAGCCCCCGGAAATTCTCGGAGCATTTTTCTTATTACCGGACCGGACAATGGTGAAAAATTTCTTGTCGGTTCATCCAGAATAAGAACATTTGCACCACTTAAGCTCATCCTCAAGAGAAGCACTTTCGCCTTTTGTCCGCCTGATAACTCCCGAATCGGATGCTCCATTTCATCTGGTGTGTATTTAAGTGAACCAAGGTATGTTCTAATTCTTGTACGCTCTTCTTTATCTCCTGTTTTATCAAGGTAATCAACCGGTGTAACATCCAAATCCAGCAGGTCTTCATAAGTTTGAGGCATATATTCTGCTTTAATGTCATTCCGATTTAGGAGTTCTTCCGCTATCTTTTTTAGAAGAGTCGTTTTTCCTGCCCCGTTGGCTCCTATCATACAGATTTTTTCTGAACCTTTTATTTTTAAATGAATTCCTTCTGCTAAAATTCTTTTGCCATCCGGAGTCACAAGCTTTGAAAGTTCATATTCTATGACCGTTTTTCCTGCGGGAATGTGTGAGTTTTCATCCCCTAATTTGACAAAGATTGCTTCTTCCTGTTCCGGCATCTGAGTCATATTTTCATCTTCTTTTTCAAATCTTCGTTCCATTGCCTTAACCGTATGCATTTTGTCCTTTAAGTTTTTGGCAACAGACGGTGCTTGTCTGGTACAACTTCTTAATGCACCTTGTACACTCTGCATAACTCTTTGATATTTTTCATCGCGAATCTTTTTCTCCCTACGGTCACTCAGTGCCCGCTGTTTTTGGATTTCAAATTTATGAAGCCGTTCTTCCACATAGCGTCTATAGGGAAGCTTTGCCACGGTATATCTCGCCTTTGTTTTTCGTATAATCTGCTCGATATGTATCACCATGTTGGCAGTACGCTCTATCAGCGTTTCATCGTGTGAAATAAAAAGCACAATGTGCTTCCAGTCATTTATGATTTTTTCCAGTAATGTAAGCGTCGCAATGTCGATGTCATTGGAAGGTTCGTCCAACAACAGCACAGAAACATCGCGAATGAAAAGCCTCATAAGTTGTGTCTTGACTTTTTCGCCTCCTGAAAGACTACCCATTGTCTGGTTACTGTAGAAAAAATCATTTTTCATTCCAAATTTTCCCGCAATAACAGACAATTCTTTAGGCGTTTTCTCCCAGAATATTTCCTCTTCAGAAAAATATTCGTATATTGTTTTTTCCTTATCTTCATCGAGCATCTCCTGCGGAAGATAACCAAGACGTTCGTGTCCCATTATCCTTTCCCCATCTGCTTCTATATAGTTTTCTACAAGCGACGGATTGTATATCCACTTCATTAATGTCGATTTCCCATTTCCCTCTTCTCCAATAATAACTGCCTTATCTCCATCATTTAGCACAAGGTTGAAATCATTAAGAATTATTCTCAGGTCTTTTTTATGTGTTAAATTTAATTTTTTTATCTGCAACATTAAAGTTTCTCCTTTTCGAAGTCTGAGCCAATTATTATTTTGAACACACAAAAACGAGTCTTTTTTGCATACGCAAAAATAGACTCGCTAAATAGACCCTTATTTCTTTTCCAAAAGGAAAACAAAGGAAATGCCTCTTGCGATAATCCAACTTAAGCGTACACAAAACAAACCTATTCTCTACAGGCTCAATAACTATATGTGTCTTACTTAAATCAAATTATCTATTAATCATTTCCTCACCTTACACAAAATGTGCCTTTCTTTCTTCTAATGGCAATACTATCATACTGTATTTTTTGTGTCAATACATTTCACCTTATGGAAGTGCAAATTAAAATTTTCACTTCCTAATTATACATCCAACCATTACGAAATTCAATCTTTCACAACCTCTTTACAACCACAACCACAGCACTCCAGCAAACGCAGGAGCACCATACCGTAAAACGCTTATGTGTAAATCAACTCCGTTCCTACAACTTCCCTCACACAAGCCTGAATATTATTCATTCTTCCAATCCATTCGTAGGGATTATCTTTCTTTAATTGTTCCGTCACATCTTGTCTGTCGGCATATTCCTTTACCAGTCGAAGAAACATATCCTCTGCTTGCTTATCGACTTCTGCAAGATAACTATGCAGCTTTCCGCTTGTCAGCAGGTTCATATATAACACTTTATAGTGTTCCTTTAAATGCCTTGCATGTCGTTTCCCCCATAAACCAATCGGCTCTATTTCTTCTTCGGCTGGTACTGTGATGTTCGGCAATAAATAATCACCCACCTGTCTATAAGTTCCGCCCATTTCTTCAAAAATTGTCTTTGTCATTTTCCTTTTCCTCCTGTGATTTTTGTCTATCGTGATCGTGTATTATCACGCTTGCGACCTTTAACTGTTCTTGCCTGCTCCAACAAATCATCTATCTGTTTGCGACCAAAAACCTTACGGAGCAGGCTGTAATCTTTATTTTCTGCTTTTAGGATTTTGTTTTCTTCGGTCAATCTTTCATTGACTTTCTCCAAACGCTGATTGGTGCGGTATAACTGTGCATTCGCTGTATTCAGCCTATGATAGTTGTCCCACCCCTCAAAGCAGCGGGCAAGCACCGTTTTGACAAGTTGCTTCAATTTCCTTACAACCGGCTCTGCCATTTTGGTTTTATATGCCTTTGCAGTCATAAATTTCTCTGGTTCTGGCAACTGATATTTCGGTGCAGTATCAAGCTCTATTTCAAGATTTGACAGCTCGTCTTTTGCCTTATCATAGTTCAATACTCGTTCCGACAACACATCAAATTCAATCTGTTTCTGCTCGATTTTCGCACCTAATGCCGCCACTTCTTTTTCTCTTTCCTGCTTTTTATAATCCAAAACAGAAAGATGTTTTTCGTGTGTGCCTAAATGTTCCCACTCAATCCCATAACGTTCCATCACCGCCGCAAGCTGTTCTTTTTCGGACTGTATCCATTGCGACCACTCCGTATCGCCACGACTGCCGCCCTTAAAACCTTGCGTTGCAAGAGCCTGCTTTAGTGACACTCTTGTATCAAGTCCACGCTTGCTGCCTGTGGTAAAAGGTACAAAATCTATGTGCAGATGTGGTGTAGCTTCATCCATATGCAGATGAGCCGAGAACACCCGAAGCTGTGGATTTCGCTCCTGAAAACCCTGATAGTATTCATCTAAAATCTGCTTTGCCAGTTCTCCGTTTTCCGTATCGGCGTTCATATTTCCCTTACCGCCCACCTGTAAAATGATTTCGTGGAACGGTTTTTCCTGCTTGGAACTTCGGATTTTTTCATAATAATCTTTTATCTTTCGGTCTGACCTTATCTGCTTGGCATTGTATCTTTCCAATGCTTCATCAAACAATTCGTGATAAACTGTCTTTATATTTTCATTGCAGTAGTCGATATTGAGATGAGTACGAGTTCCGTCTACATTTTCTGCTCGGAACTTTCGGCTATTGTGATTGACCGAGCCTTTACCGACCATTGCACTTATCGTTCTCTGCATTTTTTCATCTCCCATCTGTAAATTTCAACATTCTCAGGTTTTGTTACTTTTGTCAAAAGTAACGCAAAAGCACTTTTGACGGGTACACCCATCAAAAATGCGACCTGTAAACAGGTTTTGCGTTCTCCGAAGGCTCTCCGAGGGGTGAGCGTGTGCCGGTGGCACACACGCCTGCGAACCGACCGAGCCAGCAGGCGAGACCAAAGAGCCGCCTTTGAAAAGGCACTCTCTGCACACTCCCCTAAACTTTATCCGGTGTCAAAGTGTGACGATGGTGACAATGTTTTTCACAGCGTGCTGCTCTCAAAAACATTGACACCTTTGACACCGTTTGTCACGCCGTCTGCTCGGTTTCTTTCCAAAGTGAAACCTTTCTTCCGTCGTGTGTGCGGCTGTTCTGATAACGGATACCGTAATCACGAAACAGCCTGCTTGCGTTGATACTGAGCCTTAAAGAAAGTACATTCGGCTTTATATCCACCGCAAGCCTTTCGCAAAGTTCCGAAGCAGTTCCTTCCCATCTGTCACTTTCCGAAAAGAGCGTATCCGCTATCTTCTCAAGCAGAGGTTCGGGCGGTTCTTTCCACATCTCCGTTTCCGATTTTGCAAAGTTCCACACCAATCGCTCGCTGTCCCTTACAAGATGGATTTTCATATCCTGCTGGTCTCTGCCAGCAACATCAAGTGTGGCATTGTTGGAAGTACGCTTGTCCTTACTGAGAACAAATGCACCGTCTGCCGCACCCATCAGACCATTCGTGCCTGAAATCATATCGAATATATCTTCCGATTTTTGTTTGCGTGTATGATGAACAATAAGCATTGAAACCTTGTAACTGTCTGCCAACGCTTTCAGCCTTGCCACAACATCATAATCACTTGCGTAGCTGTAATCTGCTCCGCCTGCTTCACGCACACGCTTTAAGGTGTCTATGATAATCAAGCCTGTGTCTGGGTGTTCCCTCATAAACCCTCTTATCTGTTCTTCCAGTCCGCCATTGACCGTTTTACATTCCGTTGCGAAATACAGATTGCCTGTCTCCTTTGCACCGAACATCTGAAACAATCGCTTCTGCAAACGTGGGTAATCATCTTCAAGGGCAAAATAAAGCACCGTTGCCTTACGCACCTTATACTCCCAAAGCGGTGTGCCTGTGCTGATATGATAGGCAAGCTGTGCCATCATAAAGCTCTTTCCCACTTTCGGGGAACCTACGAAAAGGTAAGTTCCCCTTTGGAGCAGACCGTCGATAAGTGGTGTCTGAACCTCAAACACCGTATCATACAGCGTTGTCATTGATACTGTTTTCAGATAGGAAGGGTCTAACTGTCTGAGTATTTCCCTTTGCATTTCTTCAAAAGATTGCTCGTACCCCTTGAAATCCGTATCCTGATTGACTATACTATTGTCAGTACATTTGGAAAGTGACTGTTCCGCATCTGTTGCCGCAGATACATTTGGAATAGTCATTTCTTTTTTATTCTCCATTCGCATCCTCTCCTTTCAAACCGCCGAGAATAATGGAAATCAGTTCTATTACACTCAGCAGTTCATCATCCACACCTTTTCCTGCTTCAATCCTTTTCAGTTCCGCAAGGACTGTGGCAAATTCCGTTTTCAACGCCTTATACACTCTCGGATTGCCCTGTACCACCACATCCTGATTTAAGCAACGGCGGTAACAATACTCCTGTTTTGGCAATCCTGATAGAGCTACAGCTCTGTTAATGAGTTCGTTTTCTTCGGGCGATACTCGAAACCCTACTGTGATATTCCTCCAACGATTTTTGTTATCTCTGTTCTTAGCTGACATTTTCAAAATCTCCTTTCCCTAAATCATCTAATTTTTCTGCCATCTCAATCTGCTTTGACGGAAAGAGGTGTGCGTACTGATAAGTAATATCAATACTTTCGTGACCAACTCGGTCAGCAATCGCCACCGCAGAAAAGCCCATATCAATCAAGAGTGAAATGTGGCTGTGACGGAGATCGTGAATGCGGATACGCTTCACGCCTGCCGCCTTTGCCCCTCTGTCCATCTCGTGATGAAGATAGCTTTTCGTCACCGTAAAGATACGGTCTTTCTTCTTCAATCCGTAAAGCATACCGAGATATTCTTTCATTTCCTCACACAGAAACTTCGGCATTTTAATCGTGCGGTTGCTCTTTTTCGTTTTCGGAGAAGTAATCACATCCTGCCCTTTCAAACGCTGATAGGATTTATTGATTGTGACTGTTTCCTTATCAAAGTTGAAATCTGCCGGAGTCAAAGCTAACAGCTCGCCCTCTCGGATACCGCACCAGTAAAGCATTTCAAACGCATAAAAGGAAACAGGCTTGTCCATCATCTCAAAAGAGAATTTCTTGTATTCTTCCTTTGTCCAGAACAGCATTTCCTTGTGTTCCTCACGTCCCATATTTCCCACCTTTGCCGCAGGATTGGAACGCAGTTCATAGTAGCGGACAGCGTGATTGAAAATGGCGGACAACTGATTGTGCAGCGTTTTCAGATACGTCTGTGAATAAGGCTTTTTCTTCTCATCACGATAGGCAAGCATTTCATTCTGCCAAGTAATAATCTCCTTTGTGGAAATCTCGCTGATTTTCAGTTTCCCGAAATACGGAAGTATCTTTGTGCGTATGATATGCTCTTTGGTAAGCCACGTGTTTTCCTTCAAACGGTTCTTCACATCATTGATATAAAGCTCCGTAAAGGCTTCAAAACTCATATCAAGGTCTGAAGAAGTCTGCAATTTGAACATTCTTTCCCATTCCTGTGCTTCTCGTTTGGTAGCAAAGCCACGCTTGCATTTCTGCTTGCGTTCCCCTTTCCAGTTCACATACCTTGCCATCACATACCAAGTACCGTTATCTTCATTCTTAAATACCGGCATTTACATTTCCCCCTTTCCTGCTCCGTAGAGCCTTTCGTAAAAATACTGGCGATTTACACGCCCTGCAATCGTAATAAAGCCCTTTGCTTTCAATTCCTCATTTAATTGTCTGATGAGTTTATATGCATAAGGTTTTGATACGTTTAGTTCCTGAGCCACATCTTCGGCTCGGATAAATCTGTTTTCCATATCCTTTTTCTTCCTTTCTTAAAATAATTTTTTGCTTGCCGCTTTCTCCGTGTTAAAGTTCCAACAGGCACTCCTGCTTGTCGGCAGGCGCTGTGCTGTCCCAATGCACCGCAGTACATCAGGCGCTCGCTCGTATAGGGGTTCCCGAAAAGTCGGAGACTTTTGGGGAAGAGGAGGAGCAGTGCAGCGAATGAGCTTTTGTGCTTGCACACAAGCGAACGATACGGAACTTGCTCCGACGAGGTCTTGGCGGTTTGGCTTTTCGGACGGTCATTCAGTTGTCGCATTAAGCATATTTGTTTAATTCGTAATTTATTTTACTAAACATATTTGCTATTGTCAAGTGGTTGCAAAGAAAATATTAAACATTTTTGTTTCGGTTTTTCTTGACTTCCACTAAACATTTCTGCTATACTTATTTCACTAAATATAAAAGGAGCGTATCATTATGGCTATCAGCGAAAGAATACATTTTTTCAGACTAATGCGTGGTATGACACAAAAGTATCTCGGTACAGCAATCGGTTTTCCAGAAAAGAGTGCTGATGTGCGTTTGGCACAGTACGAAACTGGTACACGCAAACCGAAAGCAGACCTTACAAATGCATTGGCACAGGTGCTTGATGTTTCTCCACAGGCTCTTGATGTTCCTGACATAGACAGCTATATCGGTCTTATGCACACTCTGTTTACCCTTGAAGATATTTACGGTCTTACTGTCAGTGAAGCAGACGGAGAGGTATGCTTAAAGGTCAACAAGGACAAAGGCAGAGAAGCATATGAACTCCTCAAAATGCTGTATGCTTGGAAAGAACAGGCAGACAAGCTATCTTCCGAAGAAATCAACAGAGAAGAATACGATAACTGGCGTTACCATTATCCAGAGTTCGACACCACACAGCGTTGGGCAAAAGTTCCATCACAGGAATTAAGTGACGCTCTCGTGGAAGCATTCAAAGACCACTTGAAAGATAAATAAGCACCTACAGGACCTGCCACTGGCAGCTCCCTACAGATGCTTTGGCAACGACAAAAAAGCCCTTAACTATGGTTATTAACCACAGCTAAGGGCTTAGTTTATAATATGGAATTTGTTCAGAGCCAAGCTCCGAACTTTAGTCTGCAAGCCACCTGTTAATTGTTCCGTTACCCATAAACCACTGGATAACAAGAATAATGGCACTTGCTATGACTGTTATCAATTTGTTATCAAAAGACTAATCGAAATCGCTGAAACCCGCATAAACACTGGCTTTTTTAAGCAACTCGATTTATTCAAACTCTATCGTTCCTGGTGGTTTGCTTGTAATATCATACAGTACTCGATTCACATGATCCACTTCATTCACAATTCGGTTCATAACTTTTCCAAGCACTTCCCAAGGAATCTCTGCAGATTCCGCTGTCATAAAGTCCACCGTTGTAACCGCTCTAAGCGCAACTGCGTAATCGTATGTTCTCTCATCACCCATGCAGCCTACAGAGCGCATGTTTGTCAACGCTGCAAAGTATTGTCCGATATCTTTTGCCACGCCTGCTTTTTCCAGCTCCTCACGGTAGATTGCATCTGCATCTTGTACGATCTTCACTTTCTCCGCATTGACTTCTCCAATGATACGAACACCGAGTCCCGGTCCTGGGAATGGTTGTCTGAATACAAGGTATTCCGGAATTCCAAGTTCCAATCCGGCTTTACGCACTTCGTCTTTGAAGAGATCGCGAAGTGGTTCGATGATCTCTTTGAAATCTACGTAGTCAGGAAGTCCACCTACGTTGTGGTGAGATTTGATGACTGCTGATTCACCGCCAAGTCCGCTCTCTACGATATCCGGATAAATCGTTCCCTGTACAAGGAAATCTACTGCTCCGATTTTTTTCGCCTCTTCTTCAAATACACGAATGAACTCTTCTCCGATGATTTTACGTTTTGCTTCCGGATCTTCCACGCCTTTTAATTTTGCATAAAAACGCTCCTGTGCATTGACGCGGATAAAGTTCAACTCGTAGTTTCCTTCCGGTCCGAAAATCGCCTCTACTTCATCTCCTTCGTTTTTGCGGAGAAGTCCGTGATCTACGAACACACAGGTAAGCTGTGAGCCGACTGCCTTTGAAAGCATAACTGCTGCCACAGAGGAATCCACACCACCAGACAGTGCGCAGAGCACTTTTCCGTCTCCTACTTTCTCGCGGATTGCTTTGATTGAGTTTTCCACGAAAGAATCCATCTTCCAGTCACCTGAGCAGCCACATACATTATATACGAAGTTAGAAAGCATCTTCTTTCCTTCCTGTGTGTGAAGTACTTCCGGATGGAATTGTGTTGCATATAATTTTTTCTCTACGTTCTGTACTGCTGCCACCGGACAGTCTGCCGTGTGCGCAATGATATCAAATTCCGGTGCTGCTTTTGAAATATAGTCGTTATGGCTCATCCAACAGATTGTCTTCTCGGAAATATCTGTAAACAATTGGGATGTTGTATCCACTGTCACTTCAATCTTTCCATACTCGCGAACCGGAGCCTTCTCTACTGTTCCACCCAACAGGTGCATCATCAGCTGGGAACCGTAACAGATTCCAAGCACCGGTATTCCAAGCTCGAACAATTCTTTGTCGTATGTCGGTGAATCTGCCTCATACGCACTGTTAGGTCCGCCTGTCAAAATGATTCCTTTTGGATTCATCGCT
>OGJR01002139.1_pt1 | contig 10538 bp, 10 predicted proteins | sample 1572301 | NCBI WGS metagenome assembly OGJR01 (sample SAMEA2582083, study PRJEB24529) | metagenome | biome: Human gut stool | place: China | collected 2011 | reverse complement strand
AGTCAGATCCAGGTACTTGATGCCGCTTTTCGTATCCACACTGATCCTTGTCTTGTCTGTGAGGCCGTAATCATACACATATTTTGCAACACAACGGATACCATTTCCGCACATTTCTCCGCGGGATCCATCCGCGTTATACATCTCCATCTCAAAATCCGCTACGCTCGACGCGTTGATCAAAATCAGCCCGTCCGAACCGATTCCGAAATGCCGGTCGCTGACTTTCACTGCGACCTCTGACGCATTTTCCAGTTTTTTCTTTGTACAATCTACATAGACATAGTCATTCCCAAGTCCCTGCATTTTCGTAAACTGCAGCTTTGTAGCACTCATCTTCTCTGTTCCTCTTTCTTCGTAAGATTTATAAATTTGTTTTCTCGAAAATATAATCCGCATATTTTTGTCGGATCTCCAGCCGTTCCTGTCTGCGCATCGGAATCCGTTCCCCATTGGACATCAGAAAATCGGCATGCTCCATCTCCTGAACCTGATCCATATTGATGATGATATTTCGGTAGCAGCATTGAAACTGTGCATATCCGATAAGAAGTTTGCTCAATTCACGAAACTGCATGTAAGAGCGCACCATCCGCCGCGCTGTATGGATCCGGATATAATGATTCTCATAATCGCAATAAATAATATCATCCAATAATACGCGTACCATCATTTTTTTCTCTTTTACTTCAATATATTTCCGAACCGGATGGATCTTATCATACACAAGATCCATCGTCTGCATAAACTGATCGTAACTATACGGCTTCAGCAAATATCCCGATGCCCCGACGGTATACCCCTCGATCGCAAAATCCGGTGAATTCGTCGAAAAAATGATCATAACATCCGGATCTTTTTCCCGGATCTTCTTTGCCGTTTCCATTCCGTTCATATTTTCCGAATCCAAAACCGCATCCAGAAAAATCACCGCATACATTCCTTCACGAAAATGATCCAGAAAAGCTTCCCCTGACGTAAAGCACACCATTTGATAGGATGTGGATCGTTCTCCTAAATACTGATCCAGATATTCTGTAAGAAATGTGATCTCTTCTGTTCTGTCATCAATTACCGCTATCTTCATACCATTCCCCATTCTCTAGCAAAAGGAAAACCGAATCCCCCAACTATCGAGAAACCCGGTTCTCCCACTTTTGTCTCTATTCTCGTTTTCTCTCTCTTGTCTGCTTTTCCTCCGCTGCCGTAAAACACATCTATACACCGCAATTTATGCCCCCACACATTGATATTTTGCATACGCATGCCATTGCACATTTATGTCATTATACAACAGATTTCTTTCGCTGAAAATGGTATTTCCTTAATTCAGACCATTTTAGTATGTTTTTTACCGCTTTCACCCAGCCATAATCTTCCTTTTTCGGTTTTACTGTCCGAGCAGACGTAAAACTTCCACTTTTTCCGGCATTGCCCGGATCGCACCTTTTCTTGTCGTGACGATCGCTGCCGCCGCGTTGGCAAAGGACAGCATTTCTCCAAGCTGTTCTTCCGTCAGATTATCAAGACCATGTTCCAACACATAATTCAGCACGCTTCCGCAAAAGGTATCTCCCGCTCCGGTCGTCTCGATCGTCTTGCACAGAATGCCTCCGCGCTCCACACGCATTTCCTTATAATATGCGCGGCTTCCGTCTTTCCCCATTGTCAAAAGGATCAACGGGATCTGATACGTTTCCTGCAGATAACGGATTCCCTCATCATAATCTTCTTTTCCGGACAGGAACTGGATCTCATTATCCGAAATCTTCAGAATATCACACTGACTGCACCCATATTCCATCTGCGCCTTTGCCAGCTCCATACTGCTCCAGAGCGGCGGGCGCAGATTCGGATCAAACGAGATCAACGCGCCGGATCTTTTTGCCGCCTGCACAGCTTTTTTCGTCGCCGAACGCACTCCGTCATGGGTCATGGAAAGCGTTCCGAAATGAAAAAGTCTTGTCTGTCCGATGAACGCAGGATCCACATCATTTTCATCAAGCATCATGTCCGCCCCGGGATTGCGGTAAAAAGAAAACTCCCGGTCTCCGTCCGGAAACGTATGCACAAATGCCAAGGTCGTATTGACCGTATCATCCATCAGCAGATTGGACGTGTTGATCCCTACTTTCTGCAGTGTGTCGTGCAAAAGCATTCCAAACTGATCCTTTCCGACCTTTCCGAGAAATGCCGTTCTCTTTCCAAGTTTGTTCAACATTGCCAGCACATTGCATGGCGCGCCTCCCGGGCACGCCTCAAACAGATCGTTTCCCTGTTCGCTTTTTCCATTCATTGTAAAATCAACGAGAAGTTCTCCCATTGCGATCACATCATATTTCTTTTCCATCCCCACACTCCTCCTTCTATTTTCACATATCCTCACTCATACGGACAATTTCTTAATTAAAATACACCAGTTCTTTGATCTCATCTCCGCTTTCTATATGCTCCGCCTCCAGAACCGGTCCGGTTCCATGGTACATCGCCAGTTTGGCGTATTCGACCTTTGCCCGGATCTTCACCCATTGCCCGGCTTTTAATTTCGGCGCATATGCGCTTTTGCACACATAGCCGAGAAATGTCGTATCATCCGCACAGCAGGTCATCGCCATTCTTCCCGGGAAAAACAGCTTGGACGGAAAACTTCTCGGCTTCAGTACACGCGCCGTATATTCCACGATTTTTCCGCGGTACCGATCCGGATTCTCCATCACATCCACATACCAGATCCCGTAATCTTCCGGGCGGATCTCGATCACCGGAGCATTCAGATCATACGGCACATGATCCTGGAAAATATTTTCGATCTCGCCGTTTTCATCTTCAAAGATCACTTCCGCCTGCGGGCTCACTACTTTTACACTTCTGCGGTATCCGGCAAGCGGTTTTAAATCCGTGCAGCGATTAAACAGCACAAGTTCCGCATCCCGTACCATTTCCACGAACAGTGGTTTCAAATTCGTCAAATACATCTGAAATGTGCTGGCGTCCACAGTCGTCAGTTTTTGCTCGATCCCCCAGCCCTCCGGCAACTTCATTTTTTCAAAATCACTGACTTTCCACATACCGTTATATTCGATCACGACACGCTCCGGACGATATTTCACATCCATCTCAGCCAGCAGATCTTCCGTCAGTTCCTCCTGACTGTCCACAGTCTCGATCACAACGCCGTATTTCTTCAATTCTTCGGCATCATACTCCTCCTCGCCCTCTTCACATAAGAGAAGAAGCGTTGTTCCGTCGATCTGAAAATAATCCTGCGCCAGTGTAAATTTTAAGAACTGGCTCTTGCCGCTGTCCAGAAATCCGGTCATCAGATAGACCATTACTTCCGGCTGTTCCATATTAATGCACCTCTTTTCCGACACCAAACAGTTCCGCGATCTTCTCTTCATTCAATTTCGATCCGATCACACAGATCCGTCCGGTATATTCTGCCGCTCCGCCGCGTACCTCATGCTCTTCCGGCACCATATCAAAGTAGATCCACTCTCCGTTTTCTCCCTCGACCATTCCTTTTGCACGGAGGATCGTTCCGTAAGATGTGTCGCTCTCCAGTGTCTTCAAAATTTCCGAAATGCTTTCTTTTGTGTACGTCTTTGTCGTCTCGCAGCCCCAGCTTGTAAACACTTCATCTGCATGATGATGATGTCCATGCTCATGATGGTCATGCCCGTGATCATGTCCGCAGCCGCAGCTGCATTCTTCCCCGTGTTCGTGGTGATGGTGGGCGTGGTGGTCATGATCGTGATGATGCTCATGATCGTGATGGTGCTCATGGTCGTGATGGTGCTCGTGGTCGTGATGATGCTCATGCTCATGATCATGGATTTCTCCGCACTCCGGGCAGGTCAGTTCCGCCAGCAATTCTTCTTCCAGCGATTTTGTTCCCTCCATCACTTCCAGAAGTTTTTTCCCATCCAGCTCTGTGATCGGCGTCGTGATCACCGGCGCTTTTGCATTCAGACTGCGCAAGATCTCCATGCTTTCCTCCACTTTCGCAGGTTTCGCTTTGTCAGTCCTGCTTAAGATCACCGCACCCGCATATTCAATCTGGTTGCTGAAAAATTCTCCGAAATTCTTACTGTAAATCCGGCATTTCGTCACGTCCACCACGGTTGTAAAACTGTTCAGTTTCGCATCGATCTCATCCTGCACGTCCCGCACGGCTTTGATCACATCCGACAGCTTTCCGACGCCGGACGGCTCGATCAGTATCCGGTCCGGATGGTACTTTTCCACGACCTCTTTTAACGATTTCCCGAAATCGCCGACAAGAGAACAACAGATACATCCGGAATTCATCTCCCGGATCTCGATCCCGGACTCTTTTAAGAATCCGCCGTCGATCCCGATCTCTCCGAATTCGTTTTCAATAAGCACGACCTGTTCTCCCGCAAATGCTTCCGTCAGCATTTTTTTAATAAATGTTGTTTTTCCGGCTCCCAGAAAGCCGGAGATAATATCAATCTTCGTCATATCGACCGCCTCCATTTTATTTTAATTCCAAGCAGACCGGACAATGATCCGATCCGTAGATATCCGTCAGTATCTTCGCATCCGAAAGCCTGTCCTTCATCCGTTCCGATACGCAGAAATAATCGATCCGCCACCCCGCATTTTTCTCACGGGCTTTAAACCGATACGACCACCAGGAGTAAATCCCCTCCTGATCGGGATAGAAATAGCGGAATGTATCGATAAATCCCGCATCCAGAAGTTCGGTAAATTTCCCCCGTTCTTCGTCGGTAAATCCCGCATTCTTGCGATTTGACTTCGGATTCTTCAGATCGATCTCCGCATGTGCCACATTCATATCCCCGGTCACCACCACCGGCTTTTTCTCATCCAGCGCTTTCAAATACGCCCGGAAATCGTCTTCCCAGCGCATCCGGTAATCCAGCCGCTTCAGTTCATTCTGTGAATTCGGCGTATATACCGTCACAAAATAGAAATCCTCAAACTCGCAGGTGATCACACGCCCCTCCTGGTCGTGTTCTTCAATCCCGATCCCGTATGTGACCCCGATCGGCTCTTGTTTCGTAAATACTGCGGTTCCGGAATACCCCTTTTTCACCGCATAATTCCAATACTGGTAATACCCGTCCAGTTCCAGGTCAAGCTGCCCCTCCTGCATCTTTGTCTCCTGTACGCAGAATATATCTGCATCGATCTCCCGGAAAATATCCTGAAATCCTTTTTGTACGCAGGCTCTCAGCCCATTTACATTCCATGATACAAGCTTCATCGTCACTCTCCTTTATTGAATCAGGGACAGATGTCTCCTACATCTGCCCCTCTGTTTCTCTTCCTCATTCGCAGCGTCGGTATTCAAACGTCCATGCGATCCTTGTACACTGACACAGTCAGTGATAGTACACTTCCCGCAGGGTAAGTCCGCTTGCCTGCGCAAGAAATCCTGCATCCGCGCGCACTTTCGATTCGAGCGCCGCCCCGACACTTTCAATGGAACGCATTCCGCTTCCGACTTCCAGAAGCGTTCCCGTCAGGATCCGTACCATATGGTACATAAATCCGCTTCCACGATAAGTGATCACGACTTTTTCACCCTGACGTTCTATCATTATATCATAAATTCTCCGAATTGTGGACTTTTCATCTTTCCGATCGGTAAATCCCGCAAAATCATGCGCCCCGACCAGAATGCCCGCAGCTTTTCCCATCGCCGAAACATCCAGTTCCCCCGGATAGTGTCCCGTATATTTTCTGGAAAATACATCCGCCTTTTCCCGGGTATCCACGGTATATACATAGCATTTTCCGCGGGCGCTGTGTCGGGCATGGAACCCGTTCTTTACAAGCTCGATCTTCCAGATACAGATATCTTCCGGAAGCCGTTTTGCACATTCGCTTAAGAATTGTGCTTCCTCGATCTTTCCGCGCAGCACGATACTGGCAGTCTGCCCTTTCGCATGTACGCCGCCGTCGGTTCTTCCCGAACCCTGTACCTCCACATCATACCCTAGGATCCCGGAGATCGTCTTTTCCAATGTTCCCTGTATGGTCAGATCCGTAGACGGCTGCCGCTGCCAGCCCTGATAACGGGAGCCGTCATATGCTATTGTCAATTTATATGTCCTCATATTTCACCTGTCATTTTGATTCGATCACCCCTGTTGTTTCGATCACCTTTCCGTCCTTTATAAAAAGCACACGATCGCAGATCTGGCTCACCACGTCCAGATCATGGGACACAAACAGATAACAAAGATTCTGTTTTTCCTGCAGTTCTTTGAGCAGCCGGATCATCTGTGCCTGCACCGTCACATCCAACGCGGAGAGCGCTTCATCCAGCAGGATAAACTTTGTTCCCGTCAATAGCGCCTGCGCGAGGCTGACTCTCTGCCGCTGTCCGCCGCTTAATTCCCGCGGATAACGGCTGTAAAGTTCCTCGGAAAGATGCACGGTTTCAAGCATTTCCAGAACCCGCGCCTTTCGTTCTTCCTTTGTTCCCATTTTCCGGACGCGGAGCGGCTCTTCCAGGATCCATCCGATCGTTTTCCGTGGATTCAGGGAACCGTAAGGATCCTGAAATACCATCTGGGGGCGCTCCGTATAATGTGTCACTATGCCCTCGCACTCTTTCAAAAGCCCAAGGACACATTTGCACAAAGTGGACTTTCCGCTTCCGCTCTCCCCCAACAGTCCCACAATTTCTCCCTCATACAAGGAAAATGAAACGTCGTCCAACACTTTTTTTCGCGCGCTTCTTTCTTTATAATACGCGCTCACATGCCGGAATTCCAGAACTTTTTTCTTCTTATTTATAATCTCTTTTTCCATTCCCTGCTCAATCATACTGCCGTCCCGCCTTTTGCTTCAGCATTTCATAGTAAGGATTCTCTCCCACCCGCGCCGGAATCGCCGCGATCAATGCTTTCGTGTACTCTGTTTTCGGATTTTGGAAAACAACTTCCGTCTCTCCCTCTTCCAGAATCTCCCCGTCTTTCATCACGAACACGCGCGTACACAATTCTTTGACGACGCGCAGGTTATGGGAAATGAACAGAATACTCATTCCATATTTATCGTTCAGCTTTTTCAGCAGTTTTAATATACTTTCCTGAGTCGCCGCGTCCAGCGCCGTCGTCGGCTCATCGGCGATCAAAAGTGACGGGCGGCAGATCATCGCCGCCGCGATCATCACCCGCTGGCGCATACCTCCGGAAAGTTCGTGCGGATATTTGAAAAGCAGCTTTTCCGCCTCGTCCAGTTCCACCTCTTCCAACGCCCGGATCACAGCAGCTTTTCGTGCACGGCTATCCAGATCCGTATGCAGACGCAGCACCTCCTCCACCTGTCTTCCGATCTTCATCGTCGGATTCAAGGCGGTCATCGGCTCCTGAAAAATCATGCCGATCCGGTTCCCCTGCACCTGCCGCATTTCCCGCTCTGTCAGTTTTAAAAGATCGGTTCCGTCCAGCCGTATCGTTCCGGCATCCAAAACCGCATGTTCTTTGAAAAGTCCGGCGATCGTCAGCGCCGTCATCGTCTTTCCCGATCCGGATTCCCCGACAATACCGACGATCTCACCATCCTGCACGGAAAATGAGATCCCGCGCACCACTTCCTGTACCTCTTCCCGATCCGCGAAATGGATCGACAATCTCTCTACCTGCAGCATTATCTTCCACCTCCGAACCGATCCAGGATCCCCTCGCCGAGCAATCCCACGCCCAGTACGAGCAGTACCAGAAACACTCCCGGAAAGACCGCACACCACGGCGCGCCGGACAAATACGTCTGCGCCTCCGAGAGCATCCGCCCCAGACTGGCGTCCGGCGGCTGTACACCGATCCCCAGATAACTCATCCCTGCTTCCGCCAGCACCGCGTTGTTAAATCCGATCGCCAGCGCAGACAAAAGCGCCGGAAGAATATTCGGCAAAATATGCACGAACAAGATCCGCGGCGTCTTCACACCGATCAGCCGGGCGCTGATCACATAGTCCGTCTCCCGAAGCCGCATAAATTCTCCACGTACGATCCGGGCAAAGCTCGGGATAAACGCGATCCCAAGCGCCAGCATCACTTTATACGTTCCGCTTCCCCACAAGCTGATCATCACCAACGCAAGCAGTACGCTGGGAAATGCCGCCGCCGCATCATTGACACGCATCAGGATCTCGTCCAGCCAGCCGCCGAAATATCCGGTCACAGCTCCGAGGATCATCCCGCCGATCCCGCCGATCAAGGTCGTCCCGACTCCGATCAGAAACGTGCTTCCCGCGCCGCGCACAACACGGCTCAACACGTCCCGCCCGAACTGATCCGTCCCGAACCAATGCGCAAGCGACGGTCCCTTAAGTTTCAGCGATCCCTGCATCATCTCCGGATCATACGGCGTCCAGAAAATCCCAAGCAGGATCACGAACGTAATCGCGACAGTCAGAATCAGACCGATCCTGTAATTATTCCATTTTAATTTGTTCTGTCTCTTCTGCATCACAGTCCCTCTCATTCTTTCCTGCCCTTAAAGCACGATCCGTTTATCCAGCGCCCGGTATAAAAGATCCACAATCGTATTCAGGATCAAAATGACTGCCGCGATCAGCACGATCACAGCCTCCACCACCGGATAATCCCGGTTGGAGATCGAAGAGATCAATGTTCTGCCCAATCCCGGGATCCCGAATACCTGCTCGATCACGATACTGTTTGCGATCAGATCTGCCGCCGCCATTCCGAGAAATGTAATCACCGGCATAATTCCGTTTCGGAATGCATGACAGATCAGGATGCGCCACGGTCCGTTCCCCCGGCTTTTCGCCGTCCGGATATAATCTTTGTGCATTTCGGAAAGCAACGCGTTTCGGAACATCTTTGCGGTCATTGCCGCTTTCGGAAGCGCCAGCGCCAGAGACGGGAAGATCAGGTATCCCAAAAATCCGCTCACATTTTCCGTATAAGAAATATATCCGCCCGGCACAAACAGACGCAGCGTCAATCCGAATATCACCGTGAAGATCATACCGACAAAAAAAGGCGGGATTGACATTGTCACCTGATTTCCGATCAGAAATAATTTGTCGATCCACCGATTTTCATAACGGACGCTCAGCAGTCCGATCGGAATGAAAAAAAGTAAAATGAATACAAACGCCATCGCCGTCATCGTAAATGTGACCGGAAGTTTATCTGCGATCAAGTCTTTTACCGGCTCCTGATAGGAATAAGAGGTTCCCATATCTCCTGTCACAAAGTCTTTCACCCACTGTCCATATCGCTGCGGCAGGGGACGGTTGAGTCCCATCTCCTCCCGCAGAGCCTGGACTTTGCTCTCTGTCGCCTCCGTCCCGAGGATCGATCTCGCCGGATCTCCCGGGATCAGTTCAAATGCCAGAAAGGCAAGCATACTGACAATTAATAATGTGATTATAAGACCTGCTATTTTTTTCACTGTGTATTTCATACCTGCCTCCCTGCATTCTTCATTTTTTCATTTCTATTTTGCTTCCCTATCGGCTTTATTCTCTACTCTACCGCATAAATTTTTGCCATATCCTGCACATATAACGGATAAAAGGTATATCCGTCAAACTTATCGCTTACCGCAACCAGATTGGCAAGATCCTGAATATAGACATTCGCTGCTTTTTCCGCCAAAATACCTTCCAATTCCTTATAAAGACGCACTTGTTCTTCTTCATTTGTCTCAGAAACCGCTTTTGCAAAAAGATCGTCATATTCTGCATCTTTAAAATTGATAAAATTGCCGCTCGCATCGGATGTAAACCGCTCCAACATCGCCCTTGCGGATAGCGTGGTCGCATCGACGCCGACAACCGTCGATTCAAAATCCCGGTTGGCATAAACTTCTTCCAGCCAGGTCTCCCATTCGATCGGTTTGATCGTCGCGTTCACTCCGATATTTTTCAATTCTTCCACGATCACCTGCGCGGTATCGATATGCGGCTGATCCGCTGAGCTGACTGTGATCTCCAGATCAAATCCATCCGGATACCCGGCCTCTTTCAGAAGCTTTTTCGCTTTCTCGTAATCCTGCTCATAATAAGTCGCATACGATTCATCGTAATATTTTTTCAGCCCCGGATACATACTTGTTCCGACCCGGACTCCTTTTCCGTCTGCCATCATCGCCATGATCTCATCCGGATCGATCGCATAGCAGAGCGCCTGCCGCACTTTTTCATTATTCAGCGGCTCTGCCTCGTTATTCAGATACAATGCCTGTACCAGATTCATCGTACCCTCTTCCATATGGAATCCCTCCGTCAGTTCCGCCGCCTGTGTTGTCGTCAGCCGCATCGCCATATCGATGGAACCGCCTTTTAAATTGGTCACCAGCATATCGGCGTCGGACACGATCTTAAATTCCACCTGATCCAGATGTGCCTTTTCTCCCCAGTAATCCTCATTTTTTGCAAGGATCACATTTTCCTGCGGGCTTCTTGACACATAACGAAACGGTCCGGTTCCGATTGGATTGGTTTCCAAATCGGCATTGTCCTTTGGTATGATCGCTGTCGTCATATAGGAGAGAAACTCCGT
>OGJR01002129.1_pt1 | contig 10571 bp, 8 predicted proteins | sample 1572301 | NCBI WGS metagenome assembly OGJR01 (sample SAMEA2582083, study PRJEB24529) | metagenome | biome: Human gut stool | place: China | collected 2011 | reverse complement strand
AAGACAGAAGATGCATTCCGCATCCTGTCTGGCGGGGCTGGCGTTCAACTCCGCATCACTGGGACTCAACCATGGAATGGCACATCAGCTTGGCGCGACATTCCATATCCCGCACGGCAGAGCAAACGCGATGCTTCTTCCGCACATTATCGAGTTCAACAGTGACATCAATAAGCACAGCAAGAGCCGGGCAGAATATCTTCCGGCAGTAAAACGGTATGCGACAGTAGCACAGATTTTGGGGCTGAGCAGTTACAACGAGATCATGACGGTTCGTTCCCTTGTAAACTGGGTACAGTTCATGCTCAAAGAAATGGATATCCCGCTGTCGATCTCACAGATGGGAAAAATCACAAAAGAAGAATATTTTGCGGCGATCGATCGTATGGCGGATGCTGCGCTGGCAGACGGATGTACGGAAACAAACCCGCGTGTGCCGCGTAAAGCAGATGTCGTAAAGATCTACGAGAAGTTGTGGTAATAATTACATAAAAGAAAGAGCATTTCTCTCCCACAGGAAACAGCACTGATTTATTCACGCTGAAATCCTGTGGGAGTTCTTTGATTTCATGTGTATTGAAAGGCTCGCTTTTGGTATTGTTTTTTCAGCAAAAATATGTAAATAATAAATGGAAATGTACTATAATAGATTCATTATCTATGTGAAAGGAGAATCGGATTATGAGATTAAAAGGAAAAGTTGTTGTTGTAACAGCATCCACAAGAGGAATAGGACTTGCGATTGTAAAGGCATGCGCTGCGGAAGGTGCGATTGTGTATATGGGAGCACGTAATTTGGAACGTGCAAAAGAGATAGCGGATCAGTTGAATGCAGAAGGGAAAAAGGTGCGTTGGGTTTATAATGATGCGACGGAAGATGAAAGCTATGCGGCGATGATCGAAGAAGTTGTCGAAAAAGAAGGACGTATCGACGTATTGGTAAATAATTTCGGAACATCTGATCCGAAACAGGATCTGGATTTTGCACATACAGATGTCGATGTATTTTTAAATACAGTAAATATCAATTTGAAGAGCGTTTATCTGGCAAGTCAGGCTGCGGTGAAGCATATGGAGAAGAACGGTGGGGGAAGTATTATCAACATTTCTTCTATTGGTGGTCAGACTCCGGATATTTCACAGGTAGCATACGGAACAAGTAAAGCTGCGATCAACTATCTGACCAAATTGATCGCAGTACAGGAAGCGAGACATAATATTCGCTGCAATGCAGTGCTGCCGGGGATGACGGCGACGGATGCGGTGCAGAATAATCTGTCGGAGGATTTTAAAGAGTTTTTCCTGAGACATACGCCGATCAGAAGGATGGGACAGCCGGAAGAGATCGCGGCGGCAGTCGTATATTTTGCAAGTGACGAGTCCGCATTTACGACCGGACAGATATTGACGGTATCCGGCGGTTTTGGTCTGGCAACTCCGGTCTTCGGAGATCTGTCAGAGCGCAAAGAACGCAGATGATCAATAATAGTCGCGGTACTCGCTCGGCGTCATATGGACGGATCGTTCAAAAGCGCGCAGAAATGTGAGTGTGGATTTGAAGCCGACATTGGAAGAAATTGAATTGACGGATAATTTTGTATAGGCGAGCAATTCTTTCGCTTTGTTGATCCGAAAGTCGTTGACATATTGGTGGATCGTCACTCCCATCTGCTGCTTGAACAGTTTGCAGAAATAATATTTGGAAAAACCGATCTTATTACAGATCGCGTCGATCGAGAGATCTTCCTTATAATTCTCGGAAATATATTTCAGCGCGGTATTCACGGATGTCTCCTGCGCCGGAGTCAGCTCCTTGATCTCGGCAATATCGTAGGAAATATCGTAGAGCGCCGTGAAAATGGTCTGCAGCTGCTGGTTGATGTGCATATAGTTCCAAGCGCCGCTTTTTTCTTCGGAACCGATATTGGAGGTAATATTATATAACTCGATGAAAGCGTCCAGAACCGCAGAAAAAGGATTGCTCAAAATCAAATTGTTCTGTGTGCGGATCATATTATAAAAGAGCTTGGCATGGCTTCCGTCGATGATGAAATAATAAAATTTCCATTCTTTTGTGACACGGGTAAATGTCAAAGTTGTATTGCACGCTGTCGTCACAACCGTATGGGGCTGGATATACTGCGTATTTTTATTTTTGCTGTAACGGACTGTCCCCTCCAGAGAATAAAGAAGAAGATACTGATTAAAATTGTTTGTTGTTCCAAGGACCAGCTTCCGCTCCTGGCAGTAACCACATTCCCGGATCACAAAAGGAAAAGATTCGGCGAGTGGATTACCGGGGAGACGGAAGCTGTCATATTCCAGTGGGAAAAATCGTTTTGGAGACGGCATAAGAAGAACCTCCTCTATGGGTGTATTCAAATGATATAACTTGTATCTCATATAGTGTAATATGAACAAACAGAAAAATCAAATAGAAAATGTACTGTAAAATTTCACGAAACAAAAAAACGATGATTTTTGTGAAATCAAAACAAAAATAACGAAGAAAAGTTAAAAAATGAACAAAAACAGTGCAAAAATGATAAAATAACAAGAATGGATAATGAAATAACAATTTTTGATATTGAATAATCAAAGAAAAAGCATGATAGTAGAGGCACAGACAAGCCAATTCAGTTCATCGGTACATGGCGGCGTTGGTCGGGGGAGTCGAATATAGACCGCATCGCCGGAGCAGATGGATGAGGAAAAGGAAAAAAGGAGAAAGGGGAAACGACAAAGATGAGTGAGTATATCTTGGAACTGAAAGATGTCGTAAAAACGTTCGGCGGAGTTACCGCATTGAACGGTGTACATTTTCAGTTGAAGCAAGGCGAGATCCACGCTCTGATGGGTGAGAACGGCGCCGGAAAATCTACATTCATTAAAGTGATCACAGGAGTACACCAGCCGGACAGCGGATTGATGCTGCTGGAGGGAGAAAAGATCACACTTCGCTCCACAGAAGATTCAGCGAAACTTGGTATTGCGGCAATTTACCAGCACGTTACTGCATTTCCGGATCTTTCCGTGACAGAAAATATTTTCATGGGACAGGAGATCAAGAACAAGCTTGGCATCTATAATTGGAAGCTGATGACAAAGCGTGCGAAAGAATTGATCGAGCCGCTGAGTAAAAATATCGATGTTTCCAAACCGATGAGTACACTTTCCGTTGCACAGCAGCAGCTTGTAGAGATCGCAAAGGCGCTTTCGAGAGATGCAAGGATCCTGATCATGGATGAGCCGACAGCATCGCTTTCCAGAAGAGAATGCGAAGAGTTGTATCAGATCGCGGAACGGCTGAGAGACGAGGGCGTATCGATTATCTTTATCACACATAAATTTGAGGATATGTATCGTCTGGCAACAAGGGTTACGGTGTTCCGTGATTCACAGTACATAGGATGCTGGGACGTAGATAAGATCTCCAATCAGAAGCTGATCGGCGAGATGGTAGGTCGTGAACTGACGCAGATGTATCCGCCGAAACATGCAAAGATCGGTGATGTTGTGATGAAAGTCAACAATATTTCCAAAGAAGGATATTTTAAAGATGTATCTTTTGATGTAAGAAAAGGCGAGATCCTTGCCTTGACCGGACTGGTCGGCGCAGGTCGTACCGAAGTATGTCAGAATATTTTCGGTATCATGACGCCGGATTCCGGTTCCATCGAGCTTGAGGGAAAAGAAGTGAAGATCAAGAGCCCGATCGACGCGCTGAAGCTTGGAATCGGACTGCTTCCGGAAGACCGTCAGACACAGGGACTGATCAATGAACTGCCGATCTATCAGAATGTAACTTCTGCCGATATGAGCAAATTCATCAAAGCAGGTAAGCTGGATGAGAGTGCGGAAGAGGCAAAAGCGATCGAACTTTGCCAGAAGATCCAGTTGAAAGCGAAAGACATCAGCGCTCCGCCATCATCACTGTCCGGAGGAAATCAGCAGAAAGTCGTATTTGCGAAGCTTCTGAACTGCGACCTGAAAGTATTGATCCTGGACGAGCCTACCAAAGGTATTGACGTCGGCGCAAAATATTCGATCTATGAAATCATGAATGAACTGACCGCAAACGGATATGCGATCATCATGGTATCTTCCGAGATGCCGGAGGTGCTTGGTATGGCGGACCGGATCGTTGTTATGAGAAACGGACGTGTGGCGGGGCAGTTTGATACGGAAGGCACAACACAGGAGATGATCCTCGAAGCTTCCTTAAAACAAGAAGATGGGAGGGAAAGCGAGTCATGAGAACGAATAACAAATCAACACTTTCTAAAATAACAGAAAGCAGAAACTTCGGTCTGGTACTTGGATTGATCGTTCTTCTGATCGTAGCGGCGATCATCACTCCGTCGATGTATTCTCTGAATTCCATTCTGAACATGCTTCAGAATAATGCGGTATACGGATTGCTTGCGATCGGCGAGATGATGGTCATCATCACTGCGGGTATCGACATTTCCATCGGCGCGACGTTGTCGCTGACCGGAGTGATCTGCTGCCGGCTGATGGCAGAGAACCCGGGAGTTCCGGGGATCGTGTGGCTTTTACTTTCCTTGGTGATCGGAGCGCTCTGCGGTGCATTTAACGGACTGCTCGTCGGATATTTCAAGATGGTCCCGATGATCGCTACACTTGGTACGATGTATATTTTCCGTGGCTTTTCTTTCTTATTCAGCGGCGGAGAATGGTGGTTCCCGCATCAGTTTACAGAGGGGTATATGGCATTTGCGACAAAGAAGATCCTCGGGATTCCATCGATCTTATGGATTCTGATCATTGTATTCATATTGGCGATCCTGTTCCTCGGATATACATCGAAAGGACGACGGATCTACGCGATCGGTACCAATCAGGAGTCCGCGCAGGTTGCCGGTATCAAACAGCCGAGAGTTGTATTTCTGGCGATGACCCTTTGCGGAATGCTCGCAGGTCTGTCCGGAATGCTCTATACAGCGAACTATGCGACCTGCAGTTATATGATCGGCGACGCATATGAAATGACGGCGATCGCGATCTGTATCCTCGGCGGAGTCAGTATCGTAGGAGGAAAGGGAAAAGTAGACGGCGTGATCATCGGATTTTTGATGATGTCGGTCATCACTTACTTTATCAGTCTTCTTCCGGGATTGAGTGTATGGTCGGATGCAATCCAGGGAGCGATCATCATCGCAGCGGTTGCCTTGAATAAATTCACGGAACGCTCTGCTGAAAAGAGAGCTCTGAAAGAAAGGAGTGCTTTGATCTGATGAGTGGAGAAAAGAATACAAATGTACCTGTAAGAGACTTATCTGTAAAACAGGGATTCAAATTATCGAAGTTTTTAGTGAGCTGGGAAATGGTGCTGATCTATATTTTATTTTTGATCAACGTTGTATTGATGGTCAGCAGGACCAACCTGTATTTCTCACCCGGAACGATCCAGGCGATCATCCAGTCCGGTATGGATGTATGTCCGCTCGTACTCGGAATGATCCTGATCCTGATGCTCGGTGATATCGACGTATCGGTTGCATCTACGATGATTTTTGCATCCATGGCAACGGGGCTTTGCTGTCAGGCGGGAATGCCGGCGTTTGTAGGCGTGATCGTCGGAATCGCAGCAGGAGCGCTCTGCGGACTGTTTAACGGATATTTCGTAGCATATGTGGAGATGCCGGCGGTCATCGTTACGATCGCGACGTCGATGTTGTTCAGAGGAATCGTAAAGATCATCTTGGATGTCAATGTGTTGAAACAGTTCCCGAGCTTTTACACAACCGTAGCTTGGACAAATATCGCAGGAATCCCATTGTCACTGATCCTGTTCCTTTTGATGGGAGCGGTCTTCGTATTCCTGCTTCAGAAATCCAGATTCGGACGGAAGCTTTACATTATCGGAAACAACGCGACATGCGCACAGTATTCCGGTATCGATGTAAGGAAGACAAAACTGATCGTTTTTGTCCTGATGGGCGTAATGTGCGGAGTTGCTTCGATCTTCTTCGTAGGAAGAATGGGAGGAAGCGTATCTTCTACAATGGGTACCGGATATGAGATGACGGCGATCGCGATCTGCGTACTTGGCGGCGTATCCACAAACGGCGGAAAAGGAAAGGTTTACGGACCGATCATCGCAACATTGATCATGGCGTTCCTTACTTATACGCTTGGTCTTTTGGAAGTGGATGCCAATACGAGAAAGATCGTAACCGGATTTATCCTGATCATCGCAGTCCTGATCCCGAATGTGAACAGACAGCTGATCGCAAATCTGAAGCTGAAATTTGTTTACAAAGGAAATAAGAACGTAGAAGCGCTGAACATCAAAACAGCAGCGGAAGTAAAAGCGCTGAAAGCGACGATCGATGAGACGAAGAAAGACTCTGCAATGAATGACGCAGATAAGAGTGCAAAGATCAAGAAATGTGAAGACAAGATCGCGGCACTTCAGAAAAAATGTAAAGAGCAGACAGAAAACTGGCTGAGAGAGCAAAAAGAGGACGAACGCAAAGCAAAAGAACGATTTGCAGCAAAATAGTTTGATTCATAGTTTTACATGTATCGTTTCACATTCATAAGTTTATAGACAGCAGAGGGCTGTTTATATATTAAAAAAAGGAGGAACAAAATTATGAAAAACTGGAAACGTCTGGTAGCACTTGGAATGAGCGCAATGATGATCGCTTCATTGGCAGGATGCAGCACAACAAAGTCAACGGAAGGCGGCTCAGAGGGCGGCGAAGCGGCTGCACCGGCTGAGTCAGGCGGCGGAAAAGAATCTCTGGAGGGAACACATGTATTTATGTTCAAATCCACAGGTAACTCTTTCGGAGACCTGATGTACGAGGGATTTTCAGAGTATCTGGAAGCAAAAGGCGAGAAGACCGCTTATAAGAGCCCGGCTGAAACAACCGTAGCGGCACAGGTTCAGATGCTGGATGAGCTGATCACACAGAACGTTGCATCCATCACGATCTCCACAAACGGTGACGCAGGTTATGATGAAGTGTTCAAGAAAGCTCAGGAAAAAGGAATACCGATCGTATCCGTAGACTCCGAGGCAAATCCGGAATACCGTATATGCCATACAAACCAGGCAGAGACACAGGATATCGGATCTTACCTTGTACAGGCAGCTGTACTGATCACACTTGGTGTGGATTATCCTGGTGACGGAAAAATGGAAGAGACTGTAAAGACAGAGCTCGGAAAATACTCAGGAGAAGAGATCAAATTAGGTGTTCTTTCTGCATCCATTGATACTCCGGTTCAGAACTCCTGGATCGCAGCGATGGAAACAGAGCTTGCAAAAGATTTCTATGCAGGAAAAGTAAGCCCGGAACTTGACAAGAAATATGGTAACGATGACCTGACAGAGTCCACAACACAGGCACAGGCATTTATCGCAGAGAACGCAGTTGACTGTATCATTTCTCCTACAACCGTAGGTATCGCAGCAGCAGGACAGGCTCTGAAATCCGCGAACAGCGAGATCAAACTGACAGGTCTTGGACTTCCGTCAGAGATGCAGTCTTTCATGCCGACAAAAGCTGACGACGACGCATTCGAGTATGTTTGCCCATACATGATGCTGTGGGATGTTATCCATCTTGGAGCAGTATCCGGAGCAGCAACATATGCAGCAGTAAATGATGGATTTGACGGGTCCGTAGGAAGCAGCTTTGAAATGGATGCGTTCCGTGATTACGAAGCAGAAACTTACGAAGCATACCAGAGTGGCGACGGTACAGCAGTTCTGGCAGGCGCACCGTTCATCTTTGAAAAGAACAATATGGCTGAGTGGATCGACGTACTGTAAGAACAGACGGATATCCTGCATGGCAGATGGGAACAGGCGGTTATGTGACGCATAGTACTTGGATCACTGGAAGTGCCAAAAGGCACATTCCGGGATTGTAAGCAGTCGCCAAGGTCTCGGGCAAGCCCGGACTTTGGCTCGCTGCCTATAAAAAAACGGAAAAGGGGAGAAAATTCAAGAAAAGGGATTTTCTCCCCTTTTCCGTTCAAAGATCCATCTGTCGGTTTGTTTTGAAATGTGATAAAGTAGAAAGTAAGAGAAGCAGGAAAAAGAGGAAAATCGGACAGGAGGAGGCAAAATGAGATATTTGATGGGAATCGACAATGGCGGAACATTTTCCAAAGCGGCATTGTTTGATGAGAACGGAGTGCAGATTTCGGTGGCAAGCGTTCCCACCGTGACATTAACGCCGAAGCCGGGGTATACGGAGCGGGATATGGAGGAACTCTGGCAGGTAAATGCAAAGGCGGCGCGTCAGGCGATCGAAAAGAGCGGGATCGATCCGAAAGAGATTGCGGGCGTGTCCTATTCCGGGCATGGAAAAGGTCTGTATCTGGTCGGAAAAGACGGAAAACCCGCTTATAACGGAATCATTTCCACCGATGCGCGGGCATGGGCATATGTGAAGCAGTGGAAAGAAGACGGAACTGCGAAAAAAGTATATGAAAAGACTTGTCAGGACATCCTTGCATGTCAGCCGGTCAGTCTTCTCGCATGGCTGCGAGATCATGAGCCGGAAGTATTGGAACAGACACGGTATGTATTTGCGGTGAAAGATTATGTGCGGTATCGGATGAGCGGAGAAGCTTATGCGGAGTACACGGATTTTTCGGGAGGAAATCTGGTCAATCTGCATACCGGAGAATATGACCGCGAATTACTTTCCTATATGGGGCTGGATATGGTGTATGAAAAACTTCCTCCGCTTCGTCACGCGTCGGACATCTGCGGTCATGTGACGAAAGAAGCCGCCGAACTGACACTGATCCCGGAGGGGACGCCGGTTGCTGCCGGAATGTTTGACGTCAATGCCTGCGGAATTGCTTCCGGTCTTTCGGATGAAGAGAAAATGTGCATGATCGCGGGAACGTGGAGTATCAATGAATTTATCGCAAAAGAGCCGGTCTTGAACGGAACCGTGGCGTTAAATTCGATGTTCTGTATCCCGGGATATTATCTGATCGAGGAGAGCAGTCCGACTTCGGCGGGAAATATGGAATGGTTCATCCGCAATCTGATGGGATATGAAAAGGAAGAGGCGAAAGAAAACGGCGGATCGGTGTACGATGTGACAAATACATGGGTAGAGTCGATCGAGCCGCAGGAGAATAATATCATTTTTCTTCCGTTTTTGAACGGTTCGAATGAAGATGCTCTGGCGAAAGGGACGTTTGTCGGGCTGACCGCGTACCACAATAAAAAACATATGCTGCGTGCGGTGTATGAGGGGATCGTATTTTCCCATCTGACCCATGTAAAGAAACTGCTCCGCAACCGGGAAGTTCCGAAGAGTATCCGGCTCTCGGGCGGTGCAGCCAATTCCGACGTGTGGGTACAGATCTTTGCGGACGCACTGCAGATCCCGATCGACGTGATCGAGGATAAGGAACTGGGCGCACAGGGAGCGGCGATCGCAGCGGGAATCGCGGCAGGCGTGTATGCGGATTACGAAGAGGGAATCCGGCGGACGGTCAAGATCACAAAAACCGTGCAGCCACGTCCGGAATACGGACCGGTCTATGAGAAAAAATATCAGACATACCGCCGTGTGATCGAGGGCTTGAGCAGTGTGTGGGAATGTTTTGAAAACTAGAAAAGAAAACAGGAAAACAAGAAAAGAGGAGAATGAAAGCGATGGAACGAGCGTATACCCTTGGTTTGTACGAGAAAGCGATGCCGTCCGATCTGACATGGAGAGAAAAGCTTCTGACGGCAAAAGAAGCGGGATTTGATTTTGTGGAGATCAGTATCGATGAGACAGACGCGAAACTTTCCAGATTGGACATGACGAAAGAAGAACGGTTGGGACTGGTACAGCTGATGCAGGAAACCGGCGTGCCGATCCGGACAATGTGCTTGAGCGGTCATCGGAAATATCCGCTTGGCAGCAGTGATCCGGCAGTGGAAGCGCGGGGAATCGAGATCATGGAAAAAGCGATCCGACTTGCGGAAGACCTGGGAATCCGGATCATCCAGCTGGCAGGCTATGATGTATATTATGAAGAATCCACATTTGAGACAAAGAAGCGTTTCCTTGCCAATCTGAAAAAAGCGGCGGATATGGCGGCAAAAGCAGGCGTGACCATGGGCTTTGAGACGATGGAAAATGAGTTTATGAACACGGTGGAAAAGGCAATGAAGTATGTGACGCTTGTCGGATCGCCGTATCTGAACGTCTATCCGGATATCGGAAATATCACCAATGCGGCAAAGACGTATGAAAATGACGTGCTGGAAGATCTGGAACTCGGGAAAGGGCATATCGTGGCGATGCACTTAAAAGAGACGGTTCCGGGAAAATTCCGGGAGATCCCGTTCGGGACCGGGCATGTGGATTTTGAAAGCGCAGTTACAAAAGCATGGGAACTTGGCGTGAGAAAATATGTCACAGAGTTCTGGTATACCGGAAATCCGGAGTGGAAAGAAGATCTCACTTTTGCAAATGAGATGTTTACAAGAATATTAAACGGAAGAGCATAAGGACTAAAATCACCGGAAGTGCCAAAAGGCACATTCCGGGATTGTAAGCAGTCGCCAAGGT
>OGJR01002128.1_pt1 | contig 10573 bp, 10 predicted proteins | sample 1572301 | NCBI WGS metagenome assembly OGJR01 (sample SAMEA2582083, study PRJEB24529) | metagenome | biome: Human gut stool | place: China | collected 2011 | reverse complement strand
GTATTCATTTTGCAATGATAAACTTTTTAGAGGAATTTTGGTGCGGTCGCCCTGATTGTAGACTAAAGTGTGTCAAGTAAATAAAATAATTAACTTTACAGACACACTTTAGTCTACAATCTCGTCTGTAACCGGCCGATCGAAGTATTTTCAATGCCGGTCAGGAATATCATTCCGAGCTAAATCTTTTATCTGCACCAGGGGGAGAAATCCTTCCAATACGCTAAACAGGAAGGGCAGATCGGATCAGGACCGAAAGGACCCGGCCTCTTTGAGTATCAATATATAAGCGAAAAAACGCCCCGAAGGGCGTTTTCATTATCCTAAGTATGTTTTCAACAATTTACTTCTTGAAGAGTGTCTTAAACGACGAATGGCCTTCTCTTTAATCTGCCGCACCCTTTCACGGGTCAGACCGAACTTCTCGCCGATCTCTTCCAAAGTCATTTCCTGGGTATTGATCCCGAAGAATAATTTGATAATATCCCTTTCCCTTTCGGTCAAAGTAGACAAAGCTCTTTCTACTTCGGTAGAAAGCGATTCGTTGATCAACGTACGGTCAGCGATAGGCGAATCGTCATTTACCAATACATCCAGCAAACTATTATCTTCTCCCTCGACGAAAGGAGCATCCACTGAAATATGACGTCCGGATACCCTTAACGTATCGGCCACTTTTTCTGCGGGCAAATCCAATGAATCAGCCAATTCTTCAGGCGAAGGACGACGTTCGTTCTCTTGTTCGAAACGCGAAAAAGCCTTGTTGATTTTATTCAATGAACCAACCTGATTCAAAGGCAAACGAACAATACGCGACTGTTCTGCCAAAGCCTGCAGGATAGACTGACGAATCCACCACACTGCATAAGATATAAACTTAAACCCACGGGTTTCGTCGAACTTTTCTGCAGCTTTGATCAAACCGAGGTTCCCCTCGTTTATCAAGTCCGGCAAGCTCAAGCCTTGATTCTGATACTGCTTGGCCACAGACACTACAAACCGCAGATTCGCCCTCGTCAATTTCTCCAGTGCTTTCTGGTCTCCCTTCCGGATCCGCTGAGCCAGCTCAACTTCTTCTTCAACGGTTATCAGATCCTCTTTACCAATTTCCTGCAAATACTTATCCAGAGATGCACTTTCCCTGTTGGTTATTGATTTTGTGATTTTTAGTTGTCTCATACTATCTTTTATATACCACTGCAAACGTCCTGCAAAGGTATGGTTTTTTATTCATTAAGCAATTTGTAAAATTGTCCAATCTTAGTAGATTAACATTTTTTAATCCAGCAGCGAAAAAGCGAAATATTCAACTCTTCCCCTCGGACTCACTGCAGTAACGAAAACTCCCTCATCTCCGGCTGCTTTCAGAGCCCTCTCCAAATCCTCGCTATCGTAGATGACCATGTCGTTAATTTTAACAATAATATAACCTTCGGTCAACCCAGCTGATTTTAATTTACCATTTTTCAAATCGGTAATCTTAACCCCTTTATTCAGCCGATAGCGATAACGTTCTGCCTGCGTCAAGGGTTGCACCTCAGCTCCCAAAATTCCGGAACCGGTCTTCAGGCTGACATCTCCATAACTATTTTGCAAAACAACATCTGCAACCTTCTCTTTTCCATCCCGGCTCAAAGTCATCTGAACCGTATTCCCGGGGGTATATTGGGCCAACTGTTCCTGCAACTGTGCAAAAGTCTTCGCTTCATAGCCATTCAACTGCAAAATAACATCCCCGACTTTCACTCCGGCCTTTTCAGCAGCTCCACCCGGAATCACTTCCGCCACATAAATACCCGATTGCTCTTTCAACTTGTATTCTTTCGCTAAGGCCGGAGTCAATTCCTGCATCTTGATACCGATCATTGCCCGCTGTACCTTACCGTATTCTTTCAGGTCACTGACCACTTTACGTGCTACATTCACCGGCACTGCAAACGAATATCCCGAATAGCTCCCGGTAGGTGACTGAATAGCCGTATTGATACCGATCAACTCTCCTTTCGCATTCACCAAGGCACCACCGCTATTTCCGGGATTCACCGCAGCATCCGTTTGTAAGAAAGATTCCAGGTTCATTTTTCCCCCCAGCTGACGAGCCTTGGCACTGATGATTCCTGCCGTAACCGTAGAAGTCAGATTGTAAGGATTACCGACAGCCAGTACCCATTCTCCTAAAACCACATCATCCGAATTACCGTATTCGATAGGCTGTAAACCGTTCGCATCGATTTTCAACAGGGCTATATCCGTATCGGGATCGGTTCCGATTACCTTTGCTTCGAATTCACGCTTATCGTTCAAAGTAACCATCACCTTATCACTCCGGTCGATCACGTGATTATTGGTAATGATATAACCATCTTCCGTAATGATCACTCCCGATCCGATTCCCATATTCCGGGGCACTTCACGCATCTGGGGTTGTACTCCTCCAAACCAAAATTCCAAAGGATTTCCATAATACTCCTTTCTCATCTGTACGGTCATCACATTGACCACAGCAGGTACTGTCTTTTTGGCAGCCATTCGCAGGTCTACCGGCCCAGCACTGTCATTAAGTACGTCATTTTCAGATTTATGAACGACAGGACGCACAGCGCCCGGACCTACAATTTGGTGTTGCAGGGTAGGTTGTATGGTTTTCGAACCGAAATTATCAGCTATAAAATAAGCAATCAGGCCGCCTGCAAGCCCTAACACCAACGGAATAATAAACTTTGTTATTTTCATATTCTCTTCCTGATTAAATTGTTACAATTTCCAATTATCTTTGTCGTTTACAATAGTAACAATATCTTTGCCAAGTGTTTATTAATAATTTCTTAATTAGCAAAGCTTAACATCACACTATGATTATTAAGTTTCAAAAATTTCAAGGTGCTGGCAATGACTTCATTATCATTGATAATCGCAATCAGGTATACGAATTTACAAGAGAAATTGTTGAGTATTTCTGTGATCGCAAATTCGGTATCGGAGCCGATGGCCTGATGTTATTAGAAACTTGTCCGGGTTACGATTTCAAGATGCGGTATTTCAACTCCGATGGCAGGGAAGCCAGTCTGTGCGGTAACGGCAGCAGATGCATCGTTGCCTATGCCCATCGCTTGGGCCTGTTTCTGCAAACCACCCGTTTCCTGGCAGCAGACGGTGAACATCAGGGCGAAATTACCCTCCAGGGCGTACGGGTTAAAATGAACGATGTATCCCGAATTACGGTGACCCCCGATTATTTCTTCCTGGATACCGGCTCTCCCCATTATGTAAAAGTAGTAGCCGATGCATTTCAGACGGACGTCGTCACAGCAGGCCGTATGATCCGTTATGCCCCTTCTTTCCAACCCGGAGGCACCAACGTAAACTTCATTACCCCCACTCCGGCATGTATCCGAATCGCTACCTATGAGCGAGGAGTCGAAGACGAAACCCTTGCCTGCGGGACCGGTTGTGTAGCCGCTGCCCTTTCCGCAGCCCTGTTAAATCACGACCACTCCGGGACCTATACGTTACAAACCAAAGGAGGTATATTGAAAGTAAGTTTCAAACAACTGGCAGACAACCATTTCACAGACATTTGGCTGGAAGGTCCTGCCGAATTCGTTTTTGCCGGCGAAATCGAAACACCCCAAAACCGAGACAAGAAAGCAATGTAAGCGGAGTGCCGGTCAGCCTCCCACCTTTAGGCCTTCCTGATTGGCGCAATCTTCGATTCCGGGAAAAATTTCATCAGGAAGGCTATTTCGCTTATCAGCCACAGAAATGTCAAGCCACGAAACATCAATCAGAGACAGGAGTTCGCCGATCGTTTTTCCGGCCAGCCGGAAAACCTTTACTTAGCTTCTTCGGCCTTTTTAAATACAGCGACTACCTTATTTTTAGACAGGAAAGAAAGTTTGTTGTCTTTGATCGAATAACCGTCTACACCATCCAGCATTTGGAAAAATTCCGTTTCGGTCTGTAGGTCGGGACAAGCCATCCGCGTCGCTCCCATCGGAGAAAATTTCAAACGGCTCGACTCCATTTCATAATTACCGAAAAAACGGTTACAGCCCCCCCTTCCGTTCACCCGGTGTTCGGCTTCATTAAACTGAATAAAAATCTCGCTATTGGGATCGGTCAAGCTCAATTCTTTATCGTTAAGCGTTTGCAATACCCATTTCACTCCACTCAACTTCGCCATATTTTTCGAAGAGTTACATCCGACAACAGATAACGCAACACATAACACGAGTAAAAAACTTTTCATGACTTTTTCCTTTTCAATTTAAACTATTAAACTTAAAATACCATAGCAAACGATACAATGGTATCCCTTAATATATCATTTCTTTTTCAGCAAATATCATGCCAACATAATCCGTTATGTTCTTCTCCCTCTTTAGCTTCCCATTGGTTTTGCGCCTACGGTCTGATACCCTAACAATCTAAAACACATAACATTATAATCATACATATAGAAGCGGATATTATATTCGTCCGGCGTCTGATAAAAATTATTTTGCATAGTCACCAAATCAGTTTTTTTCTCCTTCGAAGGGACTACAGCGAACATATAATCATAATATCCCTGTTTCAGCTCGGCCTGCCCGACATACGCTTTATTCTTCGCATCATAGTCCATTTTTAATTCAGGCAGCAACTGCCAGTCTGCAAATTTCCCATAGATATAAACTTCCGCTCCGGGAATAGGTTCCGGATAAAGAATAGCAAAATGGGCGACGATATAATCGGCTTCCAGATCAGAATTTTGTACATTCTCTGCCTCGATGTAAAAATTCCCCCCCCGATCAGGGGTCGGAATATAACGCTGAGGAACGGTACCAGGTACCAGGATGAAATTATATCTCCCTTCCGGTCCCTTCAATACATCTTTCACATAACGGGTATAATAAACCAAACTGGAACATTGGAAATTACGAAAAGGAGACAAACCGTTGAAAATATTATCGCTCCCGTTGCCATATACCAATTGGTTTTGCCGGACAAAAGTGGGAGTAAAATTTCTGCGGGAATTCGGATCCTGGTTTTGAGTCACATACACCCGGGTATCCCGCACCGGATTATAGATCTGCAAACCGGTATAGTTCACTGTAAAATTCAGTTGCCGGGAAGTGTACAAAAAAGTAGGATTCGTGCTATTCACCACAGATGCAGCGATACCGACCTTATTTTCCACGACAGCAAAACGTTGTGAAACAACCGCACTATCCGGATTCTGATCGTTGTATACCTGTAATAAATAGTTCCCGGACAATTTGATACCCACTTCTTCATTCGGCAAATTCAAGGTAAACCGGGTGTAAGGCACAACCGTATTGAAAGAGTATTCGTAATTATCCAGCGGATTACTGAAAAATCCGGTCAAATAAGTAAAACTGCTCAAATTGGAATTATTCCAATCAGGATCGCAATGAACAATTTTATAGGTATATGAGTTCGTCTCGCTACTCAGATCGTCGAAACTAAAAAAAAGCTGCTGTCCACTCCCCAACTCGATAACCGGTTCGGCAAAAGGACTGCCGACAGGGTAACACTGAACGGTTCTGATCTGGCTTTGCGCCGGTATCATATTCCCTATCCCCAGGATAAAAACCGATAGATTCAAAAAAAACTTCATCCCCAATAAATTAAAATCTAATTAACGACAAAATTACGTAATTGGTTTGTATATTTGTGTCTTAATTTTAGGAAAACTATAACACTTCATATTTTTGCAAGCCCCTTATCGGGGCGAGGTAAAAAGTTATGTGGTCAGTAATTGTAAATACTTAATTATTAATAATTAAAACACATGTCCAAGGTAATCAAATTAAAAAAAGGCCTTGATATCAAGTTAAACGGAGAAGCGGAAAAAGTGGTGCAATCTGCTGGTAAAATAACCAGTTGTGCGTTAAAACCGACGGATTTCCGGGCTATGACTCCGAAACTAGCAGTCAAGGTCGGCGATGAAGTGAAAGCGGGAGATGTCTTATTTATCGACAAAACACATCCCGAAATTAAATTCACAACACCGGTAAGTGGTACCATTGAAGCCATCAACCGAGGCGAAAGACGTAAATTACTGGAAGTCGTAGTCAAGGCAGATGCCGAGACCCGGTACCGGGATTTCGGAAAAACAGAAGTCAGCAAACTGAATCGGGATGAAATCATCGACAGGCTGTTGGAAAGCGGCGTTTGGCCTCTGATCAAACAACGTCCTTACGACATCATTGCAGACCCGATGAGTACACCGAAAGCCGTTTTCGTGTCGGCCTTCGATTCTGCTCCTCTGGCTCCGGATTACGACCTGATCCTGAACAATCAGAGCAAAGATCTTCAAACCGGTATCGATTGCCTTTGCAAACTCTGCAATAAAAATGTAAATCTGGGCTTGCAGGAAAATACTCCCTCCGCTTCTGTATTTACCAAACTACAGCATGTAGATATCAATTATTTTGCCGGTCCGCATCCGGCTGGCAACGTAGGTGTTCAGATTCATCACCTGAATCCGATCAACAAAGGAGAACAAGTATGGGTGGTCAACATTCAGGATGTCGCTATCATCGGCCGCCTGTTCAATGAAGGCCGGTTCGATGCACGTAAAATTATCGCCCTGGCCGGTTCTGAAGTGACAAAACCCCAGTATTATCACAGTATTTTGGGTGCTTCTATTCAGGATCTCACCGCAGGAAAATTAAAAAATGCAGTAGAACAACGGATCATTTCCGGCAACGTACTCACCGGAACCCGAGTCGTTCCGGAAGGTCATCTGGGCTATTACGACAATCAAATCACCGTCATCCCGGAAGGCAATAACTACGAATTTTTAGGCTGGGCGGCCCCGGGTTTCAATAAATTCTCGGCTTCCAGATTATTCCCGTCCTTTTTATGTCCGAAGAAACATTACACCCTGGACACCAATTACCACGGTGAACGCCGGGCCTTCGTCGTTACCGGACAATATGAAAAAGTATTTCCGATGGACATCTATCCGGTATATTTGCTGAAAGCTGTCCTTGCCCAGGATATCGACCGCATGGAACAACTCGGTATCTACGAAGTTGTGCCCGAAGACATGGCTTTATGTGAATTTGTCTGTACCTCGAAGACGCCTGTTCAGAAAATCCTGAGCGACGGAATCGAACTGATGATGAAAGAAACGAATTAATTTACGATGGAAGATTTCCGATCATCACCCAATAGGGAGGTATCGGAGCTAACATCTAAAATTTAAAATCTAAAATTAATAAAATGAACTTTTTACGAAATTATTTGGATAAGCAGAAACCCAAATTTGAAAAAGGAGGTAAGCTGGAAAAATTCCACTCCGTTTTCACCGGTTTCGAGTCTTTTCTTTTCGTGCCGAATACGACCACTTCCAGCGGAGCTCATATCCGGGATGCCGTCGATCTGAAGAGAACCATGATCATCGTGGTACTTGCTTTGATTCCGGCACTTCTTTTCGGGATATACAACGTAGGTTATCAGCATTTCAATGCTGTCGGCGGCCTGGCAGACACCACTTTCTTCCAACTGTTCTTCTACGGTTTGTGGAAAGTGCTCCCCATGATCATCGTATCTTATGTCGTTGGATTGGGCATCGAATTTGCAGTCGCCCAAATGAAGGGACATGAAATTAATGAAGGTTTTCTGGTTTCCGGTTTACTGATCCCCATGATTATGCCTGTCGAAGCTCCGTTATGGATGGTGGCTTTATCGACAGCCTTCGCAGTAATCATCGGTAAAGAAATTTTCGGAGGTACAGGTATGAACATCTGGAATCCAGCCCTGTTGGCCCGTGCTTTCTTTTTCTTCTCCTATCCTTCTATGATTTCAGGAGATAAAGTATGGATTGCCGGAGACACAGCCGATGCCATCTCACAAGCCACTCCACTGGCACAAATGGCTCTGGGCCAACCTCTGACTTACAGTACGGCAGACATGTTCTGGGGATTTATTCCCGGTTCGGTCGGTGAAACCTCGGCCTTCTGTATTCTGATCGGAGCTGTGATTCTGTTATTGACCAACGTCGCCAGTTGGCGCACCATGATTTCGGTTTTTGTCGGAGGTTATCTCATGGCGCTCATATTCCAGCCGATTTCCGGTGTCGAAGCCTATCAGCAACTGTTAATGGGCGGTTTTGCTTTCGGAGCGGTATTTATGGCTACCGACCCGGTAACTTCCGCTCAAACCAATACAGGTAAATATGTTTACGGTCTGTTGATCGGAGCGATGGCTGTGATCATCCGTTGCATCAACCCGGGTTATCCCGAAGGCATGATGCTGGCAATCCTGCTGATGAACACGTTCGCTCCCCTGATCGACTGGTTCGTTGTACAGGCTAACATCAAACGCAGACTGAAAAGAGCGAAAGCCGTTGCTAATTGACGATTTAAGATTTAAGCAATCATAGATTTAAAAGATATGAATAAACAAGGAAATACCTATACATTCCTCTATTCAGTTGTTCTGGTAGTCGTTGTTGCAGCGCTACTATCCATCGTATCTCTTTCCCTGCAACCCCGGCAGAATGAAAACCGCCAAAACGAAAAGAGACAGAACATACTGAGTGCGATACACATTTCCTCCACTGCTGCCAATTCTGCAGAACTCTTCGACAAATATATCAAGGAGCAGTTTATTATAAACAGCAAAGGAGATAGAATCGAAGGCAAGGCCTTTGACGTAAACATCGAAAAACAATACAACCTACCGGTTGAAAAACGGGAACTTCCCGTATTTGTCGCCAATGTCGACGGAGCCACCAAATACATCCTACCGATTTACGGAGCCGGTTTATGGGGCCCTATCTGGGGATATATCTCCCTGGACGACAACAAAGATACCGTTTACGGTACTTTCTTCGACCACCAGGGAGAAACTCCGGGGTTGGGAGCTGAAATTACCACGCCTGAATTCAATAAAGAATTCCGGAACAAACAGATTTTCTCCGGGAATCAGTTGGTTGGAATTCTGGTCGTAAAAGGCGGGAATGCTTCCGGGGCGAATGAAGTCGATGCCATATCCGGAGGTACGATCACTTCCAAAGGAGTAGAGACCATGATCAAGAATTACTTAACCTATTACGAACCGTTTTTAAAACAAAAATAAAATGAGCGCATTATTTTCAGCTAAGAACCGGGAATTCCTGCTCGGTCCTCTGAGTAAGAACAACCCGGTTATCGTACAGGTCCTGGGTATTTGTTCTGCCCTTGCTGTTACTGCCAAGCTGGAGCCTGCCATCGTAATGGGGCTTTCGGTAACAGCCGTAACCGCTTTCTCGAATGTGATCCTTTCGCTGATGCGAAATACCATTCCGACCCGTATCCGTATCATCGTACAATTGGTCGTTGTGGCCGCTCTTGTAATCATCGTCGATCAGCTGTTGAAAGCTTTCGCTTACGATGTCAGCAAACAGCTGTCCGTATATGTCGGATTGATCATCACCAACTGTATCATCATGGGACGTATCGAAGCTTTCGCCCTCGCCAATAAACCCTGGCCTTCTTTGCTGGACGGTATCGGTAACGGTTTGGGGTACGGCCTGATCCTGGTGATCGTAGCTTTCTTCCGTGAACTGCTCGGTTCGGGTACACTTTACGGTTTCCGTATTATTCCGGAATCGTGGTATGTACAGAACGGCGGTTGTTATCTCAATAACGGTTTGATGATTATGCCGGCCATGGCTTTGATTCTTGTCGGACTGATTATCTGGGTACACCGTTCCAGAAATAAAGATTTAATAGAAAAATAATTAAAGTAAAAATAAGATATGGAAAATCTATTAAATATATTCGTCCGTTCCATCTTCATCGACAATATGATCTTTGCCTATTTCTTAGGCATGTGTTCCTATCTGGCCGTATCGAAGACTGTGAAGACCTCTTTCGGTCTGGGAATCGCTGTTATTTTCGTATTGTTCATCACCGTTCCGGTCAATTATCTGTTAGACAACTATGTGTTGAAACCCGGTGCTTTACAATGGTTGCTCGGGGATGAAGCTGCCGGAATCGATCTGAGCTTCCTGAGTTTTATCATGTTCATCGCCATCATCGCCGCTATGGTACAATTGGTGGAAATGATCGTCGAGAAATTCGCTCCCGCTTTGTACAACCAATTGGGTATCTTCCTGCCCCTGATCGCTGTAAACTGTGCTATCATGGGAGCTTCCCTGTTTATGCAACAGCGGAACTACGGCAGTGTACTCGAAGCGACGACATTCGGTTTGGGCTCAGGTATCGGCTGGATGCTGGCTATCGTATGTATTGCCGCTATCCGGGAGAAACTGAAATATTCCGACATTCCGGCTCCATTACGGGGAATCGGTATCACGTTTATCGTGACCGGACTGATGGCTATCTCTTTCATGAGTTTCCTGGGTATCGACCTGAATAAACTGAAAGCTCAGCCGGCACAAACCGAAACGACGGCACAGGTATCCTCTTATGGTGAAGAAGAGACCGTCACCGGTTACCTGACTGAAAAAGATCAGATGGCTTCAGCACAAAATGAAGGCAATGCCGATGCAGAATAATTTAAAATTTAAAATCTAAAATTTAAAATTTAAAATTTAAAATTAAATGGTACTATT
>OGJR01002118.1_pt1 | contig 10620 bp, 7 predicted proteins | sample 1572301 | NCBI WGS metagenome assembly OGJR01 (sample SAMEA2582083, study PRJEB24529) | metagenome | biome: Human gut stool | place: China | collected 2011 | reverse complement strand
CTTACTGGCAGTGTTAAATACACTATCTGTGACGGTGAGATTGTTTATCAAGCCTAAATAAGGGATCAGAGCAGGGCACATCGAGACACTTGGTGTTGCACCTGCTTTTTTAATCTTTGAAGGAGCAAAATGATGAAAAAGATACTGAAAGGTCTTGTTAAATATGTTACTTTAACTGTTTTGTTAGTCTGTTTTCTGCCATTGTCTTTGCATCACGTCAAAGCTGATGAGGTAGAGTATAGTCTCCCTTCCTATGTTGGTCATCTTTCAATTCATGATGATGGTAATGCGACATTTACTCAGGAAGTGACTTATGATTTTGATAGTGACTATAAAGGTCAGTATGTAACCTTGGGGAAAATTGGTGGTTATTCTATTATGGATGATCCCAAGGTTTCAGCAACTGTAAATGGGAAAGAAAAAACAGATATTACAGTTGAAAAAACAGACTCCTATGAAGGTGTTAAACTCAAAGTTTATAATTCAGGTTCAGATGGTGATAGGGTTGTCCTCAAAGTTACTTGGCAGATCCAACACCTATTGAATCTATATTCAGATATTGCAGTTTTAAATTGGTTTCCTATTTCTGATTGGGATAAAGGATTTGGACAAGTTGACTTCACAGTTGATGGTCTGGATGCAAGTCAAGGAGAGCTTTACGCTCACGCTGGCTATTTTGGAAAAGACCCACAGGTTAAGCGTACTTCTACAGGTTATCAGGTTCATGTAGACAATTTACCAGCATCAGGTAAATTGGAATTACACGCCTACTGGCCGATGACCAGTGCTTTACGAGAAAATAATCAGGCTTACTTATTAAATAAGACGAATAAGGCAGACTTTCTAAAAAAAGAAGCAGATATCAAGGAATCTAAAGAAAAGTTTCGACATCTATTTTATGTCATTTTGCCACTTGTGATTTTAAGCTTTGTTCTTATTGGTATCTTCTGTTATCTCATTGTTTTATATAGCACTAGAACGCCTTCCTTCCCTAGAAATGCCCGTCTTTATGAAGCCCCTCAAGATTTAGCACCTTTGGTCCTAGCCAAGAATGTTTATAATCAGTCGTTCGACAAAACAGGTCTAAAAGAAGAAACGGGTCCTCTGAAGTTTAAATATATGGTGCAAGCTACCATCCTTGATTTGATTGATAGAGGTTACCTCACCTATAGACAAGAGGGTGATAGTAATATTCTGACACGTATTGAAAAGGAAGGTCTCTCTTCATTTGAAGTGTCTTTCTTGGATATGTTGTTTGATGGTCGCATGGAAATTAGAGATACGGAAATGTTCTCGCGCTATTATCTTGATAAAGATGCCCTAGAAAAACAATTTAAGAGTGCTAGAACAAGCTATGAGCGTGAAGCAATACGTTCCCAAGGAAAACGTGTCAAATATCAATTCACTAATGACGGCTATCAAGTAGCAAAAGGCGTAGAAAAAGAGGAATTTGCGCTAGGACTTCCTAAAATTTATAGAGATTTTAGTCCGAAAGAAAAGACATTTAACATATTGGGAGTAGCAGCTTTGGTACTTTCAATGGTGCTTTGTATTCTTTCAACCTTGTTCTTATTTGCTGCTTTTGGATCAGGACTAGGTTTTTACTATATTCTTGGCCTTCTACCTATAGCAGGAGTTACGATTTTATTCTGGTACTTAGTGAAGAGACGTCGTCAGAGATGTCTTGATGCAACTCAAATTTCAACCTATTACCAGTGGCATAGCTTTAAAAATATGATTAAGAGTATTCCTAGTTTTAAAGAATCCGAACTAGAATCTGTTATCCTTTGGAATCGTATCCTGGTTTATGCGACACTCTATGGACAGGCGAAAAAAGTTAGTGATGTCCTAAAACGTTACAACATTCACCTCAGTAATCCATCTCTAGATGAGTTTACTTATTCAGCAGCACCGTTTATCATGATGAATAATGTCAATTATCTAGAATCTTACGTTTCTGCCTCAGATAGCGTAAGTAGCTTCTCTATCAATTCGAACAGTGGTAGTGGCGGCTTTGGAGGCGGTGGCTTCTCTGGTGGTGGCGGAGGAGGCGGAGGCGGTGCCTTCTAAGCTACACTAGTCGGAGTTTACTATTTGTAGAGACACTCAGTCTATATGATTTTGGGTGTCTTTTTGTATGTCGAAGAATTATCTTCGTTCAAAAATGCTAGGAAGTTTGAGAGTGAAGAGATAAAAAGCAACAAAAAAAGAGCCGGTGGCTCTTTTTCAATATCATCTTAATATCCAGGTTCAAAGATTTCAATTATTTGAGTCAGATAACCTGCATGTAAACCGATACGATAGTCAACATTTGGCAAAGTCTTAACCAAATCATTCAGTTCTTTATCTTTGCTAACCTTATCAGCCAAAACTGGTAATTCAACGACAAGGAGTTGCGAGTGATCTAGTTGGAGGTAACTACTGTTGACCTTGATGTCAGGACGAAGTAGTTTAAATATCGCTTTATCCGAAGCTTGGAGCAGTTGATATAAATCTAAGTCAGGTAAAGGAATCTCACCAAACTGGGGACTTATATTAATGGAAATATCGACATGTGACGCTCTCATTTCCAAAATACGATTTGAAAGAAAACTTGCTATTATTGGATTGCTAAGCTTATCCAAGTGTTCTTGAGTCTCTGGATTACCAATGCTAGCATTGTCCGTTTTATAAATTTCAAGTAGGCTAGTAGCTTTGGCGGTATCTTCATTTTCCAAGGCAAGAGAAACGTCCTTGAGATTTTTTTTGAATAGGTCAAAGGATTTTTGCTTTTGCGTGATAATCTGGATAAAGGATTTGCTGTAGTTAGTCATAGTACCCAACAATTTATGACGTTCTTTGTTCAGCCTATCAATAGATTGTTGGTGGATAGCCTGGTTCCAATTGTAAAAATCCCATAGTAGTAGAGCAATATATAGAACAAAGATAACAGAACTATTAGCATTGACCTTGAAAATTATTTCAAATAAATTTTTAGGGTCATTGGCTGTTGGAAGAATGCTGTTAAGACCATGGATAACAGTAAAGAAGACATAATAGACAGCAAGGAAGGCAGTGCTTCGCAACCAGTTACGTCTAGCCCAAGCCTCGTCAAGACTACTCATCTGACTTAGGTCTACAGCGAAGATTTTAAGCATTAGGTAAATGATTAATGGAGCTAAGATGTAGGTCAAGATATGTAAGTTAGTGTCGAGGGTAATATCACCTTTGATATGTAAGACGTGAGGGAGAATGACAATTGAAAGTAGCCGTGTAGCCATATCAAAAAGGATAGTTGGATAAAAAGCGTAAAGCAATCGATGATAGAAAGAACGCTCTTTGACAAGGGCCAAATCAGCAACAAGGAAGAAAAGAGGATCTATAACGATTTTTACGAGACTAAAATAGGATGCTGCAGCTACATAGGACAAAAATAGAAGTAAGAGGTGTCCTCGCAGTGGCTTAACCTTAGACATAGTCTGGTAGAGGTACCAAATAGAAATGAAACTAACAGCCTGTAAGAGAGGATTGATAATATTAGTAATCATTGTAACCTCCTTTTGTCATGTCAATCTCGATTTGTAAGCGGTAAATACCAGCACGTGTATTTGAAACAATGTTAACGTTTGGATATGTGGATAGGATGCTGTTGACGCGTTTTAGTTCGGGATCAGAGAAATCAGATGTAATGGCAGAATCTTCTTTAGTGCTTGAACTTTCAACGACAAAGTGTTGACTATCCTCATCTTTAAAATAAGCATAGCTAAGGTATTTCTGTTCACTATCTTGTGCTTGGACAATGACATGATCCAAGATCGTTGAAAGGCTATATACCCAATCTAAAGGATAAATAGGATAAACGGTAATGGGTTCTGGGACCTCCATACTAACCCAAACATCCAATTCTTTTGCCTTTAGGAATTTAGCTTCAAAGATGACTCGCAAATCAGGAAGTTTAATATTTTCAAGTTTATCTCGATAAAAATGATCAATCTTCTTATCTAATGGATTCGGAGTCAGCAAGTAGTCAATTAACTCCTGAGCTTCCTCGTTTTGTTTGAAACGGATGATATCGTAGAGATTTTCAGCTTCGTCCTTGATAAAGAGCTCTTGGCTAGTCTTTTTCTGGTACCAAGTATTGATGTTCTGGCTTGATTTTTGAAGAAGCTGAGAATGTTCCTCTTGAGCTTCTTGTGTTTGTGCACTGAGGTCCTTTCTATAGAGATTAACCTGTCCAGATAGAATCAGAGCTGTAATAATAAGAAAGGCAATAGTAAAGTGAATGTTTGTTGAAAGAAGTTCAGAAGCAAAGTAGATAAAGGCTAGGCCACAAAGGGCGACAGAGGTTGATTTGTACCAAGGTCTCGCTTTATCAATTTGCATCATTCGAGAGTAGTCCACTTGAAGAAGGGCACTTTGGGCAAACCATAGTAAAAACGCAAGAAAAAGTATAAATGGACCAGCATAATAATAATCTAGGACAGAAGGGAAAAAGATTGGAATAATCAGGAAAATGACCAGTCTCACCATTAAGGCAAAGGTGAAAGGTATAAAGAAAGTCTCCAAAATGGTATGTCTCAGATTTTTGTAAGATTTGTTAGCTAGAAGAAGTACAAGTCCAATAAAACCGGATTTTGGAAAGGAAATACCAAAATAACTAGAGGCAAAAATTGCTAAACCTGCTAAAATAAGAATCCAGTATCTAAGGGGTCTCTGTGTGGTCACTTTGAAGATAACAATTTGTAAAATAAAAGCTATACATGCCGTAAGCCCGTGAACGATGACGTCACTCAATGTCCAATATTCTCCTATTCGGGTAAAATCTATACAATTATATCATAATGCGCTTAAAAAAAGCATACGGATTGCCTATAAGTGATAAGGTTGTAAGGCTTTTCATCTTTCAAGCATATTTCTTGCTCATTAAGTTTTTTTAACCTATCCTAGATGTATAGAAAAATTTCGATAGAGGAGATCGATATGGTAAAACTTTCTAAAGAGACACATCTTGAGATGTTCACTAAAATGGAACGTATTCGTGAATTTGATTCACGTATTAATAAATTGGTTCGTCGTGGTTTTGTTCAAGGGATGACTCACTTTTCAGTTGGTGAGGAAGCAGCCAACGTTGGTGCTGTTCAACACTTGAGCTATGACGATATCTTCTTTTCAAATCACCGTGGTCACGGACAATCTATCGCCCAAGACATGGATTTGAATAAAATGATGGCAGAACTTGCTGGTAAAGCAACCGGTGTTTCTAAGGGCCGTGGTGGTTCTATGCACTTGGCAGACTTTAAAAAAGGTAACTATGGTACTAATGGTATCGTTGGTGGTGGTTACGCTCTTGCCGTAGGTGCAGCCCTCACTCAGCAATACAAAAAAACAGGAAACATTGTTGTGGCATTCTCTGGAGATGGCGCAACCAACGAAGGTTCATTCCATGAGTCAGTCAATATGGCAGCTACTTGGAAATTACCTGTTATCTTCTTTATCATCAATAACCGTTATGGTATCTCAATGGATATCCATAAGGCTACAAATACACCTCACCTTTATACACGTGCGGAAGCTTATGGCATTCCTGGTTTCTACTGTGAAGATGGTAACGATGTTTTGGCTGTATATGAAACAATGGGCAAGGCTGTTGAGCATGTCCGTGGTGGCAATGGTCCTGCTATCGTTGAGGTAGAATCTTACCGTTGGTTCGGTCACTCAACTGCCGATGCGGGTGTTTACCGTACTAAGGAAGAAGTTGACGAGTGGAAGAACAATAACGACCCTATTATTAAATACCGTGACTATCTCGTTGCTGAAAATATCGCAAGCGCTGAAGAGTTAGATGCTATCCAAAGCCAAGTTAAGGCAGAGGTTGATGCAGCTTATGAGTTCGCCCAACATAGCCCAGATCCAGAACTTTCAGTTGCCTTTGAAGATGTATGGGTAGACTAAAGAGAAAGGTTGAGGAATACAAGTATGAGTGAAACAAAATTGATGGCCTTGCGTGAGGCAGTAAACCTTGCTATGAGCGAGGAAATGCGTAAAGACGAAAATATCTTCCTTATGGGTGAAGATGTCGGTATCTATGGTGGTGACTTCGGTACATCAGTTGGTATGTTGGCAGAGTTTGGTGAGAAACGTGTTAAAGATACACCAATTTCAGAAGCAGCTATCGCTGGTGCAGCTGTTGGGTCTGCCATTACAGGTCTTCGTCCAATCGTTGACTTGACTTTCATGGACTTCATCACGATTGCCCTTGACGCTATCGTTAATAATGGTGCAAAAAACAACTACATGTTTGGTGGTGGTTTGAAGACTCCTGTAACCTTCCGTGTAGCTTCTGGTTCAGGGATTGGTTCTGCGGCACAGCACTCACAATCTCTTGAGTCATGGTTGACTCACATTCCAGGGATTAAAGTGGTTGCTCCAGGTAATGCTAACGACGCTAAAGGTCTTTTGAAATCTGCTATTCAAGACAATAACATTGTTATCTTCATGGAACCAAAAGCACTTTACGGTAAAAAAGAGGAAGTGACACAAGACCCTGATTTCTACATTCCACTTGGAAAAGGTGAAATCAAGCGTGAAGGAACTGACCTTACTATTGTCACATATGGTCGTATGTTGGAACGTGTTCTTAAGGCTGCTGAAGAAGTGGCTGAACAAGGTATTAATGTTGAGGTTGTTGACCCACGCACGCTTATCCCACTTGATAAGGAATTGATTTTCGAGTCAGTTAAGAAGACTGGTAAACTTATGTTGGTCAATGATGCTTATAAGACAGGTGGATTCATCGGTGAGATTGCTGCTATGGTTACAGAAAGTGAAGCTTTTGATTACCTTGACCACCCAATTGTACGTTTGGCAAGTGAAGATGTGCCTGTACCTTATGCGCGTGTCTTGGAACAAGCGGTTCTTCCAGATGTTGAAAAGATTAAGGCTGCTATTATCAAGATGGCCAATAAAGGAAACTAACTTTCTAGCGATGGTTAAGTGATATTTCTCGCTAGTAAAATGTGTTTCTTGTTTTAACTGTGGGAGTATCGGAAATTATAATTTAAAGTAGAAAGGAGAGGGCGTTAAAACGTTTGAGTCGATTTGAACTCGAACGAAATGCTTCGGAATTTAGATAGTTTTACTGGTGTGCAAGCACACTAACGTAAAACTCCTAAAATTCTGTCGCATTTTAGCGTTCTTAGTATCATAAAATATGGCTTTTGAGATTATTATGCCTAAGCTTGGTGTTGATATGCAGGAAGGCGAAATCATCGAGTGGAAGAAACAAGAGGGTGATGTGGTTAATGAGGGAGATATCCTTCTTGAAATCATGTCAGATAAGACGAACATGGAACTTGAAGCAGAAGATTCTGGTGTTCTTTTGAAGATTACGCGTCAGGCTGGTGAAACTGTACCAGTTACTGAGGTTATTGGTTATATTGGAGCAGAAGGTGAAGTGGTGGCTGATAACGTAGCTAGCGCACCAGCTGCTGAACCTGCTCCAAAAGTTGAAGAAGTTGCTACTGTAAAAGCACCTGTAGTGGCAACCCAGGCTCCTGTCGTACACGAAGGTGGAAAAGTACGTGCAACGCCTAAGGCCCGTAAGGTGGCGCGTGAGTTGGGTATTGACCTCACTCAAGTTCCAGGAACTGGAGCAAAAGGTCGTGTTCATGCTGATGACGTTGAGAACTTTAAAGGTGCTCAACCTAAGGTGACTCCACTGGCACGTAAGATTGCAGCGGACCTTGGTATTGACTTAGCTAGCGTATCTGGAACAGGCTTTGGTGGTAAGATTACTAAGGAAGACATCCTTGCAATCAGTGCTCCAGCGCAAGTTAAGGAAGCGGCGGCTGCACCTGTGGTTGAAGCTAAACCTGAAAAAGTCTTGCCAGAAGGCGTGGAAGTTATCCCAATGTCTGCTATGCGTAAGGCGATTTCTAAGGGAATGACGCACTCATACTTGACTGCACCAACCTTCACCCTTAACTATGACGTGGACATGACTAACCTAATGGCTCTTCGTAAGCAAGTCCTTGATCCAATCATGAATAAGACTGGCATGAAGGTAACCTTCACTGATTTGATTGGTTTGGCAGTTGTGCGTACCCTTATGAAAGAGGAACACCGTTACCTCAATGCATCCTTGATTGACGATGCGCAAAATATCGAATTACACAAATTTGTTAATCTCGGTATTGCCGTTGGTCTCGATGATGGCTTGATTGTACCTGTCGTTCACGGTGCAGATAAGATGAGTTTGTCTGAGTTTGTTGTGGCCTCTAAGGATGTCATCAAGAAAGCTCAGGCTGGTAAATTGAAGGCTGCTGAAATGTCAGGTTCAACCTTCTCTATTACTAACTTGGGAATGTTTGGAACCAAATCATTTAACCCAATCATCAACCAACCAAACTCAGCTATCCTTGGTGTTTCAGCAACGATTCAAACTCCAGTTGTTGTTGATGGGGAAGTTGTCGTACGTCCAATCATGGGTCTATGCTTGACAATTGACCACCGTATTGTAGATGGTATGAATGGTGCCAAATTCATGGTTGATTTGAAACATTTGATTGAAAATCCTATGGAATTGTTGATTTAAGAAAAAAATATCTAAAAACTGAAGTTTTAATAGAAAGGAGAGGGCGAACCAGAGGGAATAACTGAACCCGAGCGTAAAGCTTGGAAAATAGACCGTCTGTCTACGTCAGCAGGCTGACGTGTCAGACGACTAATTTTCAGTCGCTTTCTGGTCGCTCTTGGTATCTTATAAATGGCTTTTGAGATTATTATGCCTAAGCTTGGTGTGGACATGCAGGAAGGCGAAATCATCGAGTGGAAAAAACAAGAGGGTGATGTGGTTAATGAGGGAGATATTCTCCTTGAAATCATGTCAGATAAGACGAACATGGAACTTGAAGCAGAAGATTCTGGTGTTCTTTTGAAGATTACGCGTCAGGCTGGTGAAACTGTACCAGTTACTGAGGTTATTGGTTATATTGGAGCAGAAGGTGAAGTTGTGGCTGATAACGCTGCTAGCGCACCTGTTGCAGAAGCAACTGTTCAGTTGGAATCAGCTGGTCTTGAAGTTCCTAAAGCTCCTGCCCAAGCTGCTCCAGCAGCTACTGCAGAAAAAGCACCGCTTGTTGACAATGAGTACGATATTATCGTTGTCGGTGGTGGTCCTGCTGGTTACTATTCTGCCATTCGTGGTGCGCAACTTGGTGGTAAGGTTGCTATCGTTGAAAAATCTGAATTTGGTGGAACATGTTTGAATAAAGGATGTATCCCAACTAAGACCTACCTTAAAAATGCAGAAATCCTTGATGGACTTAAGATTGCTGCAGGTCGTGGTATCAACCTAGCGTCAACAAACTACACTATCGATATGGATAAGACAGTTGACTTTAAGAACTCTGTCGTTAAGACACTTACTGGTGGTGTTCAAGGGCTTTTGAAGGCTAACAAGGTCACTATTTTCAATGGTCTTGGTCAAGTTAATCCAGATAAGACAGTTACTATTGGTTCAGAAACAATCAAGGGACGTAATATTATCCTTGCGACTGGATCAAAAGTGTCTCGTATCAATATCCCTGGAATTGAGTCACAACTTGTGATGACATCAGATGATATCCTTGACTTGCGTGAATTGCCTAAATCACTTGCAGTTATGGGTGGTGGTGTCGTTGGTATCGAGCTTGGTCTTGTTTATGCCTCATACGGTGTAGAAGTGACTGTTGTTGAGATGGCTGACCGCATTATTCCTGCTATGGATAAAGAAGTATCACTTGAACTTCAAAAAATCCTTGCTAAAAAGGGTATGAAGATCATGACATCTGTTGGGGTTTCTGAGATTGTAGAAGCTAACAACCAATTGACCCTTAAACTTAATAATGGTGAAGAGATTGTAGCGGATCGTGCCCTTCTTTCAATCGGTCGTGTCCCACAATTGGATGGTCTTGAAAATCTTAACCTTGAACTTGACCGTGGTCGTATCAAAGTTAATGCTTATCAAGAAACATCAATCCCAGGAATCTACGCACCGGGTGATGTTAACGGAACTAAGATGCTTGCTCACGCTGCTTACCGTATGGGTGAAGTTGCAGCTGAAAATGCTATGCGTGGCAATGTCCGTAAGGCTCACCTTGACTACACACCAGCAGCTGTCTACACTCACCCAGAAGTAGCAATGTGTGGTCTTACTGAAGAAGATGCACGCGCTAAATACGGTGATGTTCTCATTGGTAAATCAAGCTTTGCTGGTAACGGACGTGCCATTGCTTCAAATGAAGCTCAAGGTTTTGTTAAAGTCGTTGCTGATGCGAAGTACCATGAAATCCTTGGTGTTCACATTATCGGTCCAGCCGCAGCTGAATTGATTAACGAAGCGTCAACAATTATGGAAAATGAATTGACTGTAGATGAACTTTTGCAATCTATCCACGGTCACCCAACCTTCTCTGAAAACATGTATGAAGCCTTTGCTGACGTACTTGGAGAAGCTATCCATAACCCACCAAAACGTAAATAAAGCTGATAAAATTCTCGGACAGAAGTTCGCGAATTTTTCTTTTGTCACACATTTTCATCTTTAGTGATATAGCATAATTCTTTCCCTGCTTTGCAAAGAGTAATTCAAATATATAGTTA
>OGJR01002112.1_pt1 | contig 10656 bp, 25 predicted proteins | sample 1572301 | NCBI WGS metagenome assembly OGJR01 (sample SAMEA2582083, study PRJEB24529) | metagenome | biome: Human gut stool | place: China | collected 2011 | reverse complement strand
ATGTAACACCCTTCATATTTTTCTCAGAGAGATAAAAAACAAGGGCTTTCTTTTTAAAATCAATTCCCATTTTCAGGAATAAATCAGTAGTATTGATATACAGGTAATCTCCAGATTTACGAATAGGAAATGTTTCTTCACTTTCTTCATTGGTGAACCTGATATATAGATTCTCTACACTATCTTTTGCTATGACCGCAAATACATTTTCATCCAGAGCCAGCATATTTGCTGAATTCTTAGTAAATCCAAGTTTGCCGGACTTCTGGACGGTTGCTTTCAGCCTTGAGAATTCAGAAGGCTTGAGGATTGTCAATTTTAGACTAACCATGCTTTCAGTATCTTCCATATTGCATTATTAATCATGGTTCACACTAAATATTACTACCGGAAAACCGTATTTATTTACATGTACTCCTTCAATAATCCAACCGTCCGGCAATGTCATTCCTAAGCAAGCCCGGTCATCATTCCCATCTCCATAATCGAGGAATGTAAGTTGCTCATTACTGCAAGAAGTCAAACGAACCTGTTTTGATAAAACATGCACAGACCCTACTTTTGCCAACTGAATAATGAATTTATAATCATTATCAGAAAAGTAGTATTGACAAGTTGGTTTGAAATTATTCGTCTTCATACCTCTCCTTTCTTTATTACCCAAATGGGATGATTATTCTTTCGTAATGTAATTCGTATTCCCCTGATTACTTCCCATAGGTTAGCAGATTTTCCACAATCAATACAGCACCATATAGCAAGGTGTAGTTTGCAACTAAATCTTCGATTTCCCGGAATATATACCGGAAGCAAGCTATAATACAGCCATCTACTTAACTTTTTCATAATAAATTACTTAATTATTATACTTCTTTTTAACTTCATCATTGAGAACGTCCATATTATCCTCAATATACTTTTTCACATCATTACTGCATTTATCATTGTCATATAACCAAAGAAGGTATGAAGCCGGAACTTCTTCCATTCTCGTGCCCTTATGTTTCCCATAAGGCATTAAAGCATTATCTGTAAGCATATTATTTTTATTAAAAGGGTAAAACACTATAATCAAAAGATAATTTTCCTATGAAGAAACGGCTCTTATATTTTCCAAAATGATGTTTTCTATTCTTGAAATGCGTTATAATCAAACGTCTCTCAGGAATACGGCTGAAATAGATGATAAAGAACCATCCCTGTTCTCCTTTGCCACATTCTATAAATTTCATAGCTCATTCATTATCAACATTCTTATTAAATTTTCTAAATCTCTTATTAACTTTATGCTTCACATATTTAGCTCTTCCAGCACGATGTGAGCAATATTTCCGAGCGAAAAGCATATCTTGTTCCTCGCCATTACGGGCATATTCATGCCTTCCGTTATTAGTTGATTTACTCATATTCTATTTTGAATTCTTTTTAATGATAAAAGCATTTGCAGCAACCAAAATTAAATCGCTTTGTTGCTCGCAATTTATACAGAGACCTTCTTCTATTTCGGTAAGATTGATTTTCTGACCGTTATCCAATTCGATAACCGCATCCAGAGGAACATATTCATCACTTATGCATTTGAGATTAATATCACGAACCTTTATTTTCATATCTTCCTTCTAAGTTAATTCCTCTTTTTAGATAGCCTCTCCAATTTTCTTCGCTGTTGTCTTGTAAGTGGAGGTTCAAACTCAAGTTTCTTTTCTAATGATTTCTCAGCAGCTTTTTGATGACTGGTTGTATGAATATCAGTATCTAAAACAAGACCTCCATTGAGGATATGCTCTATTAGCCCGTCAGACAGTTTCATTGTCTGTTCAAGTGTAGGTCTTTTCCATTTAAAAACACGTATATAGTCCGGCACAGACTTGAAAGATTTTGTATGTTGCATATTGCCTCCGCAACTACATCCAATAATAAAGGGAGTTACACCTTTGTCAGCGTAGGTAGTTATTTTCTCACGGGAACACTTCTCGCACTGATATAAATCGAACGTTCCACGACCATCGTATATTTTATCATCTTCAATGGTTGATACCATTTTTTTATATCTTTTTGCTATATCTTCTTTATTCATATCTGTTCCTTTTATGATTGTTTATTTTTAAATCTTTCTCCTAATAGCTCCAGCAAATCAGCATCAGACATAACTTTACTGATTTCAAGAATGAAGTGTCTCAAATGTGCTTTATCACACCAATATCCAAGCCTATCACAATCTGTCACGCTTAAATCTCTATTCTTTATGAGTTCGACAAATATTTGACCATCATTCAAATTTCTCTTCTTATCTTCTTTTACTATAAGCATATCTATCTGATTTTTGAGTAAATAATCACATCATCACCGACCTTCACCTTTTCAAAGATTTCTCTCTTTACGGAGACCGTATCAATACCTCCAGCCTCATCTAAAACCAGATTCCATGATTCAGGGAAAACAGAAGGGATTCTCTTCATTTTTCTGCTCAGGTTATCAATGACGGGAATCACAATCACAGAATCTTTCTCAGAGGAATAGTATTTTGAAATCACCCTACCGGAAGAGGATTGATATTTACTGCAAGAAAGCAGAAGAAAGCTGAAAAGGACAAAGACCAGATATTTATAAATTCTCACTTTCATGCTTACATTCCAATAATTTGATTGTACCTGAATCGGTTTCAACGGGTTCATATTTCTCCCTCCAAGCCGCATGCTCTTCATCGTTCTTAAACCATGCAAGGCAATGTTTAATCTCAGGAACCGTTAATTGAGCGATAGTACCCAGCATTTCATCATAAGAGAGAAGGTCAGTACTCTTTCCTCCGTAATGAACATCAAAGCCGCCACCGTCTAATTGCTTGATTATTATATCCGGTTTACTCATGGTTTTTAGGCTTTTTGGTTTGTTTATGGCTTAATCCTTCGCATCCGTTACAATCTCCATAGCAACGTACAAGTTTTTCGTTTGACGCAGTCTCATAATCCGAACCGCTACAACCTTCATAATCATCAAGCAAAGAGGAATATATCAAATATCTTCGGTTCTTTCTTTCTTCGATTCCTGCAATATACTTCGCATATTCTTTACAGAGCTTTGGGCGTGTCTTTGAGCAATTATAGGCACTATGCGAACTGTAATATTTGCAATGAGAACGGGTACACCATTGCCCCGGACAAAGCTGTTTGCACATGACATCTATTGCATCACTCACGCGGTGAAAAGAGCGTTCACTACTTCTATCAGTTATACTACTATTGCCAAGTATAGAGCGTACAAGCACTTCGTCATTTTTGTTATTTTCTTGAAATTCAATTTCTTTCTTCGTCCGTTTCTTGCAATCTAAATATGTTAGGAATTGCAAATATTGTGGATAGCCTAAATCAGTTTTCATTTTCACCTCCTTCCAGAATTTTATTGATTTCCCGTTGCTTATCTCCACCGTCAGCCTTTTCGAGAATATAGGCTATCTCCTGCTCTCTGGTCATGCTTTTAGGCATTGGATTATTCTTAACTTCTTCTTTTAGCTCCGATATGATTTTATCCACTTCGGGGTCTGGAGTTTCAAGAATCTTCTTGTAGTGGGCGGCTTTCTCTTCAATGCGTCTTTTAGTCTTTTCATCAAAAACATACTCAGTATCAAAGTCTTTCAATTCATCTTCAACCGCTTTTGCTAACTCAACTGCATATCTCGCAGTGGTTCGAGATGTATCATGCCCTTGCTGCATTATTTTGAAGGTAACAGGATTAGAGATAAGTGCGTGCATGGCAAATTTTGCGAGTTCAAAACGTAGATTCTCATACTCGTAATTTCTCAGAGCCTCAGCAAATAAGGCATCTTGTAACGTCTGAATTTCATCGTATGTGGATTGAACGTCATCACTACCCATATCATCGAGATAATCAACTATCATTATCTCTCTCAAGTCTTTCAGACGCCTGTATTCTTCCCTGTTTTCATAGTCAGGGAGATACGTCTCTATAAATTTTAAAACTTCCATTTTTTTTGATTTTACATTGTTGTTGCTTTTATTTTCTCAGGCTTTCACCGTTGAATTTTACCGGATAGCAAAGACGAATTATCCGGTCAAGAGTTCTCACGCCGTAACGTGTTATTATTTTCTTTGAATCAAGGTTTGTTGATATGAAAACGGGCTTTATCCTATCCTCAGCAATACTCATCAAGGTTGAGAATCCCTCGCATTTCTCACCATAGTTGTTCACTTGAGATTCTACTCCGACATCATCAATGCAGTATATCCATTGAGTTTTGTATTTATTGATTTCTTGCGGAATATCTTCTGCATATATCGGTCTGACAATCTTACCGAAACAATGATTGAAAAGAAGGGGAATCACGTAGGAAATTATGACGGTCTTTCCACGTCCGCAACTTCCAGAGAGAATTAACCCCTTCCCTTTCGTATCAGTCATCCAATCAATGATAGCCTCGTATTCAGGAAGGTGAATAACCTCAGAAATAGTTTTATCGACTTCACGAAAAGCACTGTAAAACAAATCTTCGCACACCTCCCTGTTTCCGAAGCTCAACGGTTGAGTATTTCTTTCTACGGGAATACCGCAGGTAAGAACATTCTGGAGAGTCTTTTTAAAATCAGCCATATCAAAAACCGGATTTCTTAGATAAACTTTCAGCCTCTTCCGCATTTGTCGGCTGGAGAACCTGACCGACCCTCTGACCTCCTGCACCGGAAGATATTACTCTTTCATCGTAATTCCCCTCAATCATCTTCACCCAATTCGTTGAATTACCAAAGAGCCAATCAAAAGATGCTTTCCAGCCATTTTTATTGTCTCCCCGACAAAACTTTGAATTTTCCATCTTCTGAAAAACCGAAATGAGAACACCTTCATCAAACTTCATCTCTTCCAAACGAATTTGAATCTTCTGTTTTCGGGCATCCGATAACTTGAAAACCTTCGGATAAGAAGGGCAATGTTGATGATAGAGATTAACCACCCTGTTAAATTCATCGTTTTTGCCGCTTTTCCTTCGATTTCCCGAACTTTCTCCCGTCTTGTTAGTATTGCTATTGGCAGCACTTTCTTCGCTCGGAATTTCGCTCGGAATCTCGGTTTCTTCTTTTGGAGATTCTTCAACCGGAATTTCTTCGGTTTCTTTCGGCTCAATAATAGTTTCTGAATTTTCAGAAGAAATAGAATTTTCATCCTCAGAAAAAGAAGCCTCAGTGCCTAAAAAACTTGCTTTTTTAGACTCTAATCTCTGATTAGAGGTTATATTATATTTCTTCTTTATTCTTTCATCTTTATTATTTGAAGAAAGCATTTGCAAATGCTTTGAAAGGCTTTCGGTATCCTTTAAATTCTCATCAGTCAATAACAAGCTATCTTTCAACTCGTTAGGAAGTTTTTCAATCAGAAGAAAAACAGACTTTTTCATATTAGGATTCAAAGATTGATTTTTAAGCCAGTTCACAAGCACGATATAATTATCTCCTATAGAAAAAACCTTTCCAGCCTTTTCAAAGTCTTCTAAAGCCTTCCGAATGGTTTCTTTGGATAAATCGGTATCATAAGCTATCCGCTTGATTGACAACTGATAAATACCCAAAATATTAGTATTCTGATTCGTCAAAAGATATAGAAAGACCAGCTTTTGTTCTGACGAAAGCTCTTCAAACCACTCATCATCCCAAATTTTAGTGTTAATTGACCGTCTAATATCCATACCCATACGTTTAAAAGGTTATAGGAAGGCTTTCAAAGGGTTTCAAAAGCCTCCCTAACAACTTGATTATTATTGCTCTATGATAACGACATCAGGGCAAACAGCCTTGATTCTGTCGAGAACCGCATCAATTTCACGGTTTCTCATTTCTTCAACGAGGTCATTAGCCTCAGGAGAAATCAGGGTGCATGAGAAATCGGAAGCATTGATATAAACCTCGACTTCAAAGGTCTGCTCTTTCGTTCCCTTGAAAACAGGCATTTTGAGGTTGAATTTATCCGGCAAATTAGACTGAACGGCTTGATTAATGAGCAATTTTTTGTCGCCACGATTATTGTCAGCCTTTTCAATATCCTTGTCAACTTTTGCACGGAAGTTCTGTAATTCGGAAACGAGCTTCATTGCCTTGTCTCTGGTCTCAAAGCAGGTACGGTTCATTTTGAACAGGTCTGCCATCTCGAAATTGGTAAGGTACTCTCCGGCATTGATTCCGAACTTCTGGAACTTATCAGAGAGGGTTAAAGAACCGCCAATCTGTGTACGGTAGTAATCTTTCTCATCACAAATGAGAATAATTTTCAGGTCATCACGATTCACAATGACATGGCACTTCAACTGCTCAATGGTATCTACTCTCTTCTCAAGCCAACGGGCAGGAGAATCAAGCACGCCGTCAATCTTCACCTTTACGGGCTCACGGAGTTCAAGGGCTTTTCCCTCACGAATAGTCAGTTCTTGACCTGCTGTTACATTCTCTGAAATAGTTTTTGCAATACCTTCTTTTAATTCTGATTTCATAATCTTTTTTGTTTTAAGTGATTAATAAATTAATTGTTATCTGGAAATACTTTGCCGTTCTGAACCTCTTCTTTAAAAGAGAAGCAAGGTTTGAAAGTGGGAACTTTACGTTCAGGAACCATGATAGTTTCTCCGGTAGATATTACTCGGGCTTTCTTTGCTTTTCGGATTTTTGTTTCAAAAGTTCCGAACCCACGAATGAAAATACTTTCGCCATTAGCTACCGATTCTTTTGTTACCTGAACGGTGGCATCAATCGCTTTACGAGCATCCAATTTGCTCATTCCGGTAATCTCAGCCACCTTATCGGCTAATTCTTGCTTTCTCATAGATTAGCCCTCCGTTCCGGTTCTTCTGAGTTCCATTTGGATAGTTTTCTGCATTTCTTCCGGTGTAGAAGGACGGGAGAAAACCATGATACCGTCAGAGTTGTAATAAGCGGTCATTCTTTCCTCTTCGTAAACGAACTTATAGCAAGCCTCATTCACGAATTCAGCCTTTTCTTTGAGGGATTTAGTCAACTCTTCACCTTCTCCCTCCAGTTGCTTAATCTGGTCATTGTAAATCTTATCAGAAGCCTTTTTGTCGGCTCTGACATCTCTCAAGGAGATATTGTTATCAACCAGAGAATTCTTCATTTCCTCCATTTTTTCAGGAGTGAACTGTTTTGTGTAGCCAATATCCTCAATAGCCTCACAGTTGTCTCTTAGAAAGTTCGTTCTTTCTAAACCTTCTTTCAAATCTTGACCTAAAACTTTATCCATAATAATTTGATTTTGTGAGGGAGATTTTACTCTCCCTCTGGTGATTTACTGATATTCTTTATTTCATCATGGTTGATGAATTGCGCTTTTTCGAGCTTCCGAGCCGCTATCCCGGCTCTTCTTTTGAGATTGAAATCTTTATTACTCTTTTCCGGCAAGTCTTTCAGGGCGGCAAGGAATGTGAGAATTTCATCTCTTTGCTTATTACTGATGACATACATACAGACCTCATGGAATTACTTCAAAAGAAATCTACGAGAGCCGGGAACGATGTTCGTGTATTGAGCATAAAGAGCAGGTTGCTCAATCTTGAATAGCTTGCTATCGAATTTCGGAGAATCTTTAGCAGCCTTCCATGTTGCAAGCGTAGAACCTTTATAGGTGAGAGCTTCGGAATCCTGCATCATAATCTTTATTTGAGCTTCGAGATTATCCTTTTTCTCTTCCAATGAAGAAATCTGTTCTTTCACCTCTTTGAGTTCGGAATAAGCCTTCAAACTCTCGTCTCCGGCTTCAATAAACTTCCCGTCAGAATGCTTCGCATACTTTTGGAGGACATCTTCAACGGTGCTTACTTCCGGCTCAACGTCTGCAAGGATATGGTTATTCCAGAATTTGGTAACTTCTTCAATCATCCAAGCATAGAACTCAGGGACGAAAGCAATATCCTGATAACCGAAATCACGTCCAGAAGATAGCCATGCGATTGAACCGCACTCTCTCTGCATAACGCCAAGCTGATACTGAACCTGACAGAACCAATACTGAGGGATATTCTCAGGGTCAATCTGGAACTGAGTTGTTTTACATTCCAGAACTCCACGGTTATCATTCTTCTTATCAGTCAGCCAGAATTCGCGGTCAGGAGATACACGTAAATAATCAAGTTCCGGATGCACGAAAACGGTTTCTTCTGCTGAACGCTTGATTACGGTCTTTCCGGTCTCATCCTGCCAGAAACGAGCGACTGCATCTTCAAGGTAATGACCTGCCTTCATTGCGAAATTCTCTTCTTTCGGTGGAGTGCGCTTTGTCTTTCTTAACCAAAGTTGGTAAGGGCTTTCCCATTTATTCACTCCGAGGATAGAAGCCACCTCAGAAGAACCGATACCTTGTCTCAAATTCAACCATTCCTCGTGATTTCTTGCAGTCAGCTTCTTAGGCTTTCCAATAGCCTGAAATATATTCCCTTCCATTATTCGCCCTCCTGCTCTTTTACTTCGTTTCCAGACTCATCTTCACCCAAAGCGGATGCGAGCATTTTTATGGCAATCTCTATTTTAGCATCTTTGACGGCATCAGATACAACTTCCAGAATAGATTTATCTTTCATAAGAGTTGCCTTTAGAGAAGCATACAATAAATTACCACTTCCATGAACTACGCTTAATGAAGCCGTTGTTTCTTCACCTTTTTCAGCAGCAATTACAATAATAGACTTTTCATCCTCAGAACCTTCCGGCATGAATGAAGACATGATTTCTTTCGCTGAGTTTTCTACTGCCTGAATGAATTCAGGTCTTTCTTGATTCGCTTGATTCTTTTCCATTGTTGTTGCGATTTAATTGATAATTAATTTATTTATTGTTGTTGCAGACTTCCGAATATCATTTCTTATTGGTATCTGCGGTCTCAGCTTTGGGAGTACCACCTCCGGCATTTTCTTTATCGAATAATTCTCCGGTCTGGGTATCTACGACAGTTCCATCTTCGCATTCTTCGTATTGAATATCTTCAACCTTGACGGTAGTGATATTTTCATTCTCTTTGCGGAAATTGTCAGGAGTGAGAATAGTCTCATCGGATGCGATTACAGCCTGTTGGTCGATATTCAACGGCATGTATTTTGAAAGCTGCTTGAGTGCTTTAGCTTTTGCCATAGCTTCGTAGTCTGTTTTCCATGCGCCTGCCGGTTCTCCCTTCTGCATCGGGGAACGCATTCTCAATCTTTCGACATCACTTTTGGATAGTACCACGAAATTGTAACCGCCATCGGTGAAATGAACAACCCCGTAAACATGGGTGAGCTTCTTTGATGAATCGAACTGAGGCTTATGAGTGAGCTTCGGTTCAAGACCCATTTCACACACGAATTCATCACCCTCTCTGACTACTTCGGCATATACCATTTTGATTTTACCGGAACGCCGGGCAAGTTCTACATACCCACGATAGCCAATTTGAAACTGAACATCTTTTCCGTAGGGAACGAAATAGCAATATCCTAAAGCATCTACCGGAGGGAAACCGAGAATGCTTGCTTGCATCACAGAGCCGAGCAAACTTGCCGGAGAACATTTAGCAATAGCAGGGTTACGGTGAATAGTGGTAGCCGCCATCTGGAGAACCCTATCAGCCGTTAGATGCTTCGGAAGAACAGCCGCTATGCGGTCTTTCATACCTGAGAGATAAGTAGCAATATCTCCCTGAGTTAAACCGACCAAACTACCCGTTTGCTTTACCTTCTGGCTAACGGTCAATTCCTGACCTCCAGAACCTTGAGGCTTTGTAGCTTTGCTCATTGCCTCTTTTACTTTGTCATTACCTTCATTCATAAACTATTAATATTAGGTGAATTGAATTATTTTTTTCTATGTGTCATTACATAGGCTAAAGCCTCTGATTGAACCTCATTTGTAGTTGAAACCCTATTCTGTAATAGCCATTCGTCAAGCTCTTCACGATTGAAATAAATCATCTTTGCTCGTGGCTTATAATGAGGGATTTCTTTACTGCTGGTCAGCCTGTACATTTGGGACTTGCTTACATTGACATAATCACAAGCCTCAGAAAAATTCAGTACCTTCTTTTGCCCCAGAAGACCGACCTCGATTCTATCGAGTTGTTCTCTTAGCATTTCCATCTCGCTCATACTTCTCCCCTTTCTCCTGCCTGTCAAACCTTATAGCAAGTACTACGGTTAGGATAAGTCCTACACCTTCCGATACTGTACCGAATAAGCCGGGCATAAAGCTGAATACAGCAAGGATTAATATTGTGATTATTAATTTCTTATTTCGATTCATTGTTGCTGCGGATTAAAAGGTTATGCAGTTTGAGTTTGCATCTTTTTCTCCATGCGATTACGGATTGCGTGAACCGTTGAAGCTGCCGAGATGCCGAATTCTTCCATCACCTTGAAAGTAGCCTTAGTGATATTCATATCAGGCTTTTCTTTCAGTTCGATAAACCTCTCATAGACCTGTTTATCTTTTTCTGCTTTCGTAGGAATTTTATTAGCCATTTCTTAATCTTTTACGAGTTAAACATTCGATTACAATCTCAATTTTTTCCTGAATGGAATCTAACCTCTCAAGAATCTGAGAGCAAAGACTTTCTTTTTTCATTGTTGCTGCCTCCATTTTTTAACTGATTCGTGTATTTTCAATATTTTAATTTATA
>OGJR01002110.1_pt1 | contig 10669 bp, 8 predicted proteins | sample 1572301 | NCBI WGS metagenome assembly OGJR01 (sample SAMEA2582083, study PRJEB24529) | metagenome | biome: Human gut stool | place: China | collected 2011 | reverse complement strand
CTATTTCGCAGAGCGCAACCTGCAGCCCTCCGAGGGACAATGGCTGACATTGCGAGCATGGATTCGCAGTGTGAGCCTGCTTTCGACGGTTATTCTGTTTCTGGTGCTGTTTCTGTTCCTGCTGGGGCAGAAGCTGGCGTATCTGAGGGAAATCATACAGGGGGTGGATGCCCTGCGCACACACCGCTTGGAGGATACCATTCCGCTGCGAGAGGCGAATGAGCTGACGGAGTTGGCGGAGCATATCAATTTTCTTTCGGAAACGGAGCGGCGGCTCAGGCAGCAGGAAACGGCACTGCAGGCAGAACGGGAGCGCATGATTCGCGACCTTTCGCATGATATCCGCACGCCGCTGACGGCAATTTTATCCTATTCGGATTATATGAGCCGAAAGGACGGGTATACAGATGCGGAATTACGGGAATATTTTTCGCTGGTGCGGAAGAAGGCGGCGCAGATGAAGGACATGACAGACCGCCTGCTGGAGGGCAGTAAGCGCAATGTGGAGCCGGTGGAAAACGGCAGGCTGCTGATGGAGCAGCTTGCAGGAGAATGGGAGGAAATTCTGGAGGACAGCTTTTCCTGCGAGATTTCCATGGAGAATTGCACCGATTTTCGGGCAGAATGGGATATGCAGGAGATCCTGCGGATTTTCGATAATCTGTCCTCTAATGTGGAAAAATATGCGGACAGTGGACACCCTGTTTTGCTGCAAATGGACAGGGGAGTGGACACCTTACGGATTTTACAGAAAAACGCAGTGCGGCAGACGGCGCAGAAGATAGAAAGCAACCAAATCGGACTGGAGAGCATCCGCAGAATTACCGCCGGCTATGGCGGAGCAGTGACGGTTTCCTTGGACGAAAAGCAATTTCAGATTGAGATTACCCTGCCTGTTTCGGAAAAGTGATTTCGACTCAAGGTGCGCCGGCACCGCCCTCAGAATTCTTTAGAATTTCCTGCCCGATTTCTTTAGAATCCTATGCTATGATGAATTCATCAAAGAAAACAAGACAACAAGAAAGTGAGGAATGGCTTATGGCATTAGGATTATTATTGATTTTATTTATGGTAATGAGCATCATCAGCGTGGTTGGGCTGCTGCTCCTGTTTCTTTTAAAGGGAGAAAAGGCGCAGAAGATTGTGTTTTACTTTATGGCGCTTCTGGGGATGTTTATCGCATGGATGACAGCGACAAGCTATGCCACCAATCAGATTAAGGAACAGATGATTTCGTGGGGCTTTGGTGCCTTGGCGGTTGTGGCAGTTCTGGTGCGGCTTTGCGGCAAGAGCAAAAATGCAGCATTGGCGGCAAAGCTACTGGCGGCGGCATCTGTGGTGCTTGGTATGGTGGCATTATTTATCGGCTAAAAAAGATTAAAATTTCATTAGAAAAAGAAAAACGCAGGAGGCTTCCTGCGCTTTTTTTGCGGAAAAATTTGTCAGGTGCTATCGGTTGAAATATTTTTATGGATGAAATATAATAGGAAAAGCTGTAAAATCTGCGTAAAATCCACAGGAAGCAGTGCTGTGTTTTCCGGATGCGGACGAGTGTATTTTTGCTAAAACAATGTCACACATTAGACAAGCCGAAAAGACACTTTCTATAGAAAGTGCATTTAATTATTCTGATTTGAATGGAGTTCTTTTATTCAAATTGAATAGAGGATTTCATACAGTATCTTGACACTTTGGCACATTTGAGTATATACTAAACTCAGATATGTACAGAAAAAGAATGTTACATAAAGGGTGTAAAAAAACAGCACCGGAGAATGGCCTTTGGAAGTGGGTCGGAACGGAAGAACAAATGAAACAGTAAGCAGACGTTTGGGTCTGTGATTACGGAAGGGAGGAACCTATGGGGGATGACATCAAACTTCGGGTTTCAAAAATCGAAAAATCTTTTCCGGGTGTAAAGGCTTTGGATAAAATCGACTTTACAGTCAGAAAAGGGACTGTACATGCGCTGTGTGGTGAAAACGGCGCGGGCAAGTCTACATTGATGAAGATTATCAACGGGATTTATAAGCCGGATGCCGGCGAAATTTTTGTGGATGGGAAATCGGTAAAAATCAAAGATCCCATTATGGCAAGATCGCTCGGAATTGCCATGATTGCGCAGGAGCTGAACTATGTTCCCGAAATGTCCGTAGAGGAAAATATTTTTCTGGGACGCTTGCCTGTGGATGGGATGGGCAGAGTAAAATGGCGCGAGGTGCGCGAAAAAACCGAAAGGCTGCTGAAGGAGGAGCATTTGCCCTATAAGGCAACGGATAAGCTGAAAACGCTGACTACCTCCGATATTCAGATGCTGGAAATCCTGAAGGCAATCTCCAACGATGCGTCTATCGTTGTGATGGACGAGCCTACGTCCTCCATTACGCAGAAGGAGGTTGAGCTGCTGTTCAAGAAGATTGCGCTTTTGAAGGCAAAGGGCTGTGCGATTGTTTATATCTCTCATAAGATGGATGAGGTATTCCGCATTGCGGATGATATTACGGTATTCCGTGACGGTACGGTTGTAAAGAGTATGCGTGCGGAGGATACAAATATTGACGAGGTTATCGCGCTGATGGTAGGCCGTCGTATGGAAAATGTATATCCCAAGGAGAATATTGAGATTGGTGAGCCTTTGCTTGAGGTAAAAGACCTCAAGAGCGGGCAGCTGTTTGAGGATGTAACCTTCCATGTAGGCAAGGGCGAAATCGTTGGCTTTGCAGGGCTGGTCGGTGCAGGGCGTACGGAAGTGATGCGCTGCGTATTCGGGCTTGATCCCATTGACGGCGGTACGGTGACGGTACACGGCAAGGAAATCAAAATCAAACGGGTAGCCGATGCAACAAAGGCAGGCATGGTTATGCTTTCGGAGGATCGCCGCCGTTACGGCATTATCCCCATGAGAAGCGTGCGCGAAAATGCGAGCCTTGCTGCCTTAGAAAAATTCTTCTATGGCGGGCGTTCCCATAGAAAAGAAGAAGAAGCAATGGTTGCAAAATATTTTGATAAAATGAGCGTAAAAACACCGACACAGGAAACGCCGATTCAGTCTCTTTCCGGCGGGAACCAGCAGAAGGTGCTGCTGGCAAAATGGATGATGCGTGACCCTGAGGTGCTGATTCTGGACGAGCCCACAAGAGGGATTGACGTTGGCGCGAAATTTGAAATTTATAAACTGATGACAGAAGTGGCACAGGCGGGTAAAGCAGTTGTAATGGTTTCCTCTGAGCTGCCCGAATTGATTGGTATGTGTGACAGAATTTATGTGATGAACCAGGGCCATATTGCAGGCGAGCTGAAACGGGAGGAATTCTCTCAGGAGGCTATCATGGTTTATGCGACAGGGACACATAGCATTATTCAGGAATAAATAAAGGAGGAGATCAAAAGTGAAAAATAATAAATCAAAAGAGTTAATGCAGAAATTTTCTATTTTCTTTGTTCTGCTGGTATTGATTATCGTATCTTCTGTGATGAACCCCAATTTCTTGAGCCACAGAAATATTACCAATATTGCAGTGCAGCTGGCGGTAGCGACTATTCTGGCGTATGGTGAAATGGTGCTGATCGTATCCGGTCTGCTGGACTTGTCCTCGGGTGCGGTGCTTGCCCTTTCGGGTGTGCTTTCCGTCAGTGCGTATAAGGCGACCGGCTCTATGGCAGTGGCGTTCGCTGTTTCCATCGGTGTTGCGGTTATCTTCAACATGATTAACGCATTGTTTGTTGCAAACTTCGCATTGCCTGCGTTTATCGTGACACTGGCAACGCAGATGGCGGCGAGAGGTCTGGCGCTGCTGTATACCTCCGGACAGAATATTTTGCAGATTGGGAAATACGCTGTAGTCGGGCAGGGGAAAATCGGTCCTGTTCCCATTCCCGTTATCTTTACTGTTCTGGCGACGATTATTATTTCGTATATTATGAACCAGACACGATTGGGACGTTCCTTCTATGCCATCGGCGGCAATGAGGAGGCCTCTATCGCATCCGGCATCAATGTTGTAAAATCCAAATACATGGCATTCCTGATTAACGGTGTTCTGGTCGGGATTGCCGGCGTGCTGTTCATGGCGCGTGTAAACGCAGGTCTGCCGAATGGTGCGGTAGGCTACGAAATGGAAGGCCTGACGGCTGCTATTGTCGGCGGTACAAGCTTTTCCGGCGGTGTCGGGACAACCTCCGGCTCCTTAATCGGTTCCTTCATCATCGGCTGTCTGAACAACATCATGAACCTGCAGGGCGTAGACTCTTACATTCAGCAGGTGGTAAAGGGTATCATCATTGTGGCGGCTGTTCTGTATGATATCAACTTCAAGAATAAAAAATCGCCCAAGGTTATCCTGCAGAAAAAGGATGAAAAGAAGGAGCCTGCGGCAAAGGCGTAACCCAATGATATGGCTTTCATTTGATCAATCAAATGTAAATAAAGCAAAAATGTTCTCAAAAAGGTAATTTCAAGAAGAAAGGGAGAGAGTAAAATGAAAAAGTATTTAGCAGCATTTATGGCACTGGCTATGGCGGCAACCGCTCTGACAGGCTGCGGCGGCGGAGATTCCGCAGGCGGCGATGACAGCAATAAGACCTACAAGGTAGCGTATATTGCAAGAGCGCAGTCTGACTCTTTTGCAGCATGGCTGGCAAACGAAATGGTAGCGGCAGCAGACAAGTATGACGATATCGAGCTGAAGGTATTCGATGGTCAGGCTGACGATGCAAAGGAAAACGCTGCAATCGAAAACGCAATCGCAAACGGCTACGATGCAATCATCGTACAGCCCAACAACGGCGAAGCACAGAGACCCTACGTTGAAAAAATCGTACAGGCAGGTCTGGTTGCAATCACAACCAACTCCAGAATCGACAACATCGAAGGTGCATCCTCTGTCGATGCTGACCCTTACAATCAGGCAAAGGTTAACGCTGAACTGGCGCTGACACAGGTTCCCGAAAATGCAAAAGTAGTTGTTCTGAAGGGGCCCTCCGGCAACTTCCACGCTGACCAGAGATGGATTGCATGGCAGAAGGAATTCTTCGAACAGAGACCTGACGTTCAGATTGTAGGCGAAGACTTCGCAAACTGGAACAAGGACGAAGCTATGGCTCTGATGGAAGACTGGACAACAGCACACGGCAAGATTGATGCAGTTATCTCCATGAACGATAACATGGCAGCAGGTGCGCTGGAAGTTGTAAAGGGCAACCCCACTTATAAAGACATGTTGGTATACGGCGTTGACGGTACCGCAGAGGCTTGCCTGCTGATTCAGGATGGTTCCATGACAGCTACATGCTTGCAGTCCGCAATCGACCTGGCTGCTCTGAACCTTGACACAGTACACAAGCTGCTGACAGGCGAAGAAACACAGATTGACACAGATATCGAAGAAGTTCTGATTACTGCTGACAACGTAGATGAATACGTTGAAATGTATAAAAAGAACGGTCAGATTACAGAATAATAGAAGGTAAATCTGTTTTTCGTGATTGATTTGTAAATATGAGGTATCATTTTCGGGTTTTCCGAGAGTGATACCTCTATTTTTTTCATGAAAAACTGTATTTTGGAAGGTGCGTAATTCTTGCATAATTCCGTCTATACTGTTATCATAAAAGGGAGAACGTCTCGCAGGAGAGGTTCCCGAAAACTGATAAAACTGTATTTCAATAAAGCGAAAGCGAGGAGATAAAAGATGAAAAACAGAGCAGCTTATATGGTTGGATTGAACAAAATGGAAATCAGAGAGACACCCGTTCCCGAACCCAAGGCGGGCGAGGTTCTGGTGAAGATTGAATATGTTGGGATTTGTGGTTCTGATGTGCATTATTTCAAGGACGGCAGATGCGGCGACTTTGTGGTTGACGGCGAGCTGATGCTGGGCCATGAAGCAGGCGGCGTTGTAGAAAAGCTGGGCGAAGGCGTAACAGACCTGAAGGTGGGCGACAAGGTTGCATTGGAACCCGGTATCACCTGCGGTCACTGTGAATTCTGTAAATCCGGCAGATATAACCTCTGTCCCGATGTTGTTTTCCTTGCAACTCCTCCTGTGCAGGGCTGCAATGAGGACTATATCACGTTCCCTGCGGATATGTGCTTCAAGCTGCCCGAAGGGATGTCCACAAAGGAAGGCGCACTGATTGAGCCCTTTGCCGTTGGTCTGCATGCGGCGCATCAGGGCAAGGTTGGCATGGGCGACCAGTGCATTATCCTTGGCTCCGGCTGTATCGGTCTGATGACACTGCTGGCTTGCAAGGCTTGCGGTGCGACGGATATCACAGTGGTAGATATGGCGCAGAAGCGTCTGGACTATGCAATGAAGCTGGGCGCAACCAGAGTAATCAATGCGAAGGAAAAGGATGTGCTGAAGGAAGTAGAAGCATTTACAAACGGCGTAGGGATTGAAAAGGTATTTGAAACAGCAGGCTCTCCCGTTACCATCGCACAGACACCTTATCTGGTAAAGAAGGGCGGTACTATCACATTGGTAGGTATGGCGGCTGACCCCGAAGTAAAATTTAACTTTGGTCAGATTATGGCAAAGGAAGCAAGAATCGAATCTGTATTCCGTTACAGAAACCTGTATGCAAAGGCAATTTCCGCAGTTGCAAACGGCATTGATATCGGCATGGTAGCAACCCATGAATTCGATTTTGAACACATTCAGGAGGCATACGAGGCTGCCATCAACGATAAGGAAAACGTGGTAAAGGCTGTTATCAAGCTGTGATGCATGCGAAAGAAATGGCGGTGTGACTATGGAATATTTACTGGGGATTGATATTGGTACCTCCGGCACGAAAACGGTTCTGTTTGACAGGGATGCCAACCCAATCACAGCAAAAACATTTGAATATCCCTTATATCAGGAGCAGAACGGCTGGGCAGAGCAGGAGCCTGCGGACTGGTGGAACGCAGTAGTGCAGGGTGTGCAGGCGGTGCTGCAAGCCTCCGGTGTGGATGCGGCGGATATCAAGGGCATTGGGCTTTCCGGACAGATGCACGGGCTGGTTATGCTGGATGAAAATGGCGAGGTGCTGCGCCGCTCGATTATCTGGTGCGACCAGAGAACGGGCGAAGAGGTCGAGGATATGAACCGTATGCTGGGTGCGGAAAAAATCATTCAGATTACAGCGAACCCTGCGGTAACCGGCTTCACGGCGGCAAAAATCCTCTGGGTGAAAAAGCATGAGCCGGAGCTGTACGCAAAATGTGCGCATATTCTTCTGCCGAAGGACTATATTCGGTATAAGCTGACGGGCGAATATGCCACGGAGGTTTCCGATGCCTCCGGCATGCAGCTGATGGACGTTGCAAAGCGGACATGGTCGGATGAAATTCTGGAGGGACTTGGCATTGAAAAAAGACTGCTTGGCAAGATGTATGAATCGCAGGATGTAACCGGCGAGGTGCATAAGGAGGCAGCGGCGCTGACAGGACTTGCGGCAGGCACGATTGTGGTCGGCGGTGCGGGGGACAACCCCGCGGCGGCGATTGGGACAGGCATTGTTTCGCAGGGGAAGGCATTCACCACGATTGGCACCTCTGCGGTGGTTTATGCGGTTTCCGACCGGATGGCACTTGATCCCAAGGGCAGAGTGCATACGCTTTGTGCCTCTGTACCCGGCAAATGGACGGTAATGAGCTGCACACAGGCGGCAGGGCTTTCTCTGCAATGGCTGCGCAATCACGTTTGCGCGCCGGAAATGGCAGAGGCTGCGGAAAAGGGCGTAGACCCTTATGAAATTATGACGGCAGAGGCTGCAAGGGTGCCTATCGGTTCCGAAAAGCTGATTTACCTGCCTTACCTGATGGGGGAACGCTCTCCGCATCCCGATCCGGATTGCAGAGGGGTGTTCTTTGGACTTTCTGCCATGCACGAAAGACCGCATTTGATTCGCTCTGTAATGGAGGGGATTTCCTTCTCTCAGTGGGAATGTGTTGAGGTGTTCCGTGAGATGGGCGTACCCATTGAGGATATGATGATCTGCGGCGGCGGCGGCAGAAGCCCCTTCTGGAGACAAATGCTGGCGGATATGTACGGCTGTTCGGTAAGCACAGTGCAGTCTGACCAGGGCGGCGCATTGGGCGCGGCGATTTTGGCAGGTGTTGGCGCAGGCATTTATCCCGATTTGGAGACGGCCTGTGATGCGCTGGTGCGAAAAAAAGATAGTTCCGAGCCGAATATGGCGGCGAATGGTGCGTATGCGAAATACTTCACGCTGTATAAGGAGCTTTACAGAACCCTGTTCCGGAGCTTTAAGGATTTGAAAAATATTTAAACAAACAGACGGGGAATTGCCTGAAAAGGACGTTCCCTGTTCTTTTTTTTGCAGATTTCTCAAAAATTCAACGATTTTTAAGAAAGTGTTTCTTGATTCTTGTGCAATCCTTTTTTATAATGTATAAGGAGAAAAATTCGGTAATTGAAGCAACTGTGTAACAAAGGAGAAGAACCATGAAGAAACGAAGTTTGGGCATATTGGTATTCTGTTTGCTGCTGTTTGGCTTATGCGGCACAGCATTTGCGGCAGAAAAAACGAAAAGCCCCTATTACATAACGGTGAACCTGACGGCGAATGTGGTGACGGTGTATGAAAAGGATGCGGCGGGAAATTATACCGTTCCCATTAAGGCGTTTCGATGCAGCGGCGGCACGGATACCCCCGAAGGGACATTCCGGACGAGTGCGAAATACGAATGGCGCGCATTATACGGGAATGTGTGGGGGCAGTACGCCACACGCATTACGGGACCGTATCTCTTTCATTCTGTACCTTATTTTGAAAAGGACAAAACCACATTGGAATATGATGAATTCAACAAATTGGGGACAACTGCATCCGCAGGGTGCATCCGCCTGACAGTGCGGGATGTAAAATGGATTTATGATAACTGTCCGATTGGCACAACCGTGAGAATGTATCGCGGGGATGTGAAGGAGCCCTTGCAGCCCGCCGCTGTGCCGAAGGTCAACAGAAACGATACGGTGCGCCGCGGCTGGGACCCGACAGACCCTGCTGCCGCAAACCCCTGGAGAAAGGGAACAATGCAGGAGATGCAGCTGCAGACGGCAGAGGCAGATGACAGAATTGAGTTCTATTATGAAAAGGGGGCGTATTACATTTCTGCGCCAAATGCAAAGCAGCTGTTCGCTTTTCTGGATAAGGAAATAGACCTTTCTGCGGATGGCAATAAGGTGAAATACGATGCCGTGAGGGTTTCCTATGACGGAGAGACAAAGGAGATAGAGGGGCGAGCGAAGGGGGATGCGGCGTATTATAAGCTGCGCGACTTAACAAATCTGATTGGTGCGGAAATGCACTGGGATAAGGATACGAAGCATATCACTATCCGTCTGGACGAAAAGGAAATTCTTCTGGGGAAGGATTTGCCTGAAAGAGTGCCGGAGATCAAGGATGAGGCAACATTTCCTGAAAAGCTGGCGGCATTTTTTATGATGCAGAAATAAAAAATACTTTCTGAGCGAAAGCAGAGAGAGGGAGAATTATGACAGTAAAAAAGGTTGCAATCATTGCGGCGGCAGGTGCGGTGCTTCTGGCAGGGGCACTGACGCTTTCCATGACGCTGATTACGCGGAATAAAATAGAGGTGACGACAACGGAAACCTCGGCACAAAATGAAACGGAGCAGGAAGAAGACGGCGTAAAAACGTTGGAAAATATGGAGAATATGCCGCTTTATTTTGAGGATACAGAAAAGCTTTTGCTGCCCCTGCGCAATACCATGGAAGCGCTGGGCGGAACGGTAAAATGGGATACGAAAACGAAGCAAACGGCGATTTCCTACCGCGGCAGAACGCTGCGCGTTCGTTCCGGGGAACGGGATGCCGTTCTGAATGGGTATGCGGTCACTCTGCCGGATGAACCGAATATGATTAACGGCTGCCTGTATGTGGACGAGGAGGTTATTTCGGCGTACTATACAGGGGAGGTTCGCTTTAACCACGAAACTAAGCAGGTGACGTTGGAAATGAAGGACGGGACGGAGCCTGTAGTGGCAGTGAAGGAGCTGACGGCGGACGAGGAAAACGGCGGATATTCTGTGGATGTGCCGGTAATTGTGGGGCTGAATGATGCGAATTACGAAAAAAGCCTGAATGATTCCCTGATGCAGCAGATGCAGGAGTACATCGCAGCATTTATAGCGGAGGAAAATGCGGCGGACAGCCTTTTGCAGGTGCAGGTGACAACAGGCTTCTGCACGAAGGATTTTCTTTCGATTCTCTGGGAGGGGACGAGAGACGGCGTGCCTGTATGCTTTGCAAAAAACTTTGACCTTCTGGGGCAGAGAGCCGTAACGCTTGCGGACATGCTGACGCAGACCTCTTTGGAGGCGGCACAGGCGCAGGCAGGCGAGGATTGGACGGCGGAGCAGTTCTATCTGACGGCGGATGGCGAGCTGATTTTGATTGGACGCAATGCGGAGGGCGGACAGACGATAGAGCCGCTGACGGCGGAGCAGAGTATCTGGCGGAAAAAGTATAAGGGTATATTTACAAAATAAAGCAGAGAGAGCGGAATTTGCAAAAATCCACTCTCTTTTTTATTTTTTTGAAAGAAGAAAGAAAAAAAGTTTGAAATCATGAAATCAGACATCTTATTTTCTGATTTGACAGTTTATCCTGTCGAATTGGTAAATGCAAAAAAAGAT
>OGJR01002103.1_pt1 | contig 10695 bp, 1 predicted proteins | sample 1572301 | NCBI WGS metagenome assembly OGJR01 (sample SAMEA2582083, study PRJEB24529) | metagenome | biome: Human gut stool | place: China | collected 2011 | reverse complement strand
AGCTAATTATAAAGAAGTTCCACAGCCCATAAAGACTTTGGAACTTCTTAATTGACTTCATTATTGGTCACTTACGATATTTTTAAGTGCCGAACAAAAAGAAGCCTGACCTTATTCGGTCAAGCCTCTCTTCTTGAAAACTGAAATAATCTTACTAACTATCTTATTTTTACGCCTATTATTATCTTAGTCTTCTTTTTTTCGTTTTCCTGCCAAACCAAGTCCAGCTGCCGCAAGGAGTCCTCCGAATGCCATTGCTACTACAGACTTGTTCTCACCAGTCTTAGGAAGACCCTGTTCTCTAGATACTTCTGGAGATGTCGGTGGTGTAACTGGTGGTACTACTGGAGTTGGTGGTGTCGGTGGTGTAACCGGTGGCACCACTGGAGTTGGTGGTGTTGGCGGTGTAACCGGTGGTACCACTGGAGTTGGTGGTGTTGGCGGTGTAACTGGTGGCACCACTGGAGTTGGTGGTGTTGGTGGTGTAACTGGTGGCACCACTGGAGTTGGTGGTGTCGGTGGTGTAACTGGTGGCACCACTGGAGTTGGTGGTGTCGGTGGCGTTACAATATTGTTGAACTCAGTATCTTCTGGCAATTTAGAAGTTACTGTCATAACGTTACCACCCTTAGCTACCAAAACAGTAACTTTAGCTACCATCTTATCGTAAGTTACTGTAGTATCATTACCTTTCACTTCTTCAACCGTGTAGAAGTGGATACCTTCTTCACCATGTTTGTACTCAAGTGCTGAGAACTTAATCTTACCGTCAGCATCATTGCTTACAGTTTCAATCACTTTACCTTTTCTATCCTTAAGTACAAAGCTAAACTCACCAGCCTTAAGGTCACGACCTTCTAGTTTTTTAGTGAATTCAAACGTAACACTAGCTGAAATGTTAACAACACGTTTTTCAGTTGGTTTTTCAGGTGTTTTCACGACCTTCTTAACTGTTGGGTCGTAGTAGTGAACTGTTTGTCCCGCTGTGTTTTCAATATCTGAACCAGAAGGTACGTCAAACTCACCTTTTTCATTCTTACTGTCTTTAACAATTGCCGGAATGTCAAACTTATAGTAACGACCAAAGGCAAACTTAGTTGTATCGATAATTTGGGTATTATCTTTATCACCAAGTGACTTAGTGAAGCCATCTTTAAGGTTGGCTGTAATCACACCGTTTTCAACCTTGATATCGAACATTGCTGTAACATCTTTACCAGTTTTACCATCGTATGCTTTGATATCTGATTGCTTAACATTAAGTTTCTTCTCATCGTAGTTATCAGTGATACCAACGGTTTGAATATAATCCTTGTTGTTTGCGTCAAATTTAGTTGTATCAAGCCATACTTGGTAAACCAATTTATCGCCACGTTTCACAGTCTTAGTATTCAAGTTTTCTTTCTCGTTGTTGTCTGTCTTGTCTACGTATGGGTTCGCATTAGTATCCGCATACTTGTCTGCCAACTCTTTATCATCATCAACGAGTTTATCACCAGTAATGTCAAATTTCTCTTGGTTTACAACATATTTCTCTGGTTGGAACTTAGGTTTTTCTGGTGGAACCACCTTGTTGTTGAACTCTTTGTCGTTAGCATCTGTAGCATTTCCACCTGCTGAAGCATGATTAACGACAGTCTTAAGAATTTTACCATCCTTAGTTACTTGTACTGTCACCGTTGCTTTCATAGCATCGTAAGAAATACCAGGTTTATTGTCATTGACTTCTTCTACAGTATAAGTAAATGTCTTACCAAGATCAGCCTTGCTGAACAAGAGTTGTTCAAACTTGATATGGCCGTCTTTATCATTTGATACAGTTTGAAGGACTTTTCCATCTTGGTCTTTCAATAAGAAGCTGAACTCACCTGCAGTCAACTCACGTCCTTCAAGTTTCTTAGTATAGTTGAACTCAAGTGGAACTGGAACGTTATTTTCACGTGTTTGAGTTGGTTTTTTAGGAGTTGTAACTTGCTTATTGTAAGGGTTGTATTGATGAACAATTTCATTGGCCGTATTACTAAACTCAACACCGTCATTGTCTTTAATATTTTTAACAGTTGCTGGGATATCAAATTTATAGTAACGTCCAAAGGCAAACTTAGTCGTATCAATAACTGGAGTCGCATCAGTTGCACTAATAGGTTTAGTCAAACTTGGTTTAGAAGTTGCGTAGATGACACCGTTTTTGATTGAAATTTTGAATTTATCAGTAACATCTGTTTCACCATCATAAACCTTGATTGCTGACTCATCAATATCAAGTTTAGCTTCATCATAGTCATCTGTGATTCCTACTGATTGAATATTGCTTTCAGCTGTAAATTCACGAGTATCAAGCCATACTTGGTAGTAGAATTTCTGACCACGAGTAAGTGTATGGTGATTCAAGTTTTCAGCTTCAACCTTACCGTTAGGCGCATCATCATCGAGAAGTTTTGTGCCCTTAAGATCAAATTTTTCTTTAGAAACAACATACTTCTCTGGTTTGAAGTTTGGTGTTACGTTATTGTCAAATACTGTATCATCCGCAGTAAAGGCATCTCCACCTTCAGTAGCATAAGAGATAACTGTTGACAACTGATCACCAGAAGAAGGCTGAATAACTTGAACAGTCACGTTAACCTTCATATCATCATAAGTAACACCTGGTTTGTCACCTTTCTCTTCTTCAACAATATAGTTAAATGTTTGACCAATATCAGCTTTTGAATAGTTGATTGTCTTGAAGGTAACTTTGCCATCTGCATCATTCTTAGCCTTCTCAAGAATCTTATTAGTTTCTTTATCTTTCAAGACAAAGCTAAATTCGTCTGCTTGCAATTTGCGACCATTAAGTGTCTTACCGAAGATTAGCTGAATAGCTGTTGGAATGTTGTTTACACGTTTTTGCGTTGGCTTATCTGGAGTCTCAACTGTATGCGTTCTTGGGTTATAATAATGAACCGTTTGTGTCGCAGTATTTTCGATTTCAGAACCATCGTAAGCATCTTGACTAACTGTAGCAGGTATAACTACTTTGTAGTAACGACCAAATTCAAACTTAGTTGTATCAATAACTTGAGTATTATTTGCATCACCTAGTGACTTCGTAAAGCCTGATTTCAAGTTTGCAGTGATAATACCGTCGTTAGTAACAGCAACGTCAAACTTAGATGTCACATCTGCACCAGTCTCACCATCATAAACCTTAATAGTGTTTTTAGTCACAATCAATTTTGATTCATCATAATTGTCTGTGATACCAACAGTTTGGATATTTTCTTTATTGTTAGCACTAAATTGAGTTGTATCAAGCCATACTTGATAGTAGAATTTCTGACCACGTTTAACAGGCTGAGTATTGAGGTTCTCAAAGACTTCTTCCAACTCGCCCTTGTCATTACGGACAGTAACTTTTTCATTATTATTAGATTTATCTGCGTAAGGATTAATCTTAGTATCGCCGTATTTATCAGCTAACTCAGAATCATCATCCAAAAGTTTCTTACCAGTTAAATCAAAGTCTTCATCTCTAACAACATATTTCTCTGGGTTAAACTTAGGTTCTTCTGGTGGTGTCACACGGTTATCGAACTCTTTGTCTGGAGCATCTACAACATTCTTCACGATTGCTTTTGCCGTACCATCATGAGAAATTGAAACCCTTACTGTTGCAACCATGCCATCGTAAGACACTGTTGAATCTGTTCCTTTAACTTCTTCCACTGTATAATTGTAAGTCTTGCCAATATCATCCTTACCAAATTCAAGTTTCGTGAAGTTAATCTTAGCGATACCGGTAGTTGCATCAGGAGCACCATTTTTCGCACGTTCTACTTCAACGCCATCTTTCTTAAGAACAAATGTAAATTCGTTAGCTTTAAGTTGACGACCATCAAGTTTCTTAGTGAAATTCAACTCAAGTGGAACTGGAACGCTGTTTACACGTTTTTCAGTTGGTTTTTCTGGTTTCTCAACTGTGTTTGTTCTTGGGTTGTAGTAGTGAACAATTTGACCAGCTGTATTTTCGATATCTTTTCCTGCTGGGGCATCCGTTTTCACTGTTGTCACAATATCAAATTTATAGTAACGGCCAAACTCAAACTTAGTTGTATCAATGATTTGAGTGTTGTTGGCATCTCCTAGTGATTTCGTAAAGCCAGCTTTAAGGGTCGCTGTAATCACGCCACCAGTGTTTGCGATATCAAACTTAGAAGTAACGTCTGAACCTGTCACACTATCGTAAACCTTGATTGAGTTCACATCCAACTTGGCTTCATCATAGTTATCTGTGATGCCGACTGTTTGAATATTTTCAGTGTTGGTTGCGCTAAATTGTTTTGTATCCAACCATACTTGGTAAACCAATTTAGAGCCTGGTTTCACTGTCTTCGTATTCAAGTTTTCTGGTTCATTGTTAGCTGTACCATCCACATATGGGTTGGCGTTTGTATCACCATACTTGTCTGCCAATTCAGAATCATCGTCAACCAACTTGTCGCCTGTGATATCGAATTTTTCTGTAGAAACAACGTATTTTTCTGGATTGAACTTAGGTTCTTCAGGTGGTTTCACCTTATTGTTAAACTCTTTATCTGGTGCGTCTACAACATTCTTCACGATTGCTTTCGCTGTACCATCATGAGAGATTGAAACCCTTACAGTCGCAACCATTGTATCGTATGTCACCGTTGCGTCTGAACCTGTAACTTCGTGTACAGTGTAGTTGTAAGTCTTACCTAGATCATCGTTACCAAACTCAAGTTTCTTGAAGTTGATTTTACCAGCTGCGTCGTTTTTCACACGTTCGACTTCAACGCCGTCTTTTTCAAGAACAAATTCAAATTCGTTAGCTTTAAGTTGACGACCAGCAAGAGCTTTCGTGAATTTCAACTCAAGTGGAACTGGAACGCTGTTTACACGTTTTTGAGTTGGTTTTTCTGGTTTCTCAACCTTGTTTGTTCTTGGGTTGTAGTAGTGTACGATTTGACCAGCTGTATTTTCGATATCTTTTCCTGCTGGGGCATCCGTTTTCACTGTTGTCACAATATCAAATTTATAGTAACGGCCAAACTCAAACTTAGTTGTATCAATGATTTGAGTGTTGTTGGCATCTCCTAGTGATTTCGTAAAGCCAGCTTTAAGGGTCGCTGTAATCACGCCACCAGTGTTTGCGATATCAAACTTAGAAGTAACGTCTGCACCAGTTACGCTATCGTAAACCTTGATTGAATTCACATCCAATTTAGCTTCATCATAGTTATCTGTGATGCCGACTATTTGAATGTTTTCAGTGTTAGTTGCGCTAAATTGTTTTGTATCCAACCATACTTGGTAAACCAATTTAGAACCTGGTTTCACTGTCTTCGTATTCAAGTTTTCTGGTTCGTTATTGTTCGTGTTGTCTACATATGGGTTGGCCTTTGTATCACCATACTTGTCTGTCAATTCAGAATCATCGTCAAGCAACTTGTCGCCTGTGATATCGAATTTTTCTTTAGAAACAACGTATTTTTCTGGGTTGAACTTAGGTTCTTCAGGTGGTTTCACCGTATTGTTAAACTCTTTATCTGGTGCATCTTGGTCCAAGTGTGCAACGATAGCTTTAGCCGTACCATCTTTTTGGATAGTGACTGTAATCGTCGCAACCATGGTATCGTATGTCACCGTTGCATCTGAACCCGCAACTTCATTTACTGTATAAGTATAAGTTTTTCCAAGATCAGCATGGGTGAACTGAAGTGCTTTAAAGTTAATCTTGGCAACACCATTGGCATTTGGTGCATCATTTTGGGCATCAGCAACCTTAACGCCATCTTTTCGGAGTTCAAAAGTAAATTCATTAGCCTGAAGCTGACGACCATCAAGTCTCTTAGTGAAGTTAAGAGGAAGTGAAATTGGAAGATTTACGACACGTTTTTGTGTTGGTTTTTCTGGCTTAGTGATATCTCTTTTTGTCGGATCGTACTGGTGAACAATTTGATTTGCCGTATTTTCGATATCCACACCATCTGGAGTCGTTGTCTTAACAGTGGCAGGAATATCAAATTTGTAGTAACGGCCAAACTCGAACTTAGTTGTGTCGATAACTTTATCTTTGATAAACTCGTCTTTAGAAGTTGCAGTGATTTCTCCGTTGTTTACTGTGATGACAAACTTAGAGGTTACATCTGTACCCGTTACTGAATCGTAAGCTTTGATATCTGCAGCATTGATCTTTAGTTTGTCAGCTTCATATTTATCTGTAATACCAACAGCTTGAATATTGTCACTTGCTTTTAATTTTGTTGTATCCAACCATACTTGGTAAACAATCTCATCGCCCTTCTTAACTGTCTTGGTATTCAAGTTTTCAGGCTCATTGTTGTTTGTCTTGTCTACGTATGGATCCGCATTTGTTTCAGTGTATTCATTTGTCAACTCATTGTCGTCATCCATCAACTTGTTACCAGTGATGTCAAATTTCTCTTTGTTAACGATGAATTTTTCTGGTTGGAAATCTGGCGTTGTTGGAGGAGTCACCGTATTGTTAAACTCTGTATCTCCACCTGGATAAGTTACCGTTGCTTTCAAAGTGTGGTCTGCATTCTTAGAAACAGTCACAGAAACCTCAGCAACCATGTTATCGTAAGTGACACCGAATTCTTTGTTAGCTGGAACTTTCTCAGACACCGTGTACTTGATGACTTTACCAACTTGAGCATTTTTCACTTCTGGGAGTTGTTTAAAGGTAACAACACCATGTTCATCATTGGTTCCAGTAGCAACAACAACTCCGTTTTTATCCTTCATTTCAAATGTGAACTCATTCTTTTTAAGGGGACGACCCACCAAGGCTTTTTTGAAGTCTACTCTGATTGGGATTGCAGGAACGACATAGTTGTTGAAGACTCTGTCATTGGCATCTGTTGCTTCACCACCTGATGAAGTCATCACCGTGCTTGCTGACAATAGACCCGTATTGGCATCTTTTGTTACGGTAACCTTCACGTTGATTGTCATCGCATCATAATCAACATCTGTGTTTGTTCCAGCTACTTCTTTTACAGTGTAGTTATAGACACCAGCTTTATCGAATGACAACGTACTAAAGTTAATCTTACCATTAGCTTTATTTGTTACTGTTTCATTAACATTACCGTCACCAGTCAATTTGAAGCTGAAATCACCAGCATTAAGCGTACCATTTGAAAGAGACTTATCGAACTCAAGGTTTACTTTTACTGGGTTCGGTGTGAAGGTATTGTTAAATTCTTTATCTACACCCGTCGTTGGGTTACCATTAGCATCAATACCATTAACTGATGAGTAAGTTGTAGCAGTTGTCAAAGTATGACCTGTCTTAGTAACTGTGACCTTTACTTTCGCTTCCATTTGGTCATAAGACATACCAGCTTCGGCTGTTGTTGGCACAACCTCTTTTACAGTGTAGTTAAAGGTCTTGCTGTCATTTCGCTTTCCTGCAGAATTTGTTCCAAGATCACTAACTTTGTATTTAATGCCCGTGAATTTAATATTGCCGTTCAAATCATTTTTTGCAGTGCCAACCACTGCACCTGCTTCATTTAAAAGATTAAAAGTAAACTCATTTGCTTTTAGATTACGACCAGATAATTTCTTTGTGAAATCAAATTCAACGTTTACTGGAGCTACGACAAAGTTGTTGAATTCTGTATCAGTACCGGTTCTAACCGTCGGATTTGTTGCTGAAACATTAGTGTCAGTTGTGTTTCCAGAGTCATCTTGACCATTGATTGAGGTGTAAGTGACTTTTGCATCCAAATCACCAATAGCATTTTTCTCTGTTACGGTAATAGTAACAGTTGATTCCATACCATCATAGTCTACATCTGTATCTGTCCCTGGAACTTCGTTCACTTTGTAGGTATACACTCCTGGTTTTGTGAAAGTAAGCTCACTAAAAGTAACCTTACCATTTTGGTTAGATACTGTTTCATTGTAACCACTTGCTGTATCTTGAATCTTAAAGTCGAACTCACCATCTTGCAAGGTACGACCTGCAAGTGCTTTTGTAAACTGAAGTTTAACTTTTACTGGCTCAGGCTTAGCATAGTAATAAACCGTACGATAAACTGGGTTCAAATCATTTTGTAAACGGAAGACGTTCCCAGAAGATACAGGTGTGCCATTAATAGAATACGCATTATCCTTATCACCTCGGTTTACGTAGAACTCACCTTTTGAAACATAGGTAGGTTTATACCCATTTGCATCAGTTGCTGAGACATCAGTCTCCTTCATATTAACTTTTCCAGTTGGATTACCTGATGCATCTTGTAAGTACTCCTTATCCATCTTATAGAACGTTCCATTTGGTCTCTTGAAAAGAAGAGTTGTCACATTATTTTCTGTCTTTTCGAACTGAAGATCGCCCTTATAGTTTGTGACTTGTTTATCACTAAAAATAGTAAATGGTTTACCTTGTACCAGCTTACTCTTAAGTGAGTCAATGTACTCAAAACCTGGTTTAGGAATTTGTGGAGTGTTATTATCTTGATTCCAACCTGGGTCAGAAACATCAATATCCTTACCTGCATCTTGAGGACGGACATCGTAGTTGTTTTTTCCTGGTGGAATAACAGTTTCGTAAACTTTAAAGTAACCATCTGTATTCAGGTCACTAGAGATTTTATTCAGACTGTCAGACTTGATGGCCCACATTTCAATGCGTACAGTCCCATCTTCACTGACAACCTCTTTGATACGCTTAACTCCCCCCTGAGCATTTGCCACATCAAACCAACGTTGCCCAACATGGAAAGGTTGTTTCAAAACATCAATAAGAGATCTTGAATCAGCTGTCTGATACAATTTATAGCCTTCAAATGCACGAAGACCTGAAGCAGTAAGATTTTGCCCCTCCATACCTGTTGATGTGTAAGTACCAAGGTTGATCTCAGCGCCGTCTTCCTTATATTCCTGAGGATTGATATTATTACGGTCCACATTAACATAGGTTGTTTTGTTAACAATTTGACCATTTTCGTTTCTAACATCTACAGTCCCGTCTGCATATCTTGCAACAATATCAGAATTCTTCACGTCATTCGAACGTTTAGCAGTCGTGATAGTAGCAATACCCTCGGTTCTAGAGACATCTTGCCTAGTCCCTCTATCAACAGCTTTATAATAAGTTGTTTTATCTGTTAAGCGGGGAATATAGTACTGTGGGTCTGTGATTGATGTACCTTCGTTTGCTTTATTCGCAACATCATAGATTTGAATACCGGAACGTTGACCTGCGAAGTTCTGAACTAGTCCCGATACTTTCCATGTCGCACGTAGAGCCGGCCGACTTGATTTATCCGCATCCTGAATATTCTCAAAACGGAATTCAATATAGGCCTGAGAACTACCAGTCAGAGGAGCTAAGATTGATTGACCCAAACTTACAGTACCGGAACCATTAATTGACTTAGTTTCAACCACATTATTATTCTGACCATCAACTAACTCAATTGTAATATCATTTGAAGCATTGTATGGTTTAGACAGACGATAATAGTATTTTTTATTGTATGTTGCATTAAAACTATTTAGATCAGTTACAGCAAAGGTGTATTGTGACGGATTGGGATTTAACTGAAAGTCAATTCCTGTAGTTACATGTTGACCAGAATCCTTAGGTGTTGGAACAACTAAGGGACGGCTTGAAATTGTTGCCCCGTTAGGATCACTCATAGCTGGAGTTGCCGTAGCTGGACCGGTTGTATAGTTAGTTGTTACCGGATTTGCCGCATCACGACGTCTACGACTGCTACGACTACGTACTTCTGGTGCAGTTCCTGCAGCGGACATTGGGTTCGCCGTCAACATTGTTGTCAAGGCTGCTGTATTCGCTACGGACGTTGGACTTGGTGTTGACGTTGTCAAAGTTGTCGTTGCAGGTTGAGCCACTGAAACCGATGTAGGCTGTGTTGAAGCGACTGGCTGAGTAGCTGGAGGTGTTGATACAGGTTGTGTTGTAGCCGTAGCTTGTGTTGTTGAAGCGACTGGCTGTGCCACTGTGGGTTGTACCGCTGTTGGAGTTACAGCTGATGTGCTAGTTGCCCCTGTTGGGGAAGAAGTTGCTGAACCTACAGATGTAGTACCCGCAGCTGTTGGAGTTGAGCTAGCAGTAGCTGCAGCCGTTGCTGTTGTCGCTGGTGCTGTAGCTGTAGACGTTGTTTCTGTTGTTGAAGCACTTGCTACTTCTGAAGCTGGTGATACCAAAGCAACTGTTGACGTAGATGTTGCAGAAGCGGATGGGGAAGTCACGCTAGCTGCTGGATTTGATTGGGGTGCTGTTGTCGTAGTATTGACTAAACTACTTGAACTTTCTCCTGCTACGGATGTGCCCGGATTACCCGCCGATACAGTTGGAGTCGCTACTTCATCTGCCTGTACACTATGAGCAGCAAAAAGTGCTGTTCCTAGCAAGACTGAAGCGACACCAAACGAATATTTACGCAATGAAAAGCGTTGGCGTCTATTAAAAAAGTCTTTCATTAAAAATCTCCCTCTAAAAGATAGTTAGTTATAGGTCACATGATTATAAGTCAGTTTTCTCATAGTCATGATTCACTCCATATTCTAACATTCTGACAATTTACAGTCAAGGTTTTAATCTCACTTTTTTAAAAAAACATTAGTTGTCTGACAATTTTATTGTTTTTACTTCCTAAATTCTATCTAAAATATGTCAAAACTCTT
>OGJR01002091.1_pt1 | contig 10750 bp, 10 predicted proteins | sample 1572301 | NCBI WGS metagenome assembly OGJR01 (sample SAMEA2582083, study PRJEB24529) | metagenome | biome: Human gut stool | place: China | collected 2011 | reverse complement strand
TCCCCATATCTGTTTTGATAACCTGAAATGAATCCACTATGAATAATGTAGGTTAGCAAAAGATGTTGGCTACGACATCTTTATCAATGACTTTATTCTTTCAAAGGATATTGCAAAGTTCTTCTTCTTTGATGCCGAAAAGATTGTAAACCTTGCAGAAGTAAAATCACTTGATGAAAAACGTCGATTGAGTACGGCTTATAGCGAGGTTTTAGGTATAAAGAAGTATGAAGACATCAAGAGAAATCTTGAGAATCTTCGTCTCAAATTCCGAAAGAGTGCAGGCTCAACAGCAAGTAAAGCTAAATTAGATAGGCTTCAGGCTGGAGTTGACAATTTAGAGGCGCAAATTAGAGCAAAGGAAGAGGAACGAGAAAGAGTTGATGATCAGATTCGGCAGTATAGAGCAGAGGCCGTTCAGTTGCAAGAGCGACTTATTCGTGAAGGTAATGCTATTAGTATAGAGGACCTTAAGAAACAAAAAGAGTTGCTTATTAAATTGAAAGAGAAGGACTCTAAATTAAAAAGTCAATTACGCGAAATGTTAGATGTTGCTCCATTTGCTATTTCGGGTAAATTGTTCACAGATCTAATGACGCAGGTTATTGCCGAGAAGAAAATTAAAACGACTGCAGCCAGTCGTGCTGCCATAAATGCTGCCCTTCAATTAACACAGACTCAAATTACAGAGGGAGTATCTGAACTTAAACTTTCAGCACTTCAAAAGCAAGCTGTTGAGAAGGTTATCGCGGACGTTTTTGCAAATAATATCGTTGAAACATCGGAGGAAGGTGCAGTAGCTATTAAGGTGTTAGTTGACTTTAATGATAATGAATCAAATGAGTTTCAGGCTTTGTTTGACAATATCAGATACTCTTTCAACACCTTATTCAAGCAGCTTGTAAAGGATATAAAGAACAATGCTCTATTCATTGCAAAAACTCAACGAAAGATTGTTGAGGCAGAGTATGATGATGGAAACGGCGATATCAAGGAGATACGAATGCGTAAAGCAGAAGTTGATGAGTTATTGGCTCAGTTAGATATCCAAACCCGCCACCTCTCGGAACAAATAGGAACATTAAACAAGGATATTAAAATCCTTAAAAAGCAGTTATCAGAAGTTGCGAAGCATGTTCGCGTTGATAAGGCTGATAAAGAGAAGGATTTAATAGCCGAGCGACTTATCGGTGAGTTAACGACATTTTTGTTTGAATTAAGAGCTAAGCGTAAGTTTTCTCTTGAGAAGAAGATTATGGCTGGCATAGATGTCTTGATGCACAAGGCGGATTTTATACACAGTGTACGTATTGACATACAAAATGATATTATTGAGATAGAGCTTTTAGATAACGCCGGAGAGATTATAAGTAAAGAGAAATTGTCAAAGGGAGAGCAGCAGTTGTATGCTACGGCTATTCTTAACGCTCTGGTTGAGGAGTCTGGAATAGAATTCCCTGTATTTATTGATAGCCCTCTTCAGAAGTTTGATAGTATTCACTCACGAAATGTTATCACAAAGTTCTATCCGAGCGTGTCGAAGCAGGTAGTTATCTTCCCATTACTTGGAAAAGAGTTGTCGGAGGATGAGTACAATGCACTATTACCTAATGTTAATGAAGTTTATATAATCGAAAATGAGAATGGATGTTCTTCATTTAGAAAGATTACTCCAAATAAATTGTTTGAAACACTATCATAGTTATGTTTACATCGATAAAAACATCAAAGATTAATAAGGATATTGTTACAGACTTAAGTCGTAAATTTAACTTGGGCGCAGAGAATATTATTGCGCGTATAGCTTTGACTTACTCCTTATCAAAAGATCGTAAGTTATCATTATCAGATATTGCTGATTCACAAGGTAAGGAGTACAGTAAGAATGTTTTATTTGGAAGCAATCTACCTTACTATATTGGCCTTATATGTGTAAAGTACGGTTTGTATAAGACAGATAAAGATATTCCTAAATATATTAAGTTGCATATTGATGATGGATTGCAACTAATGAATAATGAGTTGAGAGATAATCCAAACTTGAATGGATATGATTATTTGATTGATAAAATAACTAATGGATTAGAAGATATCTTATGTTGAATGATGTGAAATTTAAACATAGTTATTCTTCTGGATATGATGAGCCAAAAGAATTCTTTACTGAAGCACTAATTGAAAGCTCTTCTTTTGATTTAGGCTTGGGATTCTTTTCATCTAGTGGAATAAGAAGTCTTGCATATGGTTTTGCCCTGTTCATAGCGAATGGAGGCAAAATGCGTGTTATCATAAACCATATATTAAGCAAGGAAGATAAGCTGGCTATTGAAAATGGACAAAAATATTTGATTGAGGACTTTGAGTGTCGTGTTTTATCTGATATAGATAAGTTATCAAAGACACTTTCCAAAGAAGATGAACATTTCTTTCGCTGTTTGTCGTATTTGATTTCTATTAACAGAATTGAATTTATCGCGACTATTTCAACTAAAGGTGGATTAGGACATGACAAGTATGGGGTATTTACAGATGAAAAAGGCTGCAAGGTGGCATTTATTGGATCTGCGAACTTTTCACAATCAGCATTAGAATTAAATGGTGAGACAATCACTGTATTTACATCTCCAGATGACAATAAAAGAATAGCAGAATATCAAACATTATTTGATAGATCCTGGGAAAATGATACTCCCCATTTGCTCCATATACCAATTGACAATGTTAAAACCATAATTTGTGAAAAGTTCCCCAAAATAGCTATTGAAGAACTTTTAGACAATAGCGTAAATTTACGAACTGATAATTTGTATAGTAATACCTATATCAAACCACTATCTCAAAGGCTTTTAGATAAGATTGAATTAAAAGAACAGGAACCCCGTTTCCCATTCCCAGAAGAAAGATCAATCCAAATTAATGCATATAATGCTTGGATTAGCAATGGGAAAAAAGGTGTTTTTGCTATGGCAACAGGTTCTGGCAAGACAGTTACAGCTCTCAATTGTTTGAGAAAGCAATATAAAGAGAATGGTTATTATAAAGCAATAATTGTCGTACCCACTCAAGCATTAGCAGTTCAATGGGAAAAAGAGGCAAAAGCTTTTAACTTCCAAAATATTATATCCACACATACGGATAAAGATTGGAAGAACACTTTGAGTCGATATACAACAAGAAGTTTATTAGATCAATCAAAGAGTATTATTATCATAACGACATATGCGACATTTAACCGCAAGGATATACAACAGTTTATTAATAAGGTTAAGGGATTAGAAACCTTTATGTATGTAGCTGACGAAGCACACAATATAGGTTCACCAAGTTCATTAAAACATTTACCCCATAATATACAGTGGCGTATAGGCTTGTCCGCAACACCTGAACGTATATATGATGATATAGGCTCTGAAAAATTATATGAGTTCTTCAATTCTAGGCCACCAGAGTATACATATAGATATACAATGAAACAAGCAATAGAAGAAAACATATTATGCCATTATGATTATTACCCCATATTCGTTGAGTTAACAGACTCTGAAATGGAAGAGTATGAATATATCTCAACTCAGTTAAGGAAGTTTATAGATTCTGATACTGGAAAATATCGACCCGAAGCCGAGAAATTATTGCTGAAGCGTAAAAGAATTATACATAAGGCTGAAAATAAGAAAGTGGCGATTTCTAATTTACTAGAAGACCTAAAACAAAAGCGTAAACTTGATTATACTTTTGTTTTTGTGCCTGAGGGATATGAGCCTGATTACTCCGAAAGAGATTCGTATAACATTGATCAAGAAGATATTCATATAATAGACGAGTATGCACAGATGTTTAAGGATCAAGGGTACAGTTATCATAAATACATTAGTGGACTTGATGATGCTCCAAGCATATTGAAAAGTTTCGCAGAAGGAGATATTCAAATTTTGCTTTCAATGAAGTGTTTGGATGAAGGTGTTGATATACCACGTGCGGAACATGCGATATTCTGTTCAAGTACAGGTAATCCTCGTCAATTTGTTCAACGTCGTGGACGCGTACTAAGAAAAAGTAAAGGAAAAGATAAGGCAAAAATATGGGATTTGATTGTTACGCCACCAAATGTGATGAATGATTCTATCGGTATAGAACGCAATATGTTCATTAGTGAAGTTAAACGTATTGTAAACTTTGCTGCCCTCGCTGACAATCAAATAGATATTTTGTATGGAGATTTGAAAAATTACTGTGAGGTTTTGAGAATAGATTTATTTGAGATGCTTGAAGAAGAAAATAATAACTATAAATAATAATACTATGGCTATACAAGACGAAATGTATAAGGCAATAGAGAAAGAAATTAATCAAACAGTTGAATCTGGTGCTGAAAAAGTTACTGTGAACTTTGAAAAAGCAAAAGAAGTTGCCAAAATGCTGACAGAACTATCAACAAGTGTTGGAGATGCAGATGCATTAACAAATCAGTATATTGCCAATATTAAGAATATATGTAACTCATAATACGAAAAGTTATGATTATCAGAAATATTACTATCGAAAATTTTCAATCATACTATGAGAGTCAAACAATAGAGTTTTCTAAAGGCTTGAATCTAATCATAGGTAATGGAGGAAAAGGTAAGTCCAAACTGTTCAATGCCTTTTACTGGGTATTGTTCGGTAAAATATATATCACGGGTATCGGTTGGTGTACTACAGATAACTTGCCTCAGTCTGCTAAATTTGCAATGCAACGTTATGAGTTCATTAATAAAAGAGCTCTATTCAAGGCACAAATTAATGATAAAATTAGAGCCTCAGTACAAATTGAAATTGAGGACGATAAGGGTAATGATTATATAATAGAGCGCTCTGTCAGTGCATTAAGACTTGAAGGAGAAGAATGGGACTCTAATGATGCTTGGCAAGTAGGAGGTAATATGCTGAAGGTTTCTTTTGATTCCACCACAGGAACAAAAGTGCTTAATGATTTATTAGCTGAGGATAAAATTAATGAGTTATTCCCAGATGGTATTAGAAACTATATATGGTTTCAAGGAGAGTCACTCGAAAGTCTTATAAACTTCAGAAATAAAGAAACATTAAAAGCTGCTGTTAAGCATATTTCATATTTTCCTTATTACGAAAAACTTTCTGAAATAATCAGCAAGTCTAAATTGAAGATTACAGGAATTGAAAGCCGTAAATTAAAAGAGGTTAATAAACATAATTCAAGCGTTAAGGAGTTATTATCAACCATTGACAACTTAAACTATAAGATTTCCAGAGAAGAAGAGAGCAAAAAGCAATTTGAGACTCACATTGAGATTATTAAGATAGCTTTAGCAGATGGAGAAACAAAGATTTCTGGATTAGCGAGCTATTCAATGTTAGTAAAGAAATACAAGGATTGTGAAAACGAGATAAATAAATTATTGTCAGAAACGACTCGTATAGATGAGTTTCAAAGAGAGAAACTTCCTTCTTTGTGGGTTCTTCGTGGGATTGAACCAATGATTCAACAATGTAAAGAAATTATTGAAAAGCACAAGGAGGAAGAGTATACTGTTCCAGAAAAGAAGTATCTAGATAATCCTAGTCGCTCAAAATTAGAAGAGATACTTAAAGATAAGAAATGTTTTGTATGTGGCACTGAATTCTCTGAAGATGATGCCCCATACCACTACATCACAGAACGATTAAGATTACAGGAAGAGTACTTAAAAGAAATGGAAGAATATACCAGCAATATGCAGCTTTCTAAACAGTTTAACATGTTTGTTGGTAAGATTCAAGATTATCCAGATTCATTACTGATTTCTTTGTCAAAAATTGACAAACAATGGAAAGATAGCGAAGATGAATTAGAAAAATATATGGCTCAGCGAAGAAGAAAGCAAGATGAAAAACGTAAATTGGATGAGCAAATAGAAGATATAAAGAAAAAGCATGGTGTAGATCCTGTAACCCAAGCAGAAACAGCAGGTATTATCAATTCTTCAATTCGAGCAAGCAGAAGTAATTTGGAAGCTCAACAACGAAAATTGGATGTTTCCAAGCAGACAATTAGTAATTACAGGAGTGAATTACGTGCTGCTGAACGAGAATTGGAAAAATTAGGAGTAAAAGATTCTACTGTTGCAAAAGTTCCAGAGACAGAATGGAAACATATTTCAACATTCCTAGAAGATATCTGCAAGAGAGTTCAGGAGAGTGCAAGAAAAGATTTGCTTCATAAAATTGAAGAAAGAGCAAATCTCTTTTATGCGAAGTTTACAGAGCATGATAACGGATACAAAGGTAATGTAAGAATAGGTGAAGACTACTCTATAGAATTTGATGCAGGTCTTAATACTAGCCATGAGGATAGAAAGAAGATGAGTATTATAAATGCTTTACTATCGTTGAATCAAGAGGCTATGGGTACTTATTATCCATTTATAAGTGATGCTCCAACATCTAGTTTCGATTTGGAAACGACTCATAAATATCTGCTTGGTATTAAAGATATATTTGGTCAATCCATTGTGCTAACTAAAGATGTGGATTTGGAAAGTGATAAATATATTGATTTGCAAAATCAAAGTAATGTGTCGAGAATTTACAATTTAGAGAGCAAGATATATAGTGGAGATGCAAATCGTGGACAACACGAAGTTTCTACGCAAATAACAATCTTAAAATAGGACTATATGGAAAATATATTTGAAATTAGATTTTCATTTGAGCAACATGTTAAGGATAATGTAATCCTTAAATTCTCAAATAAGCAAGGTGGTGCCTACAATGTATTTTCTTATCATTGGCAATGTTTTGTATGGGCTGCAGTTGTTGGTTTTATACATAATGAACGTAGACCTCTACAATCTCCTATTGCTGACCGTCCTTTTAGTTTGAATACAATGTGTAATGGTGGTGGCGAAAAAGATGCCGAAGCTTTATTATGTATGTGTATTGCCAAAGCAGGTTCTCTTGATATTATGAAAGAACCAACAAAAGCAATCGAGTTGATAAATGAGTATGCCAATGGCGGTTTCTATTACATAATGAAGATGATGCAAGACCAATCAATTACAAATGATTTGGAATGGGTCAAACAAGAGATATTTATGAGATAAATTATGAGCAAGAAGTATACCATATTAGAGGCCGCAAAGGAGGTGTTGTTATCTTTTGACAACCAACCGATGTCTGTAGCAGAAATTTATGCAAAGATTCTTGAACGATCTTTATATACATTTCGAGCCCAAGCCCCTGTATCTGTATTAAGAAGTGAACTTAGGAGTCATTCATTAGGTATAGATTTTCCAACAGCATCATCGAAGAAGTATTTCATATACGATGAATCTAGCAGAAAATTCCGTGTCAATGAGGAAAATAAAGGGAGGGTAAAGAATACTGTAAAGGAGCTGGCTTCTCTACGAACTGTTCGAGAGTTATATCATGAGTATGTAGAAGCATTCCAGCAAAAGATCCTTCGTCAATTGAAGGGGCTCAATCCATACGAATTTGAGAAGTTCTGCATGAATCTTTTGGACGTTTATGGTTTCTCAGATTTATCAGTTACTCAAAAGAGTAAGGATGGAGGTATTGATGGATTTGGCAAATTAAAAATAGGGTTGGCGCATATGAGTGTAGCGTTCCAATGCAAAAGATGGAATGTTGGCTCTGTTGGGAGAAAAGAAATAGATGCGTTTAGAGGTGCCATTCAAGGGGAGTATGAACAAGGAATATTTTTCACTACATCGTCGTTTACCAAAGATGCTATGGGTTGCTCTATTAAACATGGGGCAGTGCCTATAATTCTGATTGATGGCGAAATGATTGTAAAGTTTATGATTGAGAAACAATTTGGAATCGAACATGAAAATATGCCTATTTACATAAATGCACTAGATCAAGTATTATCATAAAAAATAATAATATTATGAATACCAATGTAATAGAAGGGAATCCAACGAAAAAATTCTTTATTGAAATGATAACTCGGGATATATCCATCGAAGATGCCATTGTTGATTTATTGGATAATTCGATTGATGGTGCAAATCGGATTAATTCCGCGATATACGATGGATTGTGGATTAAGTTAACAATAAATGATAAGGAGTTTTCCATAGAGGATAACTGTGGAGGTTTTTCTCTTGAGACAGCTAAAAAGTATGCTTTTAGATTTGGTCGGCCAGAGGACGCCCCCAAAATGCGAAATAATACAGTTGGCCGATTTGGAATCGGCATGAAACGTTCTCTATTTAAAATAGGTAAGAACTTCTCTGTTGAGTCGTTATGTGGTTCTGATCATTTTTTAGTAGATGTAAATGTTGAAGAATGGGAAAAGAAAACAAAGACTGTGACATTGCCAGGTGAAGACACGCCAACCATGATTGATGATTGGAGTTTCAATTATCACGAGCTTGATAGGAGTGGAGCTTTACAGAACGATGGAACCTTGATCAAGGTGACAAGCCTGAACCCCGAAGTTCAAGACCTTTTCTCTGATACTCGCTTTATTAGTGAGTTGGCGGAAGATATTCAGCGTTTATTAAATTTCAGCCTTTTGCGTGGACTCCAAATATATTTAAATGGCATAGCTTTAGAAGGTAAAAAGGTTGAGTTATTAATATCTGATGAATGTATGCCTTATTACGATGAAGGCGAAGTAAGAGATGTTAAATATAAAATCGTTGCAGGTTTGGGAGAAATAGGCGAGCCTAAAAAATCTGGATGGTATATATACTGCAATGATCGGCTTGTTGTAGAGGCAGATGAAACAACAATGACGGGCTGGGGACTTTCCTCGATTCCTAAATGGCACGTAAATCATGTGATGTTTAGAGGTATCCTATATTTGGATTCCCAAGAGACCATGAACCTCCCATTGACAACAACAAAAAAAGGCATTGATACAACTTCAGAGATATATAAGGCCATCTTGCCGAGGATGAAAGATGCCATGATTAATATATTGGATTATCTGAAAAAGATATCATTAATGGGAGATCAGGCTAACAGCTATCGCCGTATGTTATGCGATACGACGGAGAGAGCCTCAGCCGTTGAGTTGAAGTCTCGATCTTTCGCTGTTAATGGAGAGCCTTTAGTGCATAAAAACTTCATATCTCCTCCGCTTGATGAAGATGTTATTGCACAAAAAAAGAATACAGTAAGAATAGCATATGATGTTAATAAGTCTAAGGCAAATGACGCAAAACATCATGCTGAAGCAAGTAGTTATAAAGAGCTTGGGAGTATAACATTTGATTATTATTTACGAATGGAGGACATCTAGTATGAAAAGTCCAACAGTTTTAAATTATGAAGTAAGGCCCTGCAAATTTGTAGAGAGACGGATGTTACTATCTGTGCTCTCTTGCATTATACCATTATTTCAACAGGAGTATCAATATATTGGTTTTGGAGGATTGTCTTTTACAGATTTTAAGATGTTTCATCGAGAACTCCATATCAACCAAATGTTCAGCATAGAATACGGATACCCCAAGGAAAAATTAGAATTCAATAAACCGTATTCTTGTATACAGATCCACCCTGGTAGAAGTATTGATGAATTGAGTAAAATAGATCTAACGAAGCCAAGTATTATATGGCTTGATTATGATGGATGCTTAAATAGCGACATATTTGAAGATTTGGAAATTATTTTCAATCGAATTCCACATGGTAGCATATATTTAATGTCCTGCAATCGTCAAATGAGGAATGGAGACAATCAAGAATATACCAAAGACGAGCTTAAAGAGGTATTTGGGCCGCTTGTTCCATGGGATATAGAAGATAAATGCTGCGTAGATTCTAAAGCTCCGTATACTATTCGAAGAATGCTAGAACTCGATTGCATAAATACTATTAAGGATAGGAATAGGATGTTGGAACATAGGCTTAAATTTAAGCCTATCTTTAATATTACATATGAGGAATATAGAGGAGCCAGAATGTTTACATATGGAGGTGTTGTTTTGAATGAAAGTTTCAATGAAAAGTTATTGCATTTCGAAGAGTTTGATTTTGTAGGGACACCAGATCCTTATAAAATAGAGATCCCTAATCTCACTTACAGAGAAGCAATGGCTTTAAATCAAGTATTAAATATAGAAGATCAAGAAACACTTTTAATCTCAAAAAAGATACTCAAAGAAGAAGACATTAGAAAATATAAGAAATGCTATAAGTTTCTACCTAATTTCTATGATGTTAGAATTTAGTAAAAGGCCGTGAATATGGGAAATATGGCATGGAAAATAAATAGTAGTTTCAGGTCATATAGAAGTAAGAACATTCTGAAAACAATAAAAAATAGAGAGGCTGTTTCAAGGTCCTATTTGAAACGGCCTCTTCATTAAAAAAGTTCACGTTACACCTCCAACTCCTTTAACGGTAACCCATAATTATATTGTCTGAAAAATCCTCTGTGGATAAGTTTCAAACCAAGGGTCTGATAATACTTGTAGTCATCATCCTCGGTGCAAAGGTACTTGTAACCATAGCGCGGGGCGTACTTCTTGAAGAATCGGGCAAGGTCTTTCAGGTTATCCTGTTGGTTTCGTTTGAAGTTACTGCGCACAATGATAGTACTCCAGACGGGTATACTGCCGACACCACAATTGTATTCCCAGAAACAGATGTATAAATCCATTTCGCCTACATGGACAGAAACACAAATGCTGTTGGTGTTGTGCATGACGGAACAGCTGATAGTATCGGCGAAACGGTACCATCATAGCGCATGAATCGGTACCGCTATAGC
>OGJR01002089.1_pt1 | contig 10766 bp, 10 predicted proteins | sample 1572301 | NCBI WGS metagenome assembly OGJR01 (sample SAMEA2582083, study PRJEB24529) | metagenome | biome: Human gut stool | place: China | collected 2011 | reverse complement strand
GAAAACGGGCGAATTTCTGAAGCCGCCTGCGCTGATTTCACAGGAAAACCATCCCGTCAAGCGTGCCGCGAGGGATTTCTACGGCGCGGATGTGGAGGAATATGTGGTCAATGAGGCGGAAAGCTATCGGGAGCTGCTGGAAAGCGGCGATTTTAACGGCGAGGGACAGCCTGCCCTCAGACTGCATACCGATGCAATTCCGCTATTTGAGGCGTATTTTCTGGAGAGCCAGAGCGAGAAGGCACTGGACGAGCATGTCTGGCTGAAAAGCGGCGGCTTTCTGGTGATTGAGGAAACCGAGGCTTGCGTGGTGATTGATGTGAACACAGGGAAGGCGGCAGGCAGAGGGGATTTGCAGAAAACGATTCTGAAAACGAATCTGGAGGCGGCAGAGGAAGCGGCAAAGCAGATGCGCCTTAGAAATCTTTCGGGGATTATCATCATTGATTTTATTGATATGGCAGATACGGCGGCACAGAAGGAGGTTACACAGCGGCTGAAAAAGGCAGTGGCGAAGGACCGCATTAAGACGGTTGTGGTTGGCATGACCGAGCTGGGGCTGATGCAGGTGACGCGCAAAAAGACCAGACCCTCTCTGAAGCGGCAGATGACAACGAAATGCCGTGCCTGCGACGGAAGCGGGAGACTGCCTTCGATTGAATGGACGGTTACGAAAATGCGCAGAGAGGCGGAAAGCGTTTTTGCACATACGATTTATAATGAGCTGACAGTACAGGCGGACAAGCGTCTGCTGGCTGCCTTTGCCGGAGGGGACGGTGCATGGAAAACGGCACTGGAGGAAAAAAGCGGCGGCACGATTCTTTTGGAGGAAAGCGAGATGGGCTTTGGGCAATATGCCATGGAGAAGCGGAAGAAAAAGTAAATGTATGAAAGCGCCGCAAAGGCGTTTTCTTTGTTGCTTTTGCGCTTTGTACACTTTACTGTGCTGAATTGTTTCTTGACACACATGTGAAAAAGTTATAAAATGAAAAAGGTGTATTTTCGCCATTACTTACAGATTATGTAAAACAATTAAAAATTGCACTTTGAAAACTGAATAAGAGGGAGGTGTTTTTCATTAATCCGATAAGTATGATTTGTGCTGTCGTAGGTTTGCTGATTGGCGTTATCATCGGTATTGCATACCGCAAGAAGATTGCGGAGGGCAAGGTTGGCGTTGCGGAGGAAAGAGCCAACAAGATTGTCGAGGATGCAGTAAAGGATGCAGAGGCCAAGAAGAAGGAAATTCTTCTGGAGGCAAAGGAAGATAGCATTAAGACAAAAAATGAACTGGAAAGAGAGGTTCGTGACAGAAGAAACGAGCTTCAGAAAAATGAAAGACGGCTGTTCCAAAAAGAAGAAACTCTGGACAAGAAGGTAGAGGCTCTGGAAAGAAAAGAGGAGCACATGACCAAAAAGCTGGAGGATTTGGACAGACAGAAGGAAGAAGCAAAGGAACTGAGAGAAAAACAGCTCAGAGAGCTGGAACGAATTTCAGGACTGACCACCGAGGAAGCAAAGAATCACATTCTGGCAATGGTGGAAAACGATGTGAAGCACGAGGCAACCCTGCTCATCAAGGAAACGGAAAGCAAGGCGAAGATGGAGGCGGAAAAACGCTCCAGAGAAATTGTTGCAAATGCAATTCAGCGCTGTGCGGTTGACCATGTGGCAGAAACAACGGTTTCTGTTGTACAGCTGCCCAATGATGAGATGAAGGGACGTATCATCGGCCGTGAGGGCAGAAACATTCGCGCTTTGGAAACACTGACAGGCATTGACCTGATTATTGACGACACGCCGGAGGCAGTCATTCTCTCCGGATTTGACCCTATCAGAAGAGAAATTGCAAGATTGGCACTGGAAAAGCTGATTGTAGATGGGCGTGTACACCCTTCCCGTATCGAGGAAATGGTGGAAAAGGCAAGAAAAGAAGTGGAAACCACAATCCGCGAGGAAGGCGAGTCTGCAACCTTTGACACAGGTGTCAATGGGCTACATCCCGAACTGGTAAAGCTGTTGGGGAAACTGAAATACCGCACCAGCTATGGACAGAATGTATTGAAGCACTCTATCGAGGTATCCCATCTGGCCGGACTGATGGCGGCAGAGTTGGGGGTAGATGTCGTTCTGGCAAAGCGTGCAGGCTTACTGCATGATATCGGTAAGAGTGTGGATCATGAAATGGAAGGCTCTCATGTCAGCATCGGTGTTGGCTTGCTGAAGCGTTACAAGGAAAACCATACCGTTATCAATGCGGTGGAGGCACATCATGGCGATGTGGAGCCGCAGAGCATTATCGCGGTGCTGGTACAGGCAGCAGATGCCATTTCTGCGGCAAGACCCGGCGCAAGACGCGAAACCTTGGAATCCTACATTAAGAGATTGCAGAAGCTGGAGGAAATTGCGGACAGCTTCAAGGGCGTTGAAAAATCTTTCGCAATTCAGGCAGGGCGTGAGCTGCGAATTATGATAGTACCCGAAGATGTGACGGACGAAGGTATGACACTTCTGGCAAGAGAAATTGCTAAGAAGATTGAAGAGGAATTGGAATACCCCGGTCAGATCAAGGTAAATCTGGTGAGAGAGACCAGAGCCGTGGAATACGCAAAATAATTTTAACACCTGAAACAGAAAGAGCCATTCGGAAACGGATGGTTCTTTTTTGCTATTTTGACGAAGGAGGAAGCAGCATGACGATTGATACCTTTTCTTTCAGATATGCCGATACGGCAGGATTTATGGAATGGTTTCGCTATAATCCGGCGCAGGGGCTTTGGATTGACAGATGTGACGGGGCAATGCAGGCGAAGCGGTGCCGGATGACGGAGGAGGAGCTGGCAGAGCTGGAGGAAATCATCCGCGCGCATAAAATTGACGAATGGAATGATTTCTGCAAGCTGGATTTATGTATGTGCAGCGGCAACAGCTGGACGATTCATGTGACCTACAGGGAAAGCAGGGACGAATATATTCATGCGATGGGGCACAGCGAAGTACCCGACGGATTTGCAGAGGGCAAACGTGCGATAGAAGCATTTTTTGAGAGATATCTTTAAAAAGAAGGGGCTGTGGGGCAAAATGCCCCATGGCTCTTGTATTTTACGGCAGTTTGTGGTATGTTTAAAACAGGAAGAATTGGAAATATCAGGTAATTCGTAAGGAGGGACAAAAATGTACACTGCTTTTTCCCCGGGGACAAAAAATCTATTTCTTGTGCTGTCTGCTGCCTGCTGCATTGTGGCATTTTTTTTGATGGATGCCATGCGGAAGGAACAGAAGCGCAGAAAATGGGTCTGTGGGATATTGCTGTGTATTCTGGTTGCGATCGCTGTGGCAGGGTTTCATGAGGCAAAGCAATCGGCAGGGGTGCTTTCGGCGGCAGGCTGGATATAAGGGAAAGAAAAAATGGCTGTGGGAAGGGATTCCCGCGGCTTTTTTATGTTGGAAAGTTTTTTCTGTTGGAAAGGGATTGTCGGGGATTCTGCAAAGGACGGCTTTTTTGTGATGTATACGTTATTTGAGAGAAAGCGGGGGGATTTCTTACGAATTTCTTAATTTTGCGGATGGGAAACGATTTTGCGGCGGGATTTGCTTTACGGAAGGGGGGATTTTATTGTATGCTCGAAATAGGAAAAATGCGGTTGTGAAGGGCTACAAAGGAGGGGGATGGCAATGAAGAAGCAAAGGAAATGGGCGATTGGCATTTTGCTGTGTATTGTTGCGGTGGTTCTTGCAGTTTGGGTTGGTGCGGCAAAGGATGAGAAGGACGGAGACAGGGAGAGTCTGTATGAAAATGTGGATTACGGTCTTGGGTTTTGGATGCCGCAGGGCTATACGGAGAATCCGTTTTATATTTCCGACATGGAAACGGTTGGAAATGGGTTGATGGTCGAATTTTTTGCACCGGAGGCGGATATGCTGATTTTCTCCTTCTGGTATCTGGATAAGGCGTATTGGGAAAATGAAGTCAAGGAAAGCTATTCGGGGATGTACCGACAGGTTTATGCGGATGAGGAACGGGTGCTGCTCTGCGTTTTTGTGACGGATGTGCAGTATGATCCGGAGAATCGGGAGAAAAAGAAGGAATATGAAAAATTGCATGACTTGCAGGATGAAATGTGCGACAGCTATTATTTCTTTGATGTGCCGGAACGGGGCGAGCCTGTGGGCAAGATGCCGCAGTTTGATATTCCGGAAGGGGATGCACATATAACGGCAGCCGTTGCTGTGCATGATGGAAAGGGATATGCTTTGACAAAAGAGGAATATCTTTTTCTGGAAAATGACGGCGACGTTGAGGAGATGTTAAAGGAGAGAGAAAAATGAAACGGTTGCAGTTGATTCTTTCGATAGGCTTTCTGACACTGGGATTATCCCTGTCGGTTGGGTTGGCATATATCAGATATGGACTGGACAAAGTGAGTGGAACTTTTTTTGATGATGTCGGGAAGTATATGCCGGTGTGGCTGATTGTGTTGATTGTGCTTTCCTTCCTGATTCAGTTGGGAATTATATTTTATAAGGACGAATAACGAATTGCCCCCTTTGCCGACCTGCGGCGAGGGGGGTTATTTTATTTTTAAGGAAGATATGCTATAATGATGTATCGAAAAAAAGAAAGGAGGCAGTGCCATGCGGATTACAGCCATCACGCAGCAGAAGCGTGACCCGAGCAGATACAACATTTTTATTGACGGTGAATATGCCTTTGCACTGCCTATGCAGGATATTCTGTATTTCAAGCTGAAGGAGGGGCAGGAGGCGGCGGAGGAGACGATTGCCTTTATCCGCAAAAATCTGATTTATATCAAGGCGCAGGATACGGCCTTGCGTTTCCTTGGCTACAAAATGCGGACGGTGCAGGAGATTCGCCAAAAGCTTCTGGAAAAGGAGTTTGCGGAGGATGTGATTGCAGAAGTCCTTGTCTTTCTGGAAAAATACGGCTATGCGGATGACAGGGAATACTGTCGCAGATATATCAGAGAAAGGCTGCGGCTCAAGCCGAAAAGCGGCTATGCGCTCGGACTGGAGCTGCGGCAGAGGGGCGTTTCCTCCCGTATCATAGAGGAAGTGCTTGCGGAAACGGAGATTGACGAGGCGAGCGATGCCCTGCGGTGGCTGGAGAAAAAAAGCCGCGGACAATGGCCGCCCGAAAACGAAAAAAAGAAAAAACAGCTGTTTGATTTCCTGCTGCGGAAGGGCTATTCCTACGATATCATCAAGGAGGCGTTTCGGCAGATGGAGGAACGGAGGTGAAAGCAAATGGCTTTTTATATCGGAGAAATGAAGAAGATACGGAACAGCTTTTTTGAGGCCTACAAGGATGGAGACTACAAAAAGGCGATTGTTCTGGGGAATAAGCTATTGCAGATTTATGCGGAAAACGATGACTGCGACTGCATTGAGTATGCGGTGGATATGAGCAATCTGGCAATGGTGTTTGACCGCTTGCAGCTATATCCGCAGGCGGAGAAATATTACAAGCAGGCGGCGGAGCTGAAGAAGCGCTGCGGCGGAGAGAGCCTTTCCTATGCGGACACGCTGAACAACCTTGCGATTGTATACAACCAGACGAGCCGACAGACGGAGGCACTGCGTCTGCACCGAAAGGTGCTGGAGATTCGGGAGGCAAAGCTTGGCAGGGAGCATGCGGATTTTCTGCACAGTCTGTATCATATCGGGAATACATACGAGCTTTTGGGGGAATATGACAAGGCGATCGAATACCATGCGACGGCATTGAGGAACAATACCTTTTCTACGCTGGAGCTGGCGGATGTGCATGGGGCACTTGCCAGAGCCTATGAGGCAAAAGGGAATTATAAAAAGGCGATCTATTATTACGAGATTTGTCTGGATTTGATTGAGAAGGCGCGCGGCTGTGATACGTTTTATTACATGATGAACGTGCTGACGCTGGCTTCTGTCTGCGAAAAGGCCGGACTATTGGATTTGGCGGTGGAATACTGCGAAAAGGCGGTGGAAATCCGCAGAAGGCTGATGAGTGAGGAGCATCTGGATTTCATCAACAGCCTGAATTCTCTGGCGGCGCTGTGCTGTAAGGATGGGCAATATGACAGAGCGCTGGAGGTGCATCGGGAGGTTCTGGAGATTGTGGAGCGGATGCTGGGGAAGGAGCATATTTTTTATGCGGATGCGCTGAGCAACCTCAGTGTGGATTACGGCGGCAAGAAGGAATTTAAAAAGGCACTTGCGCTGTGCAAAAAGGCCTTGCAGCGGAAGAAGGAGCTTCTGGGCGAGGAAGATCCGCAGATTGCGGCGTGCCACATGGCAATGGGGACACTGTATGAGAGCATGGGCAAGGCGGAGGAGGCTTTGCAGTGCTATGAGGCTGCGGAGGCACTACGCAGTGCGATTGCGGACGGAAGGAATACAGCCTATGCGGATACGCTGACGGCAATCGGCAAGCTTTACGAAGGGCAGGAGGCATACGACGAGGCGGAGCACTTTGTCAGAAAGGCACTGGAGGTGCGAAAAAGCTGTGGCGATGAAAAAAGCGGCATGTATCTCTGGTGTTTGCAGCTGCTGGCGGAAATTGAACGGCGGCAGGAGGATTTCGATGCGGCAGTCGGACATTGCCGACAGGCGGCGGAGATTGCGAAGGAACGCTTCGGAGCAGAGCATCCCCGTTATGCAACGGCGTTGGAAAAGCTTGGACTGATGGAGGAAGCGGCGGATCATCCGGAGGAGGCGGAGGAGGCCTTTACCAGAACGGCAGAAATTCGCAAGGAAATGCTGGATGAGGATAATCCGCTGTATCTGGGAACCTTGGAAGCACTGGCGCGTGTATTTGTGAAGCAGGAGGCATACGAAAAGGCAATCGAGCTGTATCAGGAAAAGAATGATTTGAATTTTGAGGAAACGCCGCAGGAGCAGATGGCGGCGGCAAATAATCTGCTTGCGATTGCGAACTGCTATCGCCTTTCGGGTGTAGAGGAAAAGGCGGCGGCGTATTTTGCAGAGGCAGAGGCAAAGCAGAAGCGGAGCGGACTGCCAATGGATGAGACCTACGAAAAGCGCAGGGGGCTTTATCTGCGGCAGAAAATGGAGCATGCTATGCCGCCCAAGCCGAAGAAGGGCGGAGATATTCGGAAGGAGCTGGAATATTACAGTGCATTGGCGCTTTCCATTCGCAACAAGGAGGGCGAGGGGCAGAGCTTTGCCAAGGTACTGCTGAAAACGGCTGCGCTGCATGCAAAGCTGGGAAATCAGCGGGATACGGAAACGCTGCTTGACCGTGTGCTTTCCATTGGGGCGAAGGAAGGGATATTTACGACCTCCTTCGGCAGACTCTGCGACCGCGTTGGCAGGATTTACGCCGAGGCAGGCAGCAAAAATAAAGCGGAGGCAACGCTGAGACAGGCATACCAGATTCAGACGATGACCGAAAAATGTATGACCGGACAGGGACAGGCGCTTCTGCTGCGCCTGTTGCAGGAAAAAGGCGATGAAAAAGCCTATTTTGCAGTAAAAAATGCAGGAAAATTGGAATAATTCAGTTGACAGGGCGGTTTGGGTGTGGTAGTATATTGAAGTATGTTCAGCCGCGTGGAGAGGTTCGAGAAAATCGGAGAAAGGCTCCGATTACCGTATCCAGCGAGTAAAATTGCGAGGAGGTGTCAACATGTACGCAATTATTGAAACCGGTGGTAAGCAGTATAAAGTATCCGAAGGTGATATCATCACAGTGGAAAAGCTGGCAGTAGAAGCAGGCTCCGAATACAAATTCGATAAGGTTCTGGTTCTGGCAAAGGAAGGCGATATCAAAGTAGGTGCTCCTTACGTGGAAGGTGCCGCTGTTACAGCATCCGTAATCGGTGACGGCAAGGAAAAGAAGGTTGTAGTTTACAAATACAAACCCAAAAAAGGTTTCCACAAAAAAAGAGGTCACAGACAGCCTTTCACAAAGCTGCAGATCAAATCCCTGTAATTTTCGGATATGATTAAGGCTAAGATTTATCGCAAAAATCAAAAAATCTGCGGATTTGAGATTTCCGGTCACGCAGGTTATGCACAGGCAGGCGAGGATATCGTTTGTTCTGCGGTAACAGTGCTTTGTTTTAACACAGTCAACGCTGTGGAGAAATTCACTGACATCCCCTTCAAGGCGGAGGCGGATGAAAAACGCGGCGGTTATCTCAAAGTCTTGTTTCCCCTTGAGGGAATGGAGGACCATGATACACAGCTTCTTCTGGAAACGCTGGTCATGGGGCTTTCCGATATAGCATTAGAATACAAAAACTATCTCACTTTGATACATGAGGAGGTGTGAAGTATGTTCAGATTGAACCTTCAGTTCTTCGCGCACCATAAAGGCGGCGGTTCCACAAAGAACGGTCGTGATTCCAACGCGAAAAGACTTGGTGCAAAACGTGCAGACGGTCAGTATGTACTGGCTGGCAATATCTTATACACACAGAGAGGCACAAAGATCCATCCCGGCGTAAACGTTGGCAAGGGCGGTAACGATACACTGTTCGCTCTGGTTGATGGTCGTGTAAAATATGAAAGAAAGGGCAGAGACAAAAAACAGGTTTCTGTTTACCCTGTCGAAATCGCTGAATAAGATTTGCGAAGGCTTCAAATGATAATACCATTTCATTTGGAGCCTTTTTTCAATCAGAGAAAGCAGAAAGAAGACTTGACAGGTCTAACGGATGCAGAGCTGTGAAGTCTTCTTTTATAGGAAATATCAAAAAGGATATTGTTGATTTTAAAGAAAAATGTTCCAACCCTGCCGCAAAGAAGGTTTGCGGCAAAGCCCCAAGGAAGGAAAGGAGAATTGGAAAATGTTTGTAGATAGAGTCAAGATTCATGTAAAGGGCGGCGACGGCGGCGACGGTAAGGTTTCCTTTTACAGAGCAAAATATATTACGCACGGCGGCCCCGATGGCGGCGACGGCGGCAAGGGCGGCAATGTGGTTTTTGTCGGCGAAAGCGGCATGAGCACATTGATGGATTTCCGCTATAAGAGAAAATTTGTGGCAACGCCCGGCGAACCCGGCGGCAAGCGCAACTGCTTCGGCAAGGACGGCGAGGATATCATCATTAAGGTGCCTGTCGGTACGGTGATCCGTGAGGCGGAAAGTGGCAAGGTAATGGCGGATATTACGACGGCAGGAGAGGAAAAAATCCTCATCCACGGCGGCAAGGGAGGCAAGGGCAATCAGCACTTTGCAACCCCCACCAGACAGGCCCCCAGATACGCGGAGCCGGGCAGAAAATCCAAGGAATATGATGTCATTCTGGAATTAAAGCTGATTGCGGACGTTGGCTTGATCGGTTTCCCGAATGTCGGGAAATCCACACTGCTTTCCATGGTAACAAATGCAAACCCCAAGATTGCAAACTACCACTTTACTACACTGGCACCTAATTTGGGTGTTGTGGAAGGACGCTTTGGGGACAAATTCGTGATGGCGGATATTCCCGGTCTGGTGGAAGGCGCGAGCGAGGGCGTTGGCTTGGGGCATGAATTTCTGCGCCATGTGGAACGCACGAAGGTATTCATTCATGTGGTGGATGCGGCAGGCGTTGAAGGGGATGACCCTGTGGAGAATGTGGAAAAAATCAACCGCGAGTTGGCAGAATATAAAGAGGATTTGCTGAAGCGTCCACAGGTGATTGCGGCAAATAAGACGGATATCCCCGGCTCGGAGGAGAATGTGGCACGGCTGAAGGAGACTTATGAGCCACAGGGCTTCAAGGTGTTCCCCATTTCTGCGGCAACGAATAAGGGGCTGGATGAGCTTCTGACAGAGGTCGGCAGAATCCTGAGAGAATATCCGGAGGATATTGTATTCGAGGAGGAATACGAGGAATATGACGAAGTGAAGGTCGATCAGGAGCCCTTTATCATCGAGGAGGTCGAGGATGGCTATTTCGTGGTTACAGGTGTCGGCGTAGAAAAAATGATTGGCTATACCAATATTGATACCGAAAAGGGCTTTGCCTTCTTCCAGAAATATTTGAAGGAGAAGGGCATTATCGAGGCGCTGGAGGAAAAGGGTATCAAAGAAGGCGATACGGTTCATATTTACGATTTAGACTTTGAATTTTGGAAATAATGACGATATAGATGATATAAAAAAGCGAAATCCTTACGAGGACTTCGCTTTTTTTGTATCAGAAATTGAGTTCGGTTTGATATTTTAATGCGACAACAGCAGCTTTGTTGCTTCCAGAAGGTTTAGATGCTTGACGCTTCTTGGCTCAAAGTGCATGATGCGGCAAACGATTTGCAGAGCCGTTCCCGCAACAAAAACGGAAATGACGGTGCCGATGCCGATAGGGCCATCCAAGGCCCAGCCAATGAGCAAAACCACGCCGACAATGACGGACTGCACCAGACCGACGGGCTGATTTGGAAACCGCTTGCCCAAGGCGATTGTCAGAGAATCACGCGGACCACAGCTTTGCCCTGCGGACATATAAAAATATTGCCCGAAGCCCATCACGAACAGCCCGACAATAACAAGAATAATGCTCAGATAGAGATTGCGGCTGATGGGAATGGGGTGGAAATACGAAATCCAATCGACATAATTGCCGACCAGAAGGGCATCTAAAATTGTGCCGAAGCCGATTTTTTCCTTCAAAAGCAGGTCAATCCCCAAAATGATGATACCGCTGACGGTATGAACAAAGCCGAAGCTCAGCCCGACCTTGCCGGAAATTGCCATGGAAAGACATTCCCATGGGGCAATGCCGATATTTGCCTGCACGGTCAGATAGACACCGCA
>OGJR01002084.1_pt1 | contig 10789 bp, 9 predicted proteins | sample 1572301 | NCBI WGS metagenome assembly OGJR01 (sample SAMEA2582083, study PRJEB24529) | metagenome | biome: Human gut stool | place: China | collected 2011 | reverse complement strand
TAAAAAACTTGAAATATTCTATATAATAAGTTATTTTTGACTAGATATCGGTTTGTACCTAATAAACGGATGGAAAATAGAAGAAGAAAACAAATGTAACAAAAAATTGTCATTTTTTTTGAAAATGTTTGAAAATTGCTCTCAAAAATGTCCGGATATTGACATAGGTCATTGAAAGGGTTTGATTTTTATGTTATGTTGTAGAAAACAGCAAAAATTCATGAAGCATGCTGAACCTTATATGGAATAAGGAAGAAGATGTATTGGCAGAAAGACAAGGCTTAGAGGTTTGGGGATATCGTATGTGTATGAAAGACAGAATGAGACGGTTTCTGGTGGATGTTCTGGACATCCATAATAAAGATGTAATCGAAAAAGTTATTGGTATTTCCAGCATCAGGCACTACCCGAAGGGGTGGGCACTGTACAATCAGGGGGAACCGGTGGATACCTGCTGCTTCCTGATGGAAGGCGTGACGGGCGCATTTCTTTATACGACGGGCGGAAAGCAGATTTCGGATGATTTTTCTTTTGTATCCGGCGAGATAATTACGCCGTTTACGAACCGGCAGAGAAAAGCGCTGACCTCTGTGGTCGCGATGTCGAATGTAGATGTTTTTGTGATTGCCAATATGGATGTAATCATGCTGTTTAGAACCTATCCGGAATTTCAAACAATCCTTTTTGAATGGCTGATGCAGGCGTACCACAAGCAATGGGCGCTCAAAAGTGCGCGGTATCAGATGGCGGCGAAGGAGCGGTATCTTTTCTTTTTGAAGGAATATGAGGGGCTGGAGGATGTGGTCAGCGACCGTTTTTTAGCTTCGTTTTTAGATATGTCGCCGGAGACGCTGAGCCGGCAGAAGCGGTGCCTGCGGGAGGAAAAGCCCGATTGAAGCAACGGAAGGAAGGCATCTTTCACATTTTTCTCAAAGGAGGATGTGCGAATATAAGAAGCGGAGAGGCGAAGGGGGGAGATGCAGCGAGAAAGAAGGCTGTTTGAAATAGAAAAAAAGGGTTTTCAAAGGAACGGAAAAATAAAGAAAGGTTGAAGGAAAAATGAAAAAGAAAAAATACCTTGCGATTTTCATGGCAATGAGCATGGCAACTGCAACTACACCTGTGACAGCATTGGCAGATGATGTGGTAGACACAACAGGTACAGAAAGCGGTACAGGGGCAGGCGAAAGCGGCAGTGGTGAAATCGGCAGTGAAAATGGCGGCACAGAAGGCGGTAGCACAACAGCACCTGAAGAAAGCAAAATCGACAGCTTTGACAAGCTGAAAGCTGCGATTAAAGCGGCAGAAGCAGGCGAAACAATTAAACTTGCTGCTGATATCACAGGGGATGTTGTAGTACCTGAAGGTGTAAATATTACAATCGACCTGAATGGCAAGAAGATTACAAACAGCGTTGGGCACACAATTATGAATAACGGCACCTTGACTATTGAGGGTGAAGGTACAGTAGATAATATTACTCACGGGAAAGCAGCTCTCTATAATAAGGGAACGGTTACTTTAAACGGAGGTACTTTTGATCGTACCCAAGAAAATGGTCAAAGTGATAGTTCTTCTGGCGGTAACTCCTATTATACCATCAAGAATGTTGGTAATATGACCATTAACGAAGGTGTAAACGTGCTGACAGCGAAGGGGAATGGCGAGTTGGGCAGATTCTCCAGCCTTGTTGCGAATGGTTACTACAATGGTACTACATACGACAACGACAAGGGAGAGGAAAAACCTACGTTGACTATCAATAATGGTACCTTCTCGGGAGGTCTGAATACGATTAAAAATGATGACCGTGCAGAGTTGACTATTAACAACGGTACCTTCAAGAATTTCTATCAGGCAACTGTTCAGAATCATAATATTGCAACAATTAACGGTGGTACCTACAAAGCTGCAAGTGATGCAAGCAGTACAGGAAAAGAAACCTACGGTGTTTATAACTGTGGTTGTGGTGCTAATATTGACCTTGGTACATTGACTGTAACCGGCGGTATCTTTGAAGGTGCGGATTATGCGATTGCTGATGTCAGCAGTCAGACTGCTGTTGTGAATATTTCCGGGGGTAGCTTTAGTGGTGCTAAAGGTGCAGTTAAAGGTACAAACTCTAATGCTATAATCTCTATTTCCGGCGGTGTATTTGATTCTAATGTGCAGGCATACGCAGCAGACGGCTATAAAGCAATTCAGGTTACAGGTGACAAATACGTTGTAACCAACGAGATTGCTCTGGACAAAAAAAGCACAAGAATCCGCAGAGGTTACACAGATACACTGAAAGCAATCGTAGAAGCAAACGGCAAAACATACGATGTAGCAGCCCCTATAACATGGGCAAGTGATAAAGAAAGCGTTGCAACTGTAAAAGATGGCGTTGTTACAGGTGTGGACTATGGTACTGCAACTATCACAGCAACACTGGGCACTACAACAGAAACACCTGATACAACAGAAACACCTGCAACGCAGGCAGAAGATGATACAGCAACAGGCGGCGATGCAGTTACAGACGGTGACAACACAACTACATCTTCTAACACACTGAAAGCAAGCTGCACTGTAGATGTATATAAGAAATCTTCTTCCGGTTCCTCCTCCGGCGGTGGCGGCGGCAGCAGTGCAGCAAAACACGGTGTAACCATCTCTGACAGCAAAAACGGGGCTGTAACCGCAAGTGCAGCAAAGGCAGAAACAGGTGACAAGGTTATTTTGACACCCAAGGCTGACGAGGGCTATGAGCTGGATAAGATTACTGCAAAGGACAAGGACGGCAAGGAAGTTAAGCTGAAAGCAGAAAAGGACGGCACATACTCCTTCACCATGCCGAAGGGTGGCGTAACCGTTGACACAACCTTCAAGCAGGCAGAGGGTGCAACCAACACAGATAAGCCCGCAGCAGCAGCAAAGACAATCATTTTGCAGATTGGCAGCACAGCAGTGCTTGTGGACGATCAGGCAATCATCAACGATGTTGCACCCGTAATCCGCAACGACAGAACTCTGGTTCCTATCAGAGTCATCACAGAAGCACTGGGCGGTCAGGTTGCTTGGAACGAAGCCGCAAAAGAGGTTACTCTGACTGTTAACGGCAAGGAAATCAAAATGACTATCGGCAAAGTTCTGGAAAAATACGGCGTTGCTCCCGTTATCAGCGGCGGCCGCACCTTTGTACCCGTTCGCTTTGTAGCGGATGAGCTGGGCGCAGTGACCACATGGGACGATGCAACAAAGACTGTAACAATTCAGGCAGTAAAATAAATTTTTCTGAAAAATCTTAGTTGAAAACAATAAAAATGGCGTTCATCCGCAAGGATGAGCGCTGTTTTCTGCTTTCAGGGAAGAAGTGGGGCGAAAAATACGACCCTCGAAAAAAAACACTTTCCACTGCACCGTTTTCGTGATATAATTCTAATGTTATAGGGCGAAATATAGAGAAAAACGACTACTTTTTGGGGAACGGCGGCTTTTTCGCCTGTTCAGAGATATAGATTGTCCTTTGGAATTGATTGGAAGGATGAATGTTTTTATGGATAAATTAGTTGTAAGGGGCCGAAAAAGATTGACCGGAGAGGTTACCATCAGCGGTGCGAAAAACGCGGCGGTAGCTGTTATTCCGGCGGCGGTAATGGCAACCGGAGTGAGTGTACTGGAGAATCTTCCCAGTATTGAGGACGTTAGAAATATCTGTCATACCATTCAGGAAATGGGCGGTAAATGCAGATTTGTAGATAAACATACTTTGGAAATTGACTGTAACGAGGGTGTCAGCTATCAGGCGACCTTTGAGGGCGTGCAGAAAATGCGCGCATCCTATTATCTCATCGGTGCGCTTCTGGCACGCTATAAAAAGGCAGAGGTGGCAATGCCCGGCGGCTGCAACTTTGGCAAACGCCCCATTGACCTGCACCTGAAGGGCTTCCGTGCGCTTGGTGCAACCGTCATTGAGGAGGACGGCATGGTGAAGGCTTATGCCGAAAAGCTGATTGGTACTTCCATCTACATGGATCAGGTAAGCGTTGGTGCGACCATCAATGTCATGCTTGCGGCAACCATGGCGGAAGGCACCACAACGATTGAAAACGCGGCTAAGGAGCCACATGTGGTAGATACTGCAAACTATCTGAACATGATGGGTGCAAATATCAAGGGTGCAGGGACAGATGTGATTCGTATTAAGGGCGTTTCTGAGCTGAAGGGCGCGCAATATACCATCATTCCCGACCAGATTGAGGCAGGCACATACATGATTGCGGCGGCGATTACGGGCGGCGATGTGCTGGTGAAGAATATCATTCCCAAGCACATGGATTCCCTGACGGCAAAGCTGGAGGAAATGAATGTGAAGGTGGCGGAATGGGAGGATTCCATTCGCGTGATGGCGGATGAGCCCTTGCGTGCGGTAAATGTAAAGACCATGAGCTACCCCGGCTTCCCGACGGATTTACAGCCCCAGATTGCAACGCTTCTTGCGGTCTGCAACGGGACAAGCGTGCTGACGGAAAATGTCTGGGAAAACAGATATCAGTACATGGGTGAGCTGCGCAAGCTGGGCGCAGATGTGGAGATTAACGGCAGAGTGGCAACCATCCACGGCATTAAGCATTTCAGCGGCGCGGAGGTTTCCGCAACAGACCTGAGAGCAGGCGCGGCAATGATTCTGGCGGCACTGGCGGCAGAGGGTGAAACCATCATTGACGGCGTGCGTTATATCGACAGAGGCTATGAGGATGTCGAGGAAAAATTCAGAGCCATGGGCGCGGATATCGACCGTATCCCCGGCGAGCAGTAAAAAGAGAACAAGAGAGCCTCGGAGCAGTTCCGAGGCTTATTTTATGGAAAAACACGAAGGAAAAGAGGTGAACTGGCTTGCGGATGGAATTTTGCACCATCGCCAGTGGCAGCAGCGGCAACTGCACCTATATCGGGACGGATTACACGAAAATATTGATTGATGCAGGCATCAGCGGCAAGAAAATCGAGGAAGGGCTTGCAAATTTGAAGCTGACGGGCGACAAAATAGATGCGCTGTTTATCACCCATGAGCATGTTGACCATATCAAGGGGGCAGGCATTCTTTCCCGTAGGTTTGATATCCCTATTTTTGCTACGCCGGATACCTGGGCGGCGATGGAGGAAGGACTTGGGCGGATTGCGCCGAGCAACAAGCGGATTGTGTATGCGGATGAGGTCTGCGCGGTGAATGACCTTTGCGTGAAGCCGTTTCGGATTCCGCATGACGCGGCGGAGCCTGTGGGCTACAACGTCTTTTCGGGCGAGAAAAAAATCACACTGGCAACGGACATCGGCCATGTGACGGATACGATTCGGGAAAGCATAGAGGACAGTGATGTGCTGCTTTTAGAGGCAAATCATGATGTGGAAATGCTGAAAAAGGGCGGCTATCCATGGTCGCTGAAGCAGCGGATTCTGGGTGAAAACGGACATCTTTCCAACCATACGGCAGGAAGGCTTCTGGCAGAGGTGATGACGGGAAGGATGAAATATGTTTTTTTGGGACACCTCAGCGAGGAAAACAATAACCCCCATCTGGCGTATGAAACGGTAGAGGAAATCCTGCGGAACAACCGCATTGAGGTTGGCACGCATGTAAAAATGGATATGGCGAGCCGTTTTCAGAATGGCGTGAAGGTGGAGCTGTAACGGAGGATGGGCATGAAGGTTACGGTCGTTTGCGTAGGCAAATTGAAGGAAAAATACTGGCGCGATGCTATTGCGGAATACAGCAAGCGGCTGAGCCGTTATATGAAGCTGGAGATTATCGAGCTGGCGGATGAAAAAGCACCCGAAAACATGAGCGATGCACAGGCGGCGGAGGTCAAGGAAAGGGAAGGACAGCGGATTCTGAAAAACGTGAAGGACGATGCCTTTGCGGTGGCGTTGGCGGTGGAAGGGAAGATGCTTTCCTCCGAGGAGCTGGCAGAATTCATGGCGAAAAAGAGCGTTGGCGGCGTGAGTCATATTGTGTTCATCATCGGCGGCTCTCTGGGGCTTTCCCCTGCGGTGATGCGGCGTGCGGATTATGCACTTAGCTTTTCTAGAATGACATTTCCGCACCAGATGATGCGCGTGGTTTTATTGGAGCAGATTTACCGCTCGGAGCGGATTCAGCGCAACGAGCCATATCATAAATAAAGAAATTGCGAGGAAGGGAAGATTGCAATGAAAAAAGGCATGAAAATTGTGCGGTTTATCGGGATTGTGTGCTGGTTTCTGGCACTGTTCATTCTGATTAACGGGCATCAGGAGAAGAAAAAAGCGGCAGAGGAGGCGGCAAAGCAGCCTGCCATTGTAACGGAAACAAACGAAACGAATGACGGAGATACACCAAGCACCGTGATTTTCCCTGAATAAAAAAGAAAGCGTTCTCGAATGGAATATCCAAAGAGAACGCTTTTTTATGTTTTTGACTTAATTTTCTAAAAACGCTTCGCCGATTTTGAACACATCCCCTGCGCCGACCGTCAGAAGTAAATCCCCTGCCTTACAGTTTTTCTCCAGATAGGAGCGGATGGCATTAAAATCTCCGACATATCTTGCGGATTTGCCTGTTTTCGCGATTCTGTCTGCAAGCATGGCGGCGGAAATGGTGCCGTCATCGGATTCCCTTGCGGCATAGATATCCGCGATGATGACTTCATCTGCATCGGTGAATGCTTCGCCGAATGCATCAAAGAGAAACTTTGTTCTGGAATAGGTGTGCGGCTGGAATACGCACCAGGTTGTACGGTGCTGCACCTTTTTTGCCGCCGCCAGTGCTGCCTTGATTTCTGTGGGGTGGTGCGCATAATCATCAATGACAACAACGCCGTTTTTTTCGCCTTTTTTCTGGAAACGGCGTTCTGTACCCGTAAAATGCAGAAGCCCCTTTTGGCAGTCCGCGGGACAGACACCTACAAAATGTGCTGCTGCAATGGATGCCAGCGCATTTGCGATATTATGATCTCCGGGTACATTCAGATGGAAATTCCCGAACAATTCGCCTTTATAATATACATCAAAGGTATTCTTGCCGTCCGGCTCATGGATGATATTTTTCGCCTGCCAGTCAGCGCCATCCGCCAGTCCGAAGGTTTCTACGGTGCAGTCCAGTCCCTGTGTCAGCTCTGCCACGTTTTCAATCGCCTGATTGATAACCAAAGCACCCTTCGCGGGGATACGCTCTGCAAAGGTATGGAAGGAGCGGCGGATATTCGCAAGGTTTTTGAAATAATCCAGATGGTCGCTTTCCACATTCAGAATCACGCCGACGAAGGGCTTGAACTGCAAAAAGCTGTCGAAATATTCGCATGCCTCGGCAACGAAATACGGAGAGTGGCCGATTTTCAGGTTACTGCTGATGGTAGGCAGGATGCCGCCAACCGTAATGGTGGGGTCTGTCCCTGCGGCAAGCAGGATTTCGGAAACCATGGATGTGGTTGTAGTCTTGCCATGTGTGCCTGCAACGGCAATGGAATCCTTATATTCCGCCATGATTTCGCCCAGCAGTCTGGCTCTGTCCATCAGGGGGATATGCTTTGCCTGCGCCGCCTGATATTCGGGGTTATCGGGATGGATTGCCGCGGTATAGACCACTAAATCTACATCATCCGTGATATTTTCCGCCTTGTGTCCGAAGTTGATATGAATCCCCAAATTCTGCAGGTGCTTTGTCACGGGGGATTCCTTGATATCCGTACCGGAAACGATACAGCCCTTATCTGCCAGAATTTCTGCCAGACCGGACATGCTGATGCCGCCGATGCCGATGAAATAAATGTGTTGTCCTTTTTGAAATGTTGTCATATTCTATCGCCTCAAAATCTATTAAATGGGTTCAAATTTTTCTGAAATTTAACAAAATCATCATATAGTTTAACCTTCATTATAGTATACTGGCATGGGAAAGGCAATCTTTTCTCTGCGTTTTCTTTTTCTGTGTTCTATATTTTATACAGAAAGTGCCGAAAATAAACCCATACGGGCGCAGGAGCAACGTGCAAATTTTCTCAATCGGAAAAAAGGAAAGAGAAAAAGCCAATCGAAATAAGGCGAAATTTCGGCACAGATGCCGTAGATAATCTTTGCAAGTTTATTTTCCTATGCTATAATAATCAAAACAGAGCCTATGACTTTGTTACATATATACAATATATACAACCTGAAAAGATAGGGGTGGGTAATATGCGTAAAAAAGAAATGATAGCAATGCTTCTGGCGGGTGGACAGGGCAGTCGTCTGGGCGTGTTAACAAGAAAGGTGGCAAAGCCTGCCGTTGCCTACGGTGGGAGATATCGTATCATTGATTTTCCGCTGAGCAACTGCATTAACTCCGGCGTGGATACCGTCGGCGTGCTGACACAGTATCAGCCGCTACGCTTGAATCAGCATATCGGGATTGGGATTCCATGGGATTTGGATAAGAAAAACGGCGGTGTGACGATTCTTGCGCCGCATGTGAAAACAGGGGATTCCGGCGAATGGTTTAACGGGACGGCAAACGCCATTTATCAGAATATTGATTTTATCGACAGCAATAATCCGGAATATGTGCTGATTCTTTCCGGTGACCACATTTATAAAATGGATTATTCCAAGATGCTTGCCTTCCATAAGGCACACAACGCAGCGGCAACGATTGCCGTTATGGAGGTGCCGATGGAGGAAGCAAACCGCTTCGGCATTATGAATACCGAGGACGGCGATAAGATTTACGAATTTGAGGAAAAGCCGGAAAGCCCCAAGAGCAATCTTGCTTCCATGGGGATTTACATATTTACATGGGACAGACTGCGTGATGCATTGATTGAGGATAATTCCATCCATCCGGACAGCGATTTCGGCAAGCACATCATCCCTAAAATGCTGGATGAGGGACAGCCCATGTATGCATGGCGCTTCGATGGATACTGGAAGGATGTCGGTACCATTCAGTCCTATTGGGAGTCCAATATGGACTTAATCCGCACCCTGCCCGAATTCAACCTCTACGAGGATTTCTGGAAGATTTATACCAACAGCGACCATCAGCCGCCGCAGTATACGGCACCCGGCTCAAAGACAGAGGAAGCGCTGCTTTCTGACGGCTGTGAGATTTACGGTACGGTCTGTCGTTCCATCATCGGCCCCGGTGTTGTGGTGGAAAAGGGGGCAGTGGTGAAGGATTCCATCATCATGGCAGACACGATTATCGGCGAAAATGCTTTGATTGACCATTGCGTCATTGATGAAAAATGCAGCATCGGCAAAAATGTGCAGATGGGTGTCGGGGAAAATATTCCTAATGAGGCAAAGCCTAATATTTATAATACAGGCATCACCGTTCTGGGAATGAACAGCAGTGTTCCCGATGGGATTGTGATGGGGAAAAACTGCGTGATTTACGGCAGAAGCTCCCCTGAGGATTATCCCGACGGCAGATTGGAAAGCGGTAAGGCCGTTGTACGGGAGGTGTAACAGATGAAAGCAATCGGTATTATTCTGGCAGGCGGCAATAACGACGGCAGACTGGGTGTTCTGACCGACCATAGAGCGGCGGCGGCATTGCCCATCGGCAGCTGCTATCGCGCCATTGATTTTACATTGAGCAATATGTCCAACAGCGGCATTGGGAAGGTGGCTGTGCTGACACAGTATAACTCTCGTTCCCTGCGCGACCATCTGATGTCATCCAAATGGTGGGACTTCGGCAGAAAGCAGGGCGGCTTGTTCGTATTCACGCCGTATACCAGCAATGCAGGCTCTACATGGTTCCGCGGCACGGCGGATTCCATTTATCAGAATATGACCTTCCTCAAGCGCAGCAATGAGGAATACGTTGTGATTACCTCCGGTGATTCCATCTATAAAATGGATTACCGTAAGGTGCTGGAATATCATAAGGAAAAAAATGCGGACATTACTGTGGTTTATCAGAAAATGACGGGAAAGGATTTATCCAAATTCGGCATTTTGCAGATGGATGCGGACAATAAGCTGGAGGGCTTCGAGGAAAAGCCGGAGCAGCCGAAATCCGATGCGGCCTCCCTGGGGATTTATGTTATCTCCAGAACGCTGCTTATCAATCTGCTGAATCAGATTATCCCCGAAGGCAGATACAGTCTGGTAAAGGATATTATCATCCGCTTTATCCATACGCTGAAAATCTACGGCTATGAATATGACGGCTACTGGAATGCCATCGGCACAGGCATTGCGGCTTATTTTGAGACGAACATGGATTTTCTGAAAAAGGATATCCGCGATCATTTCATCAACGAATATCCCTATATTGAAACAAAGCCGAAGGATGAACCCCCTGCAAAATACAACAGGGGTGCGGATGTGACGGATTCCATCGTCGGCAGCGGTGCGATTTTTGACGGGAAGGTGGAGCATTCCGTTGTGTTCCGTAGGGTGCGTGTCGGCAAGGGCGCAGTTGTAAGAAATTCCATCCTGATGGAGGGCTGCCAGATTGGCGAAAACTGCGTGGTGGAAAATGCCATCTTCGATAAGGAGGTTGTCCTTTCCGCAGGACAAAGAGTCATCGGCGTTTCCTCTGAGGAGCCCGCAGTGCTGAAAAAGGGCACAAAATTATAACTCTATATTTATGAACAGAAGGACAGTCACAAAATCAGGAGGTGGCTGTCCTTTTTTGATAAGCTGAAATTTTTGCAGGCGCACCGCGCCGCCTTTCTCTCTGCCGTTTCCGGCACTGTGGGGAAGGGATTGGAAAGGGAAACTTTGTTGCCCTTTCCTCGGTTGCGGAGGTTTGGAACCCATAGCGAAACGGGTTCCA
>OGJR01002082.1_pt1 | contig 10815 bp, 7 predicted proteins | sample 1572301 | NCBI WGS metagenome assembly OGJR01 (sample SAMEA2582083, study PRJEB24529) | metagenome | biome: Human gut stool | place: China | collected 2011 | reverse complement strand
TGAGGGGCGTTTGAGCGGAGAGAAGACGAACAGAAGCCCCTCTGGAGACCGGACAGCGGCCGGGCTCCAGAGGGGCCTTTATCGCTGGCAAATTCCTGTTGAGAGTTCCTGGCGGAACGGCTCCGGCCAACTGGGCGTGTGCCGCAGCTTAGCTGCGGCACACGCCCTTTTTGCATTCTGGAGAACTGATATGCGTCCAACGGTTTCCATGCAAAAGGTACGCAAATAAAGGATAACCTTCTGGAATGGGGCGGTGAAAACTGTGAATTTGTTTCTGAGAGCCATGTCGTTTATGATAAGTACAGAAATAGGGCTGCTCAGCGCTGTAAAACTGGAGAATTTAGACAGTATGGCAGCCACATAGGAGGGACGTTCTATGAGTGCAAACGCACACACCGCCGTAATGACCGACTTGGAGCAGCGGATTCAGGATGGCCGGCAGCTCTCCGCTCCGCGGCCGCGCATCAACAGGATCATGGAGGACCGCTTTTACGGCCGGAAGCCCCGGGTGGATATCCAGCGAGCGGTGCTCTTTACGCAGTCCATGATGCAGACGGAGGCCTATCCCCAGGTGCTCCGCACCGCGCTGGCCATCCAGTACATGATGGAGCACATAGAAGTGGTGATCCAGCCCCATGAGCTCATTGTCGGCACGGCCGCTACTGTGTGCTATATCCTGAGACCCGGGGCGGCCAGTTCCCGCGTGATCTGCCCAAGATCCTCAAGGCGGAGGGCAAGGCGGGCTACGCCATGACCCAGGCGGAGGTGGATACCGTTCTCAACGAGGTGGTTCCGTACTGGAAGGGCAAGACCTCCCATGAGCTCTATCTGAACATGCTCCCCAGGGAGACCCGCAGGGTGATCTACGGCGACGAGGAGTATGCCACCCAGGGCCTCATCTTCGACGAGGCCAACAACGCCCATACACTGAGCTGGACCGGCTCCTATGAAAAGGTAATCAGGGAGGGCCTGGAGAGCATCATCCGCGAGCTGGAGGAGAAGAAGGCGGGCATCGAGGGCAACCTGCTGCACAACCAGATGGACAAGATCTACTATCTGGACGCCGCAATTCTCTCCTGCAAGGCCATGATTACATATGCCCACCGCTATGCGGACAGGGCCGAGGCGATGGCCGCGGAGGAGAGCGACCCGGTACGCCGGGCCGAGCTGGAGACCATCGCGGAGATCTGCCGCCATGTGCCCGAGCACCCCGCCCGGAACTTCTATGAGGCGGTGCAGGCCCAGTGGTTCCTTCAGGTGGGCTACCGGCTGGAGAACATGAACGGCGGCGGCGTGGGTCTGGGCCGACTGGACCAGTATCTCTATCCCCTCTACAAGGCGGGCCTGGAGGACGGCACCCTCACGGAGGAGCGGGCCATGGAGATTCTGGAATGCATGTTCATCAAGGTGGGCGAGGTGGTTCCCTACCAGGGCAAGAGCACGGCGGGCGGCCACGAGGGCTACACCCACTTTGAGGCCCTTTCCCTGGGCGGCCTGACCCCCGACGGCCGGGACGCCACCAATCCACTGACCTACCTCATCCTCCGCTCCAAGAAGGAGTTCCCCTTCCAGTATCCCGATGTCAGCCTGCGAGTTCACGCCAATACCCCGGATAAGCTGCTCCGGGCCGCCGCCGAGGTGGTGAAGGTGGGATACGGCTGCCCCAAGTTCTTCAACGACGAGGAGTTTATCACCCACTACATCGCCGCCGGCGTGCCGCTGCACATTGCCCGCGACTATGCCGCCTGTGGCTGCTGCGGGGGCCGCCTGCCCGACTATGAGACTTACCTGGCCGCGGTGTGCAACCTGAACATCACCGCCGTCCTGGAGATGGCCATGAGCGACGGCTGGGTTCACTTCGGGGACGGGAAGTACGAGAAATTCCTGGATACGCCCATCCCCGCCGGCCACATTCAGAACATGGACGATCTGATGGTCAACCTGGAGGCGGCGTTCACCTTCTTTGTGCGCCACATCATGAAGCGCACCGGCACCCTGGAGCAGAGCAACGCCCTGAAGCTGGCCTGCCCCTTTACCTCCGCCCTCAGCGAGGCGGGCCGGATCAACATGAAGGATCTGCACCAGCCCTGTGACAGGGACTACGGCCTGTATATCGACAACGGTGCGGTGAATGTCATTGGCATCGGCACCCTGATCGAATCGCTCTCCGCCCTGGATGAGTTCGTATTCCGGGGCAGGGAATTCACCCTGGAGCAGGTCCGCCAGGCGGTAAATGCCAACTTTGAGGGCTATGAGCCCATGCGCCAGAAGCTGCTCAGGGCACCCAAGTTTGCCAACGGCGACCAGCACGCCCTGGAGCTGGCCCGGCGGTTTGACGCCATGATGCAGAACGTCATTGTCCGCCACCGCACCATGCACGGCGGACAGAAGCACCTGAAGTTCGTGCCGGTGGCCTCCCACGTGGCCCTGGGCGGCAAGACCATTGCCACACCCAACGGACGCAGGGCGGGCGTGGCCCTGTCCGAGGGAATCTCCCCCACCCAGGGCACCGATGAGAACGGCCCCATCACCACGCTTAACGCTGTGGCGGCCATCAACAGCCATGCCCACGACCTGACGATGCAGCGCCTGCTGAACATCAAGCTGTCTCCCGCATTCCTGGAGGGGGAGAGCGGTATTCAGAACTTTATCCAGATCATCCGCACCTTTGTGGATCTGAAACTGTGGCACATTCAGTTTAATGTCGTCAACCGGGAGACCCTGCTGGCCGCGCAGAAGGACCCGGACAAATACCGCAACCTGGTGGTGCGTGTGGCAGGTTACTGCGCCTACTTCACCGACCTGAGTGAGAAGCTGCAGACGGAGATTATCAACCGTACCGAGCACACCAGCATGTGCACCGAATAAACCATCCGCAGGAGGGAGGTGGGGCGGCATGAGCCAATCCGCAGTGGGAACCATCTTCAATGTGCAGCGCTTCAGCCTCCACGACGGCCCCGGCATGCGGGATCTGATTTTTCTAAAGGGCTGCCCGCTCCGGTGCGAGTGGTGCGCCAATCCGGAGTCACAGCATGCGGAGCCTGAGTTGAGCTGCCGCCCGGCTAAATGCATCGGCTGCCGGGCCTGCACGGCTGCGTGCCCCACCGGGGCCGCCGCCGTGGCGGCAGGCGGCCGGATTCAGGTGGACCGCGCCGCCTGCCGGAGCTGCTTTGCCTGTGCCCGGGCCTGCTGCTCCGGCGCGCTGAGCCGGATCGGTGAAGAGCTTGACGCCAGGACCCTGGTGGAGCGGGTGATGGCCCAGCACATGAGCTGGCGCGCCGAAGGCGGTGTGACGCTCAGCGGAGGTGAGCCTCTGGCTCAGCCCGATTTTGCTGCCGAGCTGCTGCAACGGTTCCGGGAGGAGGGGGTGGGAACGGCCCTGGAGACCTGTGGATACGTGCCCTTTGAGGCGTTCCAGAAGGCCGCGCCCTTTTGCCAGCTTATCTTTTTTGATCTCAAATGTATGGCTTCGGAGGTACACAGGCGGTACACCGGGGTGGACAATCGGCGGATTCTGGACAACCTGATGGCGCTCTCCCGGGAATTCCCTGATTTGCCCCTCCGGGTGCGCACCCCTCTGATCCCCGGCGTCAACGACGGCCGGGAACAGTTGTCCGAAATCGTGCAGTTCCTGCGGAGGCTCCCATCGCTGGCCGACTACGAGCTGCTCCCCTATCACAACTGGGGGGAGGGAAAATACCGCCAGCTGGGCCGGAGCTATCCACTGGCCGGACTGGAGCCGCCGGACAGGGGGGCGGTAAGGCGCCTCAACGACGAGCTGCGGGCTGAGTTGGGCCTGCGGCCGGGACAGGAGTGATTTTCATGGATATCATTGATTTTCGTTACCGTCCGCCCTATGGCAGCTACCGGGAGACCATCATGTACCGGGATCTGGAGCGGGCAAGGCGCTGTTCCGAGGCGTTCGGTATGAACCAGTCCCCGGCTGTGGCTGCCAGGGATATGGAGGCATCTTTAACGGAAATGGACCGGGCGGGCATCGGCATGGCGGTGCTGGCCGGACGCAAGGTACTTCCTCACATCGGCGTTGTGGACAATCAGGATATCGTGGACCTGATCCACGCCTACCCCGGGCGGTTTACCGGCATGGCGGGGGTGGACCCCAGCGACGGGCCGGAGGCCATGGAGGAACTGGAGCGGTACGTCGTGGGCGAGGGCCTGCGGGGCATCGTCATGGAACCGGGACTGACCAAGACCCCCATGTTCGTGGAGGATGAACGGATTTTCCCGCTCTATGAGCGCTGCCAGGCGCTGGGTGTCCCCGTCATGCTCATGGTGGGCTCCAACTGCGGCCCGGACATCGAGTACTCCAAGCCGGAGCACGCCGAGCGGGTGGCCAAGGCGTTTCCCAAATTGAACATCATCCTCTCCCACGGAGGCTGGCCCTGGGTGACGGAGGCCATTCACGTGGCGTATCGCTATAAAAATGTCTATCTGCTGCCGGATTTGTACCAGTTCAACGGCCCGGGAAGCGGAGAGTACCTGGCTGCGGCGAACTATATCCTGCGGGATCAGATGCTCTTTGGTTCCGCCTACCCCTATGTCTCCCTGCGGGAGGCGGTGGACTACTTCCTGGAGGGGCGCCTGAGACCCGTGGCCCAGCCCGCTTTCCTGGCCGGCAACGCCCGCAGAATCTTGGAGCTGGAGCGTGTGTGAGTCCAGCCTGAGATAAATACAACCTTCAAGGGAGGTCTCAAATGTGAGTACGCAACTAAAAGCACAGCAAGGATTGACCAATCTCACTCCGATCAAGGTGATCCACATCCTGATATCCCTGGCAATCATGGTCTGTTTCAAGTTTGTCCCCGCCGCGGAGCCGCTGACCCCCCTCGGGGTGGAGGTGATCGGTATCTTCCTGGGGATGCTCTATGGCTGGCTGATCGCCAACGACTCCTTCTGGCCCAGCATTTTCGGCCTGCTTTTCCTGGGCCTGAGCAGCTACTCCACCGTACCCGCCGTCCTGAGGGATGGCTTCGGCAATTCCACTGTTCTGCTGCTGTTCTTCTTCTTCGCCTTTACCAACATCATCAGCGCCGCCGGTATCACTGAGTATATCGCGCGCTGGATCGTCAGCCGCAAGGTTGTGCAGGGCAGGCCATATCTGCTGACCCTGATGATCTTCTTAGCCATGTGCGCGCTGGTCATCATGGTTTCCTGCGCTGCGGCCACCATGGTAATTTTCCCCCTGATCAAGGAGATCTGCCGTCTCTACGGCGTTAAGCCCGGCAGCAAGTGGGCCTCTATCACCCTGGTGGGCACAATCTGTGTGGGCTGCTCCTTCTACATGCTGCTGCCGTTCAAGTCTCTGCCCGCCGTGGTGTTCTCCAGCTATACCCAGATGTCCGGTGGCGACTCCATCGCACTTGTCCCCTATCTGGCGATCGTGGTCGTCATCACCGCTATTACCATGGCCCTGCTGCTGGTGCTGATGAAATTTGTCCTCCGGTGCGATGTCAGCGTAATTGCCTCCAGCAACAAATCCATGGAAGAGCTGCCCAAGCTGAGCCGGTATCAGAAATTTATCATGGTCTTCTTTGTGACCGTGATCGTCCTGCTGCTGTTCCCCTCCTTCGTGCCCAAGACCTTTATTGTCAGTACGGTGCTGAACAATGTGGGCGCCACCGGCATCCTGCTGGGCGCTGTCGGCGTCTATATTATGGTCAGTCTGAAGGAGGGCATGCCTGCCGTCCAACTGTTCTCCAAGAACATTGGCTGGTCCATCATCTTCATCCTGGCCGCCGCGCTGAGTATCGCCGATGCCATGGCCGCCGAGTCCACCGGAATCTCGGCCTGGCTGGTGGAGCTGATCACGCCGGTGGTCCAGGGCAAGAGCCCTCTCGTCCTCACCGCAGTAATGTGTGTCGTCGGTATGGCCCTCACCAACGTGGCTAATAACATCGCCACCGCAGCCATGCTGACGCCCATTGCCTACAGTGTGGGCATCGCCTGCGGCGCCAATCCGGCGGCACTGGCGGTCTGTGTGCTGCTGGCCACCAATATGGGTATGGCAACCCCGCCCGCCAGTGCTCCTGCGGCCATTGTCCACGGCGAAAAGGAGTGGATTCCCGGAAGTGACGCCGTGAAATACGGCCTTGTCTGCTGCGGCATCACCCTGGTTCTTATTCTGGCCGTGATCTTCCCCATGGCAAACGTCATGTTCTGATGCAGCAGGGTCTGGAGCATACGTGAAAAGCCCCGCCGGTATCCCAACAGGATACCGGCGGGGCCTTTCAACCTTTTTATTTGCAGGTGCAATCCTTGAAGTATCGCTTCAGCGCACACACCACCGATTGTTCCTCCCGAAGCAGGGACTTTCCTGATTGGTGGACCAGCAGGAAGGTGGCATGTCCGAAATCCAGTCCATGAACCATGACGGGCTGCACCGCTCCCTGGCTGACAAAATACTCGTACTGGGAGGTAAACCTGGGAAAGATAGCGGCGCACCTGTTCTGCGCCACATACTGCAAGATGGCGTCCTTGCTGTGGCAGCGGAATCCGGCCTCACCACTGAAATAGTGTCCGAACAGAAGCCAGTTGTCGTCGTTTACGTGGGAATAGGTGCCAAGGGGAACCTGCGCAAGCATCTGAGGCGTGATTTCCCCTGTCAGAGCCAGGGGATGGCCGGAGCCGAGAAACAGGTATTCCGGGTCTTCAATCACCTCGCAGCAGTCCCAGCCGTTTTTGCGGATCCGCTCCAGGGTGGCGGTCGAGTCCGCCTGATTTTCCTTGCGGATCGGGAGCAGGCCGATGTGAACCCCGTTCTCCTCCATTTTGTGAATGATCTCGCTGCGCCGACATTCGTGGAGCAGCAGATTGATGTCGGGGTGCCGGTCCTTCAGGCAGGGGATAAACCCTGCGGAGAGAAAATTGCACATGGTGGTGGTGCTCTGTATGTGTACCTCCCGGGGAACCTCCTCCAGAGGGGTGGATTCCTGCCAGCCGTTCACCATTTGAAGAATGATCTTTACGTCCCCGTAAACCCACTTGCCATAGGCGGTGAGCTCGATGCCGCGGCTCGTCCGCCGCAGCAGTTGGTGCCCCAGCTCGTCCTCCAGGGCGTCGATCATCTTACTGACAGAGGGCTGGGTGGTGTAGAGCTCGTTAGCCGCTTTTGTGAAGGAGCTGTGCTGCACTACTTTATCGAATGCGATAAGCTGTTCGATGCGCATAGCGGAACCTCCCTTTTTCAGGCCGCACCGGGGCCCACAGTCAGATCGCCTCGGATATGGCATCCCCCATGTCGCTGCAGGAGAGCCGCTTGCCTCCCGGAGTCATAATGTCGCCGGTGCGGTATCCGTCGTCCAAAACCTTGACAATGGCCGCCTCAATCGCGTCGGCCTCGACGGTCATATGGAAGGAGAGGCGGAGCATCAGTGCCGCAGAGAGGATCTCGGCAATGGGATTGGCAATGTTCTGGTCGGCAATGTCCGGCGCTGAGCCGCCGGCGCACTCGTATAATCCCTTGCCCTCGCTCCCAATGTCGCCGGAGCCGGCAATACCCATGGAGCCGGCGGCACTGTTGGCCAGGTCGGACAGGATATCGCCGAACATATTTTCTGCCGCGATTACGTCAAAATACCCCGGCCTGCTCACCAGGCGGGCGGCGCAGCCGTCAATCAGCATGGTCTCATAGTGAACCTCAGGGTATTCCTCGGCCACCTTTTCATATACCGTCTGCCACAGCACGCCGGTCTCCATGGCGTTGGGCTTGTTTACCATCGTGACGTGCTTTTTGCGGCCCATGGCCAGGTCAAACGCGCAGCGGGCGTGCCGCTCGATCTGTGACCAGGTGTAGACGCACTCATCGCAGGCGGTCAGTTCGCCGCCGATCTCCTTCCTATACTTGCCCGCATAGAAGATACCCGCGGTATTCTCCCGCAGAACAATGAGATCCAGTTCCCGGGCCACCGTATCCTTGAGCGGAGAGGCCTGGATCAGTTGGGGATAGACCTTGGCCGGACGGATATTGGCAAAGAGCTCCATGCCGCGCCGGAACGAAGCCAGGGCCTTCACTGCGGCCTCCTTACGGCTTGGGGATTTTTTGGTGCCGGTGGCGCCGGTGGAGGGGTATTTGCGGGGATCACCCACCGAGCCGAACAGGATGCTGTCGCAGGAACGCCCCAGCTCATAATCCTGCGGACGCAGGGCATCGCCGTAGGCCTCCAGACCGGCGACACCGCCGATTATATCATAATAATGGAACGTGTGCCCAAATTTCTGTGCGACCCGCTCCAATACCTTGATACTTTCGTTGACGACTTCCGGACCAATTCCATCCCCGCGCAAAACGGCAATTCTCTTTTCCATGGCAGGCACACTCCCAATCTTTATAAGAATATATACGATTTGTTTTGTGCAATTTCATTATACCAAAGCTTATCATGTGAGAGAAATTCCAAAACAAAAGGGTTACCTTCAGAAAAGTTATGGAGGGCTTTCGCTCCGGCGTATGCCCGAGCGAAAGCCAGGCCCCCGGAGCAAAACGCTCCGGGGGCCTGGCTTAAGAGATGTAAAAAACCGTATGTTTATCAGCAGTATAAAAGGGCCGCCCGTTCCCGCCGGTCGATTTTCGCCTGAAAGCGCGCCATACATTCAGCGGGGAATCCTGGGGCCGATGAGTAAGACGGCATCATTGCTCCCGAAGCAATCAATAGCTCATCTGCGGCACCAGGCTCTGCTGGGGCTGCACAGGTGAAGGTCCGGGCAGCGAACCCTTATCGGGGGGATGACGATGGCTGCGCCGGAAGCTGGCGGCCGGTGTGGTCGATGGTGTAGTCCACGTTGTATTCCCCGGGGAGAATCAACTCGGAGATGGGGACGAAGGTGTAGCCCTCCTGTAGCAGGGTTTCGAGGATGGCGGGCAGGGCCTCGGGGGTATGGAGGGCGGCGTTGTGGAAGAGAACGATGGACCCGGGCTGGACCCGGCTCACCACCCGCTCCGTGATCTCCCCGGCGGGGAGATCCTTCCAGTCCAGACTGTCCACGTCCCACTGGATGGGCTCCATCCCGATGGAGCGGATGGACGTAATTACATTGTTGTCGTATTCTCCGTAGGGCGGGCGGATCAGGGTGGGGCGCACGCCGGTGACGGCCTCAATTTTGTCGTTGCAGGCCTCCACATCGGCGACGATCGCCTCGCTGGAGAGCTGAGACATGTGGGCGTGGGAGTTGGAGTGGTTCATCACCTCGTGGCCGGCGTCGTGGAGGGCCTTGACGGACTCCGGGTATTTGTCCACCCAGTCCCCCACCACGAAGAAGGTGGCCTTTACGTTGTATTTTCCAAGGATGTCGATGAGCTGCTGGGTGTCCTCGTTGCCCCAGGCGGCGTCAAAGGAGATGGCCAGCATCTTCTGGTCCCGCTGAACGCAGTAGATGGGAAGCTGCCGGTCGGTGGCGGAGGCCTCCGCCACTGCCGGGGCGTTGACCAGGGCAAACATGGCCGCCGCCAGCAGGGCGCACGCCAGCACGGTCAGGGTCCGGCGCCGCAGGATCAAACACTTCATACAAAAATCCGCTCCCTTCTCAAATAGGCCGTTTTTTCATTTATATGTAAAGGAGCGTGAGCGCATGCCCTGGCGAAATCTTAACGCAATCTTTATATGAAAGTGAAAAAGGCAGCGAAATTCCAACAAAAGCTGTGATATAATATAATATAAAATTTTATGCAGGGGAGGCGGGAACCATGACGGACCAGCGGCCGGATCCGGACGCACTGCTGCGGGAGCTCAAGCTGAAAGAGGAGACCAGAACGGGAAAGCTGAAGATATTCTTCGGTTATGCGGCGGGTGTGGGCAAGACCTACGCCATGCTGGAGGCCGCCCACCACGCCAAGGAGATGGGCGTGGACGTGGTGGCCGGGTACATCGAGCCGCACGTCCGGCCGGAAACCCTGGCTCTGCTGGACGGGCTGGAGCAGCTCCCCAACAAGGAGATCCCCTATAAGAATATCACGCTGCGGGAGTTTGATCTGGACGGGGCCCTGGCGCGGAAGCCCCAGCTCATCCTGGTGGATGAGCTGGCCCACACCAATGCCCAGGGCTGCCGCCATAGGAAGCGCTACCAGGACGTGATTGAGCTGCTGGATGGGGGAATCAATGTGTACACCACGGTTAATGTGCAGCATCTGGAGAGCCTTCATGACATCGTTGCTTCTATCACCCATGTGCGGGTCAATGAGCGCATTCCGGATGATATATTTGATGATGCCAGCCAGGTGGAACTGGTGGACATTGCCCCGGAGGAATTGAGGCAGCGGCTGGAGGACGGCAAGATTTACCATAAGGACCAGGCGGATAAGGCGTGTGTCCGTTTTTTCACAGCGGAAAACCTGTCCGCCCTTCGTGAGATTGCCTTAAGGCGCACCGCGGACCGGGTCAACCGGGATGTGGTCAGGGAACGGGATGCGGCGGGCAAGGACTATTATACGGGTGAGCACGTGCTGGTCTGCCTGTCCCCATCCCCCACCAATGCAAGGGTAATCAGGACGGCAGCCAGGATGGCGGGGGCGTTCCACGCGGATTTCACGGCTGTTCTGGTGGAGACAGCGGACATGAAAAGGAACCATGCAAAAATCAGCAGGAGCATGGAGGCCAATATTAATCTGGCCAAGCAGTTCAGGGCCAATGTAATTACCCTTTACGGGGATGACATTGTACAGCAGATTGCAGGCTATGCCAGAAGGAACGGCATTTCCAAGATAGTCATAGGCAGGACCGTGAGGCAACACAGTGTCCTGCACGTAAAGCCCACCATCATTGACCGTCTCATCAAGGCAGTCCCCAATATGGATGTTTATGT